>PYIJ01090583.1_pt1 | contig 12504 bp, 13 predicted proteins | sample 3578051 | NCBI WGS metagenome assembly PYIJ01 (sample SAMN08408021, study PRJNA431606) | Marine metagenome isolate SA_KN192-05_S13_5m, whole genome shotgun... | biome: marine; feature: oceanic pelagic zone; material: water; isolation source: surface water sample, 0.2-0.8 um fraction ... | reverse complement strand
GTGACCCAGTAAGTTGCCTTCGCATTTGGTGTTCTTTCTAATATCTACGAATTTCACCTCTACACTAGAAATTCCACTCACCTCTCTCGAACTCAAGACTAGCAGTATCAAAGGCAGTTCCGAGGTTGAGCCCCGGGCTTTCACCACTGACTTACTAGTCCGCCTACGCGCGCTTTACGCCCAGTAATTCCGAACAACGCTAGCCCCCTCCGTATTACCGCGGCTGCTGGCACGGAGTTAGCCGGGGCTTCTTCTGCGGGTACCGTCATTATCTTCCCCGCTGAAAGAGTTTTACAACCCTAGAGCCTTCTTCACTCACGCGGCATGGCTGCATCAGGCTTTCGCCCATTGTGCAAGATTCCCTACTGCTGCCTCCCGTAGGAGTCTGGGCCGTGTCTCAGTCCCAGTGTGGCTGATCATCCTCTCAAACCAGCTACAGATCGTAGTCTTGGTAGGCCATTACCCCACCAACAAACTAATCTGCCGCGGGCCCATCCAAAGGCGATGAATCTTTCCCTCGCAAGGCTTATCCGGTATTAGCTCAAGTTTCCCTGAGTTATTCCGAACCTCTGGGTAGGTTCCCACGTGTTACTCACCCGTCTGCCACTCCCCCGAAGGGGCGTTCGACTTGCATGTATGAGGCCTGCCGCCAGCGTTCGTTCTGAGCCAGAATCAAACTCTTAAGTTTAGTTTCTGTTTTTCCAATTACTCGATTGTCTACGCAAATTACTGTCAAATATAAATTAACGAGTGTCGTACGTAGACACGAATGCTTGGCTTATTATCATGTAGATAATACACGCCAGGTCACGCTGTCTACGTATCTCTTTCTTTTCACAATTTCAAAGAGCTAGAGTGCAAAAAAATACGTGGTTCAGACAAAATATTTTATTTTGAACCAAGTACTTGAATACAATCTTTTATGCTAAAGTTGCACATCCAGACTAGCATACATAAAAAATGTTTTTAATGTCGCTTAGACTGTCATATCTAGATATATTCAAAGACTGTACATGTCAACTAAAAATAACAAATAAATGTACAATTTCGGCATTAAAATTAAAAAGGTAATTATTCTTCAATATTTGCATATAAGAATACTCAGTTAGTGAAGTTTTTGTGAAAAATTTTGGACTAGTTTTTTTTAAATAACTGAAATAAGATTTTAAAATGCAGTTTTTACTAAAAAATAAGATAATTATTATTTCTTCCTCAGTAATTATTTTGCTAGTTGTTGCATTCTTCTACTTCAAAAAAGCTATTCAATCTGTACAAATTATTTCAAACCCCAACACGGCAAACATAATACTCACGGAAGAATTTATTAGTGAAAATAGTGCTAATGTCTCGGAGAACATTCAAATTAAGAAATTAGATTCCAGCCAAAAAGAAATTATTGGCAACCAGGAAGCATACAATTTCGAATTAGTTGATAAACACGAATTCAAAACAGGGGATACAATAGTTGGAATATTAAGAAACCGAGGCTTTGAATTATCTGAGGCAATCGCACTATCAAACGCCATAAACCCAATTATACCAGTAAAATTAATTCAGATTGGTGATCAAATAGAGATATACAGATCTGAAAAAGATAAATCCTATAAAATAATTTTAATAACAGAAGGCGCCCGATTGGCCGTTATAAAAGAGAAAGGTGTTTACAAAGCAGATTTAATACGAGAGCCTGCAAAATTAAATTATTTATACAAAGAATTTATCATTGACGATAATTTTTATGAAAGCTCGATCAGAAATGATATTCCGGAGTCAATACTTATTAAAGCCATTGAATTACATAGTAAAAATATAAATTTTTCACGTGATATTAGAGTCGGGACCAAGTCAAAATTATACTATACAAATAATCAAAGTTTTAAAAAAGGTGAAAATGGTAAATTTGAACTCTTGTATTCATCGCTAAGCAGTAAAATTATAAATGAAGAATTTTTTTTATACCAAACTGCTGACGAGAAAAAAAATTACTATGATCAAGATGGTATTGGGGCAGGTGGAATGAAAATAATAAGTCCACTCAGAAGATTAAACGAAACTTCAAAATACGGCATGAGAATTCATCCCGTATCTGGAGAAGAAAAAATGCATTATGGAATCGATTATGCGGCAGAACTCAATGCACCAATTTTTGCGATTGCAGATGGGGTGGTTGATTTTATTGGTGTTAAGGGTGATTTTGGGAATTACATCAGATTATCTCATACAAATAACGTAAAGTCAGCATATGCGCATCTCAATAAATTTTCGGAAAACCTTATTAAAGGAAGTTTAGTAAATCAAACTGACATCATCGGTTATGCTGGGCAAACCGGACTAAGTACAGGTGTTCACCTTCATTTTGAAATAATCGTTAATGAGAAGAGAATAAACCCGAATAAATTTGATGAAGAAATTGACAATTACTTCCTCAATGATTTGGAACTTACTGGGTTCTATATTGAAAGGGAAAAAATTAGAGATGATATTAAAAAGCTAGAGCAAAAAATTACTTACCAATAGATTGTTCTTCGATTGTGACTGGTATTATTTTACTTTGCTCCATATTATCTGAGTTTGATTGGTTTTTCATAATAATTTTTTCTTTTGGCTCGCCGTTTTCATGGTGTCCGTTGGAAATAATTTGTTCATCTGTAGTATGATTCTGATTTCTTTGTATTTTAAGTTCGTTAGCATCGACAATACGCTGGTAATGCTCTGCATATTGAAGGTAACTTTCAGCGGCTATTGGATCACCAGAAGATTGAGACTCCCGTGACAATGCCAAATACTTTTCGACAATTTGCGACGCGCTGCCTTTTATTTTTATATCAGGACCGTTTGACTCCAAAAGTCTTGAAGATGTGTTTGATCTTCTTGGCCTGTTTCTATTCTTTTTCTTTGTTGGCAAAAGTACCATTTGTTCCTAACTATATAAATACTGATTAGCAGATAGTATCTATGATAATATTTGATTTTGGCTTTTCCTGAGTATTTTAGAATTTGCTTTTTTCTGTGCTATGATTGCTAACTCAGTACTATTCGTTATATATATATAATTATCTACGACATTTCAAACTAATTTATAAAAAAAATTAATATTTGGAGCAAATTACCCTTTTTCTATTTGATAAATCATCATATAGATTTATATTTTTTCTCTCAAAACCGACGCACATAAGGAGTTGGAATAACTCATCGGCCATATCCTCATTGATTTCCATAATTAGAAATTTTGTTTCACCATTACTTTTATTTTGTAAATTTGATGCTATTTTTTTGTAATGCGTGAGACCGTCGATCCCACCATCCAGCGCAATTAATGGGTCATTATATGATACTTCATGCGGAAGTGACTTAAGATCATTAGTGAGTATATAAGGTGGATTAGATATGATTAAATCAAACTTATTTGAGTTAACAGCATCAAGCCAATCAGATAAGATGAAGGATACTCTGTGATTAACAAAATGTTTTTTTGCGTTTATCTGGGCGATATTTAATGCATTTTCCGATATGTCCGTACCAATACCACTAGAATTTGGGAATTCAAGTAGTAAAGTGGATATTATACACCCAGAGCCTGTCCCAAGATCCATGAATGAAAAGTCGTCATCCTTTGTATAAATCTCTTTGACTATATCAATTATTAACTCTGTATCAGACCTTGGATCCAAAACATTACAATTGACCATAAATTCTCTGCCATAGAACTCCCGTTTGCCAATAATATTTGAAATTGACTCTCCATCTGCCCGTCTTTTTATTAAATTATTGAATTGATTTACTTTTTTATCATCCAGTACCTTATTTGCATTGATGATAAGATACTCCTTTGATACACCAAGCGCGAAAGACAATAAAATTTGACATTCTAAATTGGATGTTTCAATTTTATTTTTTTCAAGTTCTTTATTTGCGGCAATTAGAATACTTTTTATATCTTGCATCTTTTAATTATTTTCACCGGCCATCATCTGAGCTTTATCTTCAGCAATAAGTGCATCAATAATTTCCTGAAGTCCTTCTGACTCCATGACAGCTAACAGCTTATGTACAGTGAGATTAATCCTGTGGTCTGTCACCCTACCTTGTGGAAAATTATATGTTCGTATCCTCTCAGATCTATCACCACTGCCAATTTGTGATCTTCTGTTTGTAGCTCTTTCCTGATCCATTTCATTTTTTTCTTTTTCATACAATCTAGCTCTAAGTACTTTCAATGCTTTTTCACGGTTTCTATGTTGTGATTTTTCATCCTGTTGTGACACAGTTATTCCCGATGGTATGTGAGTTATCCTTACTGCGCTATCAGTCGTGTTAACAGATTGCCCGCCTGGACCACTGGCTCTAAAAACGTCAATCCTTATATCTTTATCCTCAATTTTCACATCTACTTCTTCTGCCTCAGGAAGGACTGCAACCGTCGCAGCAGATGTATGAATTCGTCCACTTGACTCAGTATTTGGAACTCTTTGCACTCTGTGTACACCCGACTCAAACTTCAATTTTTGATAAACATTATTTCCAGTTATATTTGCGATGAACTCTTTATATCCCCCGAATTCACCTTCGTTTGCGTCCATAACCTCAACTTTCCATCTATTGTTATCTGCAAATCTTAAATACATTCTCGCGAGATCCCCTGCAAATAACGCTGCCTCATCTCCGCCTGTTCCAGCTCTTATTTCAATAATCACACTTTTATTATCATCAGAATCTTTGGGTAAAAGTAGTTCACCTATGACTGCATGCCACTTGTCTATTTTTTGGGTAACTTCAGTAATATCTGACTTTGCCATTTCAAGAACGTCGTCATCTTCGGACTCAGAATTAAGAATCTCCTCTAAATCGTTCTTCTCACTCAAAATCAAACGATACTCCATAATTGCCTTAGCTATTTGCTCTATTTTTGAGAATTCTATTGCTAATTCCGCATACCTATTCCTGTCCCCTGATAGGGTAAGCATTTGATTTTGAATATCTTCATAGTTTTGAAGTATTTTATCCAGTTTTTTTTCATCTAACATGGGTATAACTCAATTTTTTGGTCAAAAAATAATACTCCTAAGATCTATTTCGACAACATCGCCACTTGGTTTTTGTGTCAAAGCTATTTCAGTCTCATTATATTTAATTATTATATTTGATAGATTATCTGTTAACAATATCTCATTACCTCTAAAATTAAAAAGGTACCTTTCCCCTGTTTTGAAGTTTCTTGATATATATGTTTTCTCTCTGTCTGCAACCTCAACCCAGACATTTCCTCTTGCTTGGACTTCTATTGTATTCAATTCTTTTACTTCAATTTGATTGTCCTTTTCAAAAGAACTTTTATTTATGCTAAGGTCTATTATCTCAGGATCAGTATTCGTTACTGAGTGATTTAACGCATCAATAGTTATTGGTTCGAGAATAGCCGTTTTGATATTTATCAATAATATTCTCCCATAAAAATCTTCATCATATATAACTGTGACACAAATCAACAACATAAATACAAAGATTGTATTGCCCAAGATTGACCAAACTCTCTTGTAGTATCTTTTACTCGCAGGCTTCTGTTCCGTAATTTTTAGTGTTTTTTGCGCTAGGTTTCTAATTTTTTTTGAGTCTTTATCAGATAACTGAATAAATTCAGCATACTTAATAATTAAATTATAGGCATAGTGATTATTGGGCATTTCAGAGAAAAGATTATTTTCAATAGCATCCAAATATTCAATTGGGGCATTAAGTTCATTTGCACAATCTGTGATAAACCTACCTTGCTTTTTTCTCCAACTGACAAGGATTCCGCCTATACTATCCACTTTCATTTTCCACGCTTAGTTTTGTACGTATGGATCTAGTTTTGATCAAGTTTGTAGGTTGAATGCAGAGCTTTCATTGCTTTTTCAATATGCCGAAGCTCGATTAATACACTTATCTTGATTTCTGAAGTAGTGATAGCTTGTATGTTTATACTATTTTCGGCTAGTACTGAAAACATTTGTGCAGCAACACCTGCGTGGCTTCTCATACCAACACCAATTATAGAAACTTTCGCAATATCTTTTGACTCCTCAAGTTTTGCGTATTTGATACTGTCACTCAGACTCTCAATAACCAATTTCGCTGAACTCAAGTCAGTTTCTTGCACAGTAAATGTTAAGTCAGTGTGCATACCATCAGCTGATATATTCTGCACTATCATATCAACATTTATTCCATTATCTGCGAGATTCCCAAATATTTCTGCAGCAACCCCTGGTTTATCCTCTAGCTGTTGAATTGTAACTTTAGCCTCACTCTTTGAGTATGCAATTCCGCTTACAACTTTATCTTCCAATATTCCATCCTCATTTGTAACAATTGTGCCTATATTAGTGCTATTCGGAATATTTTCAAAATTATTTTCAATGAATGTTGACCTGACTCTAATTGGCATATTGTATGACATAGCCAATTCGACTGATCTGGTCTGAAGGACTTTAGCTCCTTGGGATGCCATTTCTAACATCTCTTCAAATGATATATGTTTCATTTTTTGTGCTTCAGGGATTATTCTTGGGTCCGATGTATAAACTCCATCGACATCTGTATAAATATCGCAGAGATCAGCATTAATACAACAAGCAATAGCGACCGCTGTTGTATCAGAACCACCCCTACCAAGGGTTGTTATTCTATTTTCCTCAGATATACCCTGAAACCCAGCAATTATGGGGATAATACCTTTTTCCATAAGATTTTCAAGATGGGTTGACTCAATATCACTTATCCTTGCAGATCCGTGCATCCCTGAAGTTATTAGGGGTATTTGCCAGCCTTGTATGGATCTTGCATCTATATTTCTCGTATTTAATATCATGGATAATATTGCTGAGCTAACTTGTTCTCCAGTGGAAATTATAACATCCCTCTCAGATTGCTGCATATTAATACCAGCTTGACTAGCCAAACTAATAAGCCGATCAGTTTCACCAGCCATTGCAGATACAACCACAGCAATCAGCTTCCCATTTGATAGTTCTCTTTCAATATGGTCCGCCACTTTGTTTATGCAATTTATATCTGCCATTGAAGTTCCACCAAATTTCATGACAATTTTTTTATAGTTTTGATCCATTGCAGACTTGAGTTCTCTTACTTTAAGTTTTAAATACATAATATATATTTAAATACTTACTGCAAGGTGAACTATGGTTCCTGAAATTAATAAAACTGTTGATCAATTAGAAATAGCAAAATTCTCAAAGTTATCTCATGATTGGTGGAATCCTGACGGGAAATTTGAGACCCTGCATAAGATCAATCCAATCAGAGTTAAATTTATGCTAGATTTAATTTTTAATAACAAACAGATTGATGTCCACGCAGACAGACCTCTTTCTAAACTTCGTACATTGGATATTGGATGTGGTGGCGGATTATCATCCGAACCTTTTGCAAAGCTTGGCGCCCATGTGTGTGGTGTGGACGCTGATAAGCAGGCAATAGAGATTGCAAAAAATCATGCAAAAAATGAAAACTTGAGAATTGATTATAAGAACTGTTCTATCGAAGACCTCTCGTTAAAAAAAGATGGAAAATTTGATATCATTTTAATATTGGAGTTACTTGAGCACATAGACGACACAAATCACTTTCTGTCGATTGCATTAAAATACCTAAAAAAGAATGGAGTTGTTTTTGTTTCTACCATAAATAAAAATATTAAATCGATGGTTTTAGCAAAATTTGCTGCGGAGTATATTCTTAACTGGGTTCCGCGAGGAACTCATGACTGGAATAAATTCATTACACCAAGTGAATTGAATCAGATGATGGAACGGCATGGATTTACAGAGATATTGAGGACAGGTGTTATATTTGATCCATTTAGTCTTAAATGGAAACAATCATCAGACGTTAGCGTGAATTACATTACCTCTTACTCAAGAATATAATCTAATTTTTGTCATCTGGAATTTCAGGAATTTGGATAATATCGATACCTTCGTCTGCGAGTTCAGAAATCTCTTTTTTTGACGCTTCTCCATATATAGATCTCATCTCAGCCTCATTATAGTGGATCTTACGGGCTTCTTCAGGAAACTGGTCACCCACATATTCAGAATTTTTCTTTATTTCATCTCTAATTTTACGTATAGCATTATTTATAGAGCTTGAGCTGCTATTTGCGATGACATTACCATTTTTTGTGTTTGTTTTTTTTGGAATTCCCGGTGCCATCAAGGACTTTGATATATTGCTGCTATTGCACTGAGGGCAGATTATTTCATCAGCTTCCAGCTGCTTCTGATAGCTCTTTGAGTCTTTGAACCATGACTCAAAAAAATGTTCATTCTCACAGACTAAATCATATCTTATCATTTAAAAATCCATTTTATATAGACTCATTAATTCATATATAATAATTATTTTGGTTAACAGAAGGTATTTTTTTTCTAAAATTTTCAACCATTGCGATATCGATATCTGCAAGAGCGATGCTCTCCTCATCTGTAATTTCGGTAATTATCTCTCCCCATGGAGATATTATCATTGTGCGTCCATAGGATATTCTACCATTTTCATGTTTACCAACTTGCGCTGGCGCCAGTATAAAACAGCCTGTCTCGATTGCTCTTGCTCTCAGGAGAGTGTGCCAGTGTGCTTTTCCTGTGGTCACTGTGAAAGCAGAAGGTACAATTATCACAGATGCTCCTTTTTGAGCTAGTTTTCTGTATAAGTCAGGAAATCTTAAATCATAACATATTGTAAGTCCAACATCACACCAGGGCAAAGACACCAATGATAGCTTCTTACCCGGCTTAAATATCTTTGACTCATGATACTTCTCACCGTCACTTAAAGTCACATCAAACATATGTATCTTATCATAAATGCCAATGATATCTCCATTTGGATTAAATGCGTATGTCCTATTAAGTGCCAAATCCTCATTGTATTTGATTGATATAGAGCCGATTATCACAAATAGACCCAACTTTTTGATGATGCCCTTCAATTCTCTCAAACCGAAGTCTTTATCTTCATGTGAGATATTTTCAAATAGAGAGTTTTTATTTTCTGCCATCAGTAGGGTCTGTTCCGGCGTTACAATCAAGTCTGCACCCTTTTCTTTTGCTTCGATCAGCCTGGTCTCAAGTACCGATAGATTTTCGGACATTTTTGTGCCTGTTGTCATCTGAATACAGGCAACCCTAAACTTACAATTTTTACTCATTTATATTATTTGGAATAATGTCGCTTAAAGATCCTTTTCTTTCCATTTCATATAGCTCATCACAACCACCAATGTGAACATCATTTATAAATATTTGTGGTACAGTTCTTGAGCCATTTGCTTTTTCAAGCATCTTTTCCCTGAGAGTGGTATCTCTGGAAACATCGTGTTCGACATATCTAATATTTTTTTCATCCAACAACCTCTTTGCTGCAACGCAATAAAAGCAGTTTACTGACGTATATATCTCTATATTTATTGACATTTGTTATACAAATCTATTTTTTTTATATTAAGTGTAAATATGATATGTTTCATAATATTACAAATCTAATTTAACAGATGTCAGAAGATCAGAAAGAAAAAAAGCTATTATTTGACCGAAAAAAGCTAATGCGCAGTCGAGTCAGAGCAATGACTTACAATATCCCAAACTTCATCTATGAGCATACTGCTCAAGATCTCTCGTCGCGATTAGATGAAATAAATCGCGATTTCAAATCAATTCTAATTCTTACAAAGAATAAAAATTTTATATCAAATAAATTATTAGCTCGACAAATAAAAGATCCATTAATTATCAGTCCATTAAGTTTATCAAACCAAAAGGCAATAATGATTGAGGATGAGGAAAACTTGCCCTTTAAAGAGAATTCATTTGACTTGATTTTGTCTGACCTCATGCTTCACGCATCAAATAATCTCAAAACTTCATTAGAAAAAATACATGCACTCTTAAAGCCAGATGGACTGATGCTTTGCAGTATGTTCGGCTCAGACACACTAAGAGAGCTGAAGGGTTGCCTTTTTAGAGCGGAAGAGCAATTCGAAGAAAAAGTATACCCGCGCATTAATCCATTTGCGGATATCAAAACAGCAGGTGATATATTACAAAGCTCAGGTTTCAAACTTTGTGTTGTAGATGATACAACTATCAAAATCACCTCGAAAGATGTTTATCAATTGATAAAATTAATCAGATCTATGGGTGAAAATAATTACATTAATATAGATAAACCAAACATTTCTAGAAATACATGGATTAAGACATCCGAATTGATGAAAGATATTATGCCTGAGGAAGATGGAGTAATATCAACTTTTGAAATATTGACTCTAACCGGATGGAAATATCATGCAGACCAGCCAAAACCACTAAAGCCTGGATCTGCCAAGATTAGCCTCACTGATTTTTTTGATAAATAGGGCAAGACTTAGATCAGGTCCCTGAGGATTGCGAAGAAGGATTTATCAGCAGGTAAGACCCTGTAGTCTCTAATATTGTTGGGAGCTATCCATTCTAGTTCTTGATTTTCCATTGGTTTCATGAGGCCTTCCCATTTGCGGCATATGTAAAGCAGCACCACTACATAATATTTTTCGTAATTCTTTTCTGTAAATGATAATGGGGCCAGACATGCAGCTGAAACGTCGATATTAATTTCTTCCTTTAACTCACGAATAATTGCTTCTTCTGGCGTTTCATTTTCTTCGACTTTTCCCCCAGGAAACTCCCAATATCCCGCATAGTCTTTTCCTTCGGGCCTCTTATTGATAAGTACCTTTCCTTGCTCATTTACGAGAGCGCATGCTGCAACAAGTTTAATTTCCATAAAACCTCAAGATCTGTAATCGGTATTTATATCAATGTATTTATGTGAGAAATCGCAAGTCCAAACTGTATGATCACAACTTCCCATACCAAGATCAATAATGATCTGAATTTCATCTTTCTTCATGTATTGCATCACGATTTCCTCATTATAATTATCAAGGACCATTCCTTTAGAAATTATCTTATGTTCACCAAAAAATAATCGAAGTGACTCATGATTTATCGTCTCGTAGGATTTCCCAATTGCTGCAATTATTCTTCCCCAATTTGGATCTTCACCGTAGATTGCGGTTTTAACAAGCGGTGAATTTGCAACTGACTTAGCTATATTTGTTGCAATATCTTTATTTTTTGCTCGAGTCACGCTTATTTCAACAAATTTTGTTGCACCCTCTCCGTCCTGTACAATCTGTTTTGCTAAATCTGTGGCCACATCGTTCAAAGCATTCTTGAGCGACTTAATTCTCGGATCATCCGCTTTACTGATCAAAGAATGGCTAGCTTCATTGGTTGATACTAGCATTACAGTATCACTGGTTGAAGTGTCACCATCAACAGTAATTGAATTAAAACTGTTATTTGTTATGTCAATAAGTAAACTTTTCAAAAGGGAACCATCCACGTTCGCGTCTGTAAATATATACGATAGCATGGTTCCCATGTTGGGCTCAATCATCCCCGACCCTTTTGCGATACCCAAAATATTTATTTCAGTTTTATCAATATAATGACTTTTTGCTGATAATTTTGGAAATGTATCTGTGGTCATAATAGCCTCTGCAGCCTGCAACCATGATGATCCTTTTTTTGACTCTGTGCCGCTTAATGCTTCGATGATTGATTTTGTATTCAAAAATTCCCCGATAACTCCTGTTGATGAAACGGCGATCTCCCCTTTCTCGCAATTAAGCATATCCGCAACATAATTTAAAATATGATCAAGATCTTCTTCCCCGCGACGGCCCGTAAATGCATTTGCATTACCGGAATTTACAAGTATGGCCTTGATTTTACCTTTCAAATTATTCTTTGCCCAGCCAACAGGAACTGATGGACATGATGATTTTGTATATAGTGATGCATGAGAAACAGGCTTTTCAAACTTAATTAATAGTAAATCCTTCCTATTTTTGTAGTGAGCATTTGAGGTAAATGTATACACATGCAGACCCGAAAAAACTGGATCTTTAAAATTTTTGATTTCTTCGATTTTTTTTTTAATATTCATGCGTGGTATCCAAATCAAAAGAAGCATAGAAACAGCCCTCTGATTTTGTAATTTTTTAATTTATAATTACCTTTAACTTAATATATATTATACATTCAATTATTGTAAGTAGTTACATCTATTCATTAATTATTGATTTTATTTGTTAATCAGTTGTTTAGTATATATAGATAAATACTATTGCTGAGGGATTTTTTGATGATTGATTTAAAAAAAATTACAAACAGCTTGTTTAACAAGCCCATCAAAAAGAAGTACAAATTCTATGAAGACCAAGTTTCATTAATTAATCAACTTGAAAAAGATTATTCCGCACTCAAAGATGAAGATCTAAGAAAAAAAACCAATGAATTTAAAGAGAGAATATCAAATGGATCTCAACTATCTGATTTATTAGTTGAAGCATTTACAGTTGTTCGGGAAGCATCGAAAAGGACATTGGGTCAGAGG
>PYIJ01271831.1_pt1 | contig 12526 bp, 10 predicted proteins | sample 3578051 | NCBI WGS metagenome assembly PYIJ01 (sample SAMN08408021, study PRJNA431606) | Marine metagenome isolate SA_KN192-05_S13_5m, whole genome shotgun... | biome: marine; feature: oceanic pelagic zone; material: water; isolation source: surface water sample, 0.2-0.8 um fraction ... | reverse complement strand
TGTTCCATTGAACATTAATATTTTTCTACCTGACAATGGTGTTGTTGCTGTCCAAACCATTTGTGTAGAATCTAATTCAGATAATGGATTTAATGTTAATGAATAAAATGTGTCTATTCTTTGATTTTGCTCGTCATAAGAAACTTTGTGTTGGTCAAAATGCATTAAACTTGATATTAAAACTAAATGTTTTAAATTTGTTCTAGTAGTTTGAATAAAATACTGCTGTGCTAATTGTCCACCAACACCGTATCCTACAAAAGTAATGTCTCTAGTATCTACGTTATCGTAAGTTTCTAGTTTTGTAAGTATGCTGTCTATCAATGCAAGATCATCTGCTTGGCTCACACTGTATCCTACGTTCCATGTATTTCTATAACCTTGTGGAGCAATTAAAATTTTATCTGTAATAAAATTTACATCATCAGTAACTGATGTTGATGTTGCTGAAACATCGTGTAATGCAATAACAACAGGAATTTTTTTGCCGTTTAGTTTTGTTACTGATGTTACATCTGGCACAGTTACCTTAACTTTTCTATCAAAATCTGCTTCTTGTATCCAAGTTTGTGTAAATGTCCATTCTTCTGAAATAATTGTATTACCTGTTACAGCATTTGCATGACTCACACCATTTATAATTGCTGTGCCTGGCACACTTGGATTAGCATCCGATGGCGTAAAGAAATTAAATCCTAAACTTGTTAAATTTAAGCCAAAAGTTTTTGATTCACCTCTTGTAAGAGTGATTGTTGGATTTGCTCCACTTAAATCTGTAATTGAAAAAGCACCGCCATTTTCGTTCATTGAATAATCTGGTGCCGGAGATGCCGCTTCTGGAATAAACGTTTGAGTAAGTGTTCTTACAACAACGTTACCCGCTGTGTCTACAGTAAAGCCGGGACTTTTAAAACCTGATTGTGTTTCGAATTGTTTGTAGTTGATAGCCATCTTTTCTATATTTATTAAAATTTATTTTGCAATTTTAATAACCACTTCCTCCACCTTGTCCACTGTTTACATTTGTGTTGTCGTAATTGTTTCCTGAATTAATAAGTTCTGCATCACCACCTTGTAAGGCATTTTGTGTTTGGAAATATGTTGCACTGAAAATAACTTTTGCTCCTGCGTAAGTTGTAGTTGGCGTCTTTTGTGCTGGATTTAATACCACTCTTACGTATGAATTGTTTACTGTGGTTGTAACAACTACTAAATCGTTGCCCATATTACTTCTGCCATATACAGTGACTGAACTGTTTGATGGTGTAGCACTTACAAGTATTTTTATGATCTCTTTGTTGTTGGTATCATAGTCAACAGACATTGTGTATTCTGCTGTGCAGAATGTGTTTACATGGAATTGATCCATTACTGTGTCTGTGCCAACCACCACATATGGGCCGTTGTAGGACAATTGAAGTCCATTTTTTAACAGTAATGTGTTTCTAATTCCTTTTCCAAATAGTCTTGATACGTCAAACATAGTGTAATATACTTCTTTTACGTGTATTTACCTATTTTTATAGGAATTGAAAAACTACTTTTTTTTGTGTTTGTGCTTGATCATGAAGTTGACGGAATTGACCACTTTTTCTTCTTGATTTTTGTCCATTTCCATTATACCTTCATTTAAACGGTCAGAATACTCGTCTTGGGTGATTCTAATTGGACTGTATATACGGCTGTCTTTGCCTAAGTCAATAATATCCACGTTATCCTTGTCTGGAAATGACGTGTTTATTGGGAAAGTGCTTCCAATTAGCACTGTCATTGTTTTGTTGAAGGAGTATGCAATGTGCTGTCCAACCGAATCACAGCCTACAAAGTGATCAACTTGCTTAATAAGTGCCGCCCATATTCTGATATGTGTTTGCAGTGGTAATGCTACTGGCTGACTTATTCCGCCATGTGTTTTAAATTCTAAGCCAAATTCACTCATTACTAAAACACCATATTGTTTGCTTAATTTTTTAATTATATTCCACAAGTTTTTTAGTTCTATACTTCTGCCTGTTAAATCCACTACTTCAGATTCTGACTTCTTTTCAGCACCTCTTCCAAAAGGCTGAATTAAAACAATTTTACTTTTTTTTGTTTTTTCTTTTACTTCGCCTATCATCTGTCTTGCCATTAACAGTTCTTCTTTTGAAAGAAAGATTCTTGGTTTAGGTAATTTGCGTAGACCTTTTTTGTTTATAGCAATATCGTATGCTTCTGCTAAACTGCATTTTTGATTGTAATATTCCCATACTCTGTAAGGCTCTGGGGAAATAAGGTTTCTGTCTTTCAGTAAATCTTGGAATAAATTTTTGTGCCAATTATCATATGCTCTGTAATGCAATAAAGGATGACCTTTGTAAGCATCAGTGCCTCCTTCACATACAACAATAAAATCATCTTCAGGATTTTCTTTTGCATACAATTCTAAAGCAGGTATTGAACTTATGTGTCTACCTGCGCCACCATTCATAAAAAAAGCACTTTGTCTAACCATTTTTTACCTTCACTAGTTTGCCGTATTCTATTAGATATAGATATTCTATTTCAGAATTTTTCAATGTTCTCACTGCATCATCTACTGTTTCAACCAATGGCTCACCACCTAAGTTAAAAGAAGTATTAAAAACAATAGGACATTCTGTTACTTCATGGAATTTTTTGATTAATCTGTAATACAATTCGTTGTCTTCTTGTTTTACACTTTGTATTCTACAAGTTCCGTCAACGTGTATAATGCTAGGTATTTTTTCTTCTACACCTGGTTTACAGTTTACTGCATACATCATATGCGGAGTTTCTTCCATGCCACGCAAATCAAACCATTCATGCGTGTATTCATGTAGTATAGAACCTGCAAATGGTCTGAAGTATTCTCTTCTTTTCACTCTATTAACAAAGTCTTTACCATCTTTGAATCTAGGATCAAAAAGTAAACTTCTATTTCCTAGTGCTCTAGGACCGTTTTCTGATTGTCCTTGCCATAATGCAACAATATTTTTTTCTGTCATCAATTTAACAACGTCTTCGTCGTTACAATCTACAACTTCAATTCCTTCTTCGTCGTTGTATTTCATTATGTCTTCGTTGTTTAATTGATATTTTGGACCAAGATATAAAGTTTTTGTTGTGTCTTTATCTGTGCTTTGTGATAACGAATAGTAATACAATAAAGCGGCACCCATAGCCGTTCCTGCATCATTTGATACTGGCTCTACGTATATTTCTATACCGTCTTTACGTAACGTATCCAAATAATAATAATTTGCAACACAGTTTAATCCATATCCACCCGATATTACAACTTTTTTCTTACCAGTCATTTCAACTGCTTTGTAAATTAGTTTTCTAACTTCTTCTTGTGTATCAGTTTGACAAGCGTAAGCCAAATCTCTTCTACTTTGTAATTCAGTTAAATCTTCTTGATTTACTTTTAACTTTTCTTCCAATGCATGATAATTGTCATAATTTACAAGTGCCGCATTAGGATAAGTTGGAATTATCAAGTTTCTGTTACTTAATGTGCCTTTGCCATTGTGTACAAAAAGTTCAGGAATTTCTTTGTTTGGTTTACCATAAGGAAATAATCCCATTGTCTTTCCTGCTTCGATGGCACTAAATCCGCAATATTGTGTTACTGCTTCATAAACTTTTACAATTCCTGCTCTATCGGAAAATACTGCTTCATGTGTGCTTCCTGGTTCTCCCATACTGTCTGATGGATATGCAGGAATATATGCACACTGGCAATTTTCACTAGTACCATAGTGTTTGTATTTTGTTATAAAATCATTTGGATATGCACAATCAAATATTGTTTCTGTTTCAAACACAGTCATCTGATGTCCTGCACTGTGAGTAGCGGGAATAAAAGTTCCTGCTCCATCTACAATTAATGCCGCGGCATCGTCCCAACCTGATCTATAAAAAGCCAAGGCGGCGTGTAATTTGTGATGTATGTGTGACAAATCAATTACTTGTGGATGTTCAGGAGATTTTAAAGTTCCTCTTTTGTCTATTAATCCTAATTTTCTAGCAAGTCCTGTGTAAACATCATCACCATTGTAATCAACTCTACCAGTACTTCTATCTTTTAATGATTGCGTGTGTGCAATTACTAGATAATCAATTTTGTCTGTGTACTCTAAAATTTTTACCATTGAAGCATATGGACCACCGTCATATTTTACACGGCTTAATCTTTCTTCTTCAATAGAAAAAACTATTTTTCCATCTTTTAATAAACATACGCCTGAATTGTGTCCTCTGGCAATTGCGGCTATGTATCCTGTTTTCTTACTCATCTTCTTGCCTTCCCATTATTGTGTCTATGACATAGTCCTCGATTTCAGGAGTCATAAGCATCAGGTTTTCGTTATGTCGACTTATTCTTTCGTCAAACGTTATTCTTATTGGATCATAATGTCTATCATTTTGTCCAAGGTCAACTACATTAACTCCTTCTTTATCAGGATATGTAGTGTTTTCAGGATATGTTGCACCTGTAATAACTGTTGATGGTGTACCTACAGCATATGCAAAGTGTTGCCCTACAGAATCACAACCTATAAAATGATCTACTTTTTCTATTAAAGATGCCCATATACGTAAATCTATTTTCTCAGGTTGAGCAACTTCCATTTCGTATCCTTCATCTTTAAGTTCTATTCCAAAGTCACTCATTACAATTACACCGTATTTTTCTTTGTGAAATTTATGAATTAATCTTTTAAAGTTACTAAAGTCTAAACTTCTATTACTTTTGTCAACAAAACTTTGATCAATTTGTTGTATTGCTCTTCCGAATGGCTGGAATATTACATATTTTTCTGCTTTAATTTTATCTTTACATTCTTGTAAAATTTTATCTGCAGAAATTTTTTCTTCTTTTGATAGATAAAGTTTAGGCTTATTTAATTCTCTTACACCTTTGTCATTAAGAATAATATCAAATGCTTGTGACAAGTTACATTTTTGATTAAAATATTCCCATACTCTGTAAGGCTCTGGACTAATGATATCTCTATTTTTCACATGAGTATGAAACAAGTTTTTGTGCATTGAATCATATACTTTGCTGTCCAATGAAGGATGACCATCTAATATGTTACACTTACCTTCAATGACAACGATAAAATCTTCGTCACCGGACTCTTGTTGGTATTTTTCTATTGCTGGAATGGCGCACAGGATTCTCCCAATACCACCATTTAAAAATATTGCTTTGGATCGATTATTTGTGTTCATGTAAATGTATGTATCGATAACTTACTGTCACAGGATTGATTCTTGGACCTAAAAAAAAGGGCGACATAAAGCCGCCCTTGTAATTTTGTAAATCTAATTTAGATTATTCTACTTCTGGATATGGTGGAAAAGGAATTTTCCAATGTTTCACATCTGCATATTTTGTAGGAACATTTTCTAACCATGTCTTATAAGCATTCAACTCTGTTACTTTTTCAGCAGTGTATTTTCCGCTGTCTATTTCTGCTTGTATCATCGCTGATTGATTTGGAACAGTTTCTAAAAAAGATTCTCTAGACACAGCATGTGCTCTGAAGTCTGGACCTACATAAGCACCATCTACGTATTTGAGTGTTCCGTGTAAGTAAATCTGTCCTATACAACCTGTATCATCGTTGTAGTAGTATGTCCATGTTTCTGCATCTCCGTTTTCGTCAGTTGTACCTAAATCTTCTGTGTAGTCAGCAACTTCACCTGTTGTGTACATTCCATTTAGATAAGATACTTGAAGTGGGTTAGTTTCTGCATCCATTACATGATGCGTCCAACCCTCTCTTGGGTTGACAACGTCTGTCAATTCTGCCTCAGTAGCGGCTTCGTCAACAATGGCACCTAACATTCCATCTGAAATTCTTCTCTCTACTTTGATGAATCTATCACCTTTGTAGACAGCGGCATGGGTGTTTCCATCACTGAAGTCATCCACATATGGCTCGTTTGGCATTGGTATGTCAAAGTTTACTGTAATTGCCATTGTTTGTTCTCCTATATTTCTATAACTCTATTTAGCGATAATTTAAATTAGTCTGCTAAAAACTTGATTCTAACGCCACCGAATCCACCTCTGATTCCGTGATCTCTAACACCCGGACAAGCCTGTGGACCAATACCGCCTACGCCTACTGGTAGGTAGTTTGCACAACCTTGTGATTCATAACAACCACAAGACCTATCTGATCTCCAACAATAACTGTTTGGAGTACCCATTCTAGGTGCTCTTGAAGTTGAATTAAGTGCCGCATAAAACTGGAATAACTGGTTACCTGACCAGTTGGACATTGGAGTTCCATCTGATTCTGTTTGGAACGTGATCAATGCACCTTCTTCTGCAAATAAACCTGCTGGAGTTGGTACGTGTCTTTGGAATTGACACTTACAGTGTGGATAACATCCAAAGAAACTTACACATCCTACTGCACCACAGCAACATACATCTCCGCCGTAACCAAATGCACACCAGGCTCCTGAGCAGTGATTACAAATCACTCCACAATAGTTTTCGTTACATCTTGTACCGCAGAAACCGTTTGCTCTGAAACAACAGTATAGTGAGTGTGTGTTTGGGTTACAGAAAGAAGTACCACCTCTTCCACCTTCAGCACACATACATAAGTCACCGTTAGATGCTGTTACAACACAAACTCCTGTTGCATTTGAACAGCCTGAAAAACATAATGGGTGAGCGTAACATGGCATACCTGTACAACCAGTTACTGTGTCACCTTGTTCTACTTGAATAGATTTTTTAACGTATGCACCAGCATTTCCTGGTAATCCGTCACCACAACAACACATTCTTGAACCAGAACCACCAGCACCCCAAATCTCAATCAGTGCGGCGCCGTTTGCTGGAGCAGTCCAACAAATACCGTTACAAAAGTTTGTAAAATCTGAACCAGGTGTCCATGAAGAAATATAACCTTTTTCAAGGTTTTCTTCTTGAGGTACAGCAGTGTTTCTTTGTATTAAAAGTCCTTTAAGCGTTGCCATAATAATATTTATCCCCTATTGATACTCCGGATATGTTGGATCTGCATCCACATCCGCTATAAATCTTATTCTAATCATACCATGTCCACCTCTGTGTGCGTGATCTCTTACTCCATCACATGGTGTTGCACCTTGTCCTGGAATACCTGCTGGCATAAATGCTGTACATCCATTCCATTCATAACATCCACAACTTGTATTTCCTGTCCAACAAGCAGTGTAGGCACCACCTTGTGTTGGATTTCTACCCATTAAGTTTAATGGGTGAGTTGCACCATGGTGTCCACCTGCACCTGAGTGTCTGTATCTTCTTCCGTTTTGGTCGATTGCATAGTGAATTTCTCCACCACATTCTGACCACATTCCTGATGGTATTCTTAAAACCATTATCTTACCGCAGTTACAGTTTGGTTGACATCTTTCAAATCTTGCACAAGAGAAACCACCATAACAGTTAACATCTCCACCGTATGCTTGAGCACACCAATCAGTATCAGCGGCACCTTTGTAATTACAAATTACTCCACAACCGTCACTACCTACTCTGTTTCCACAGAATCCGCCTGCTGTAAAACAACAGTACAATGATGTTCCAGTTGAACAATAAGAGTAACCACCTTTACCGCCTTCTGCACACATACAGCCGTCTTGACCGTTGTTACCAAACCAACAAATCTGTGTTGGCTCTGATCTTCCTCTGTGACATAGGTCACTTGCATTACCGCAACTGAAACCAATTACACCACAAACGAAAGTTGTGTTAGCATCTATATCTGCTTGTTCAATTCTAATACATTTTGTTGAATATGCACCCGGATTACCTGGAGTTCCTCCACCGCAACAGCACATCTCTGCACCTGAACCGCCTGCACCCCAAATTTCTATTCTGGCACAACCAGCCGCTGGTGGCTTCCAACACACGTGACATCTAAAGTTCGTGTAGTGGTTACCTGGATAGTAAGAATATATTTCACCTCTTTCAAGGTTTTGCTCGTTACCAACGAAAAACGAGTATTTGTTTTTAAGTAGTGTTGTTAAACTTGCCATATTTTTATCCTTACCTTATAAATTTAATTCTAACAGTTCCGTGTCCGCCTCTTGTTGCGTGATCCCTTACACCTGGACATGGGAAAGGTCCCATACCGCCAGTTCCATAAGGCATAACTGGTACACAACCTTCATTGTTGTAACAGTTACAAGCACCTGATTTACCCCAACAAGTTGAGAATGGAATTCCTCCTGTTGGCCATCTACCAGATCCTAATGTTGCAACGTGTTGGTGTCTACCTTGACCTGACCAATCTGCTGACTGAGTTCTGTTTTCGTTTGCAAAAACCGGTTTGTTACCACATAGTGAAAACTGTCCATATGGTGTAGGTATGTGATAGTTGAACATACAAATACAAGTTGGATAACATCCAAATGCACTTACACAAGAAATTCTACTTGGGCAATTTAAATCACCGTTAAATGATCTTCCTTCAAATGATCCATCACATTTGTTACAAATAATTCCGCAATTATCATTGTCTGTTCTTGTTGTACAGAAACCATTTGCTCTGAAACAACAATAAAATGATGAGTTAGTAGAACAGAAAGAAATTCCTCCTCTTCCACCTTCAGTACAAGTACACGTACAAATTCCTGATATACAATATCTTACACAGGTTGCTTCTGAACAACCTCTAAAACATAAAGCATCGGCATTACCACAAGCAATACCAATACGACCTTCAATGTAATCTCCTGGAGACATAACAACTGTTCTTCTTGTGTATGCACCTGAGTTACCTGCTAGTCCAAAACCACAACAGCACATCTCTGCACCTGATCCACCAGCACCCCAAATATCTACAGTTGCAATTCCTGATTCTTCAGGATGGAAACAAAAACAACACCACAGTCTTGAATAGTTAGTTCCTGGATTGTAAGTATAAATTTTACCTTTTTCCAAGTTCTGTTCAGACTCAGGCGTTGCGAATGCATCTGATTTAGTTGCTAATAACGACTTTAAACTTGCCATGTTACTTTTTCCTTTACAAAATTAGTTACTACGATTATAATCAGTACTGATTATACAGCACCAACTATCCAACCGTAAGTTGTACCAGTGTAGATCATAGTAACAATACCACCTGTGATATCGAAAGTAAGATCTTCTGAAGCACCTTGAATTTTTGAACCGTTTCTATCTATTGTGATAGCATTAGTACCAGCACTTGATGTTGCATCAATGATTTGAATTGTATCACTGATTAACAAAGAAGCGTTGGCTGGTAAAGTAATAGTAAAACCTGTTGACGAACTGTCTGCAAGTATTCTATCATTTACAACGGCATTATAGGCACTATTGATTTCTCTAGTAACTACTCCTGCTGTTCCAGTTGTTGATATGTATCTTCCCATTGTCTTGTTTCCTTTTTCAATGTTATTTATTCATTTTTGTTAATTTACTACGCTGTTGACGTTTCAATGCCCATAACAACAGCACTAACGTTCGCAGAACTGGCGTATACCACCAATATCTGACCTGCACTCATTACAACACCCGTTCTCTCAAGAACACCATGAGATAAAACTTCTGTTTCATACTCAATGTATTCTGAAGAATTTGGAGTTGACGAGTCACATACTGCCATTTGCACTGTAATAGCCTGATTTCCTCTGTTACAGATCGACACCGTAGCGACAGTAAATGTATCAGCGGGCACAGTATATACAGATGTATTAGTAGCGGCAGTTAAGTTTGCAGTACCAAGTCTTCCTGAAGCCATATTTTCCTCCTTTAACTATGTATTAAGTAATTCATTGCTACAGGTACTCCACTAACTCCCTTTTTGAAGTGTACAGTAGAGTTCATGTTGATTCCTGTATCAGTTGTTGTTGATATTTCTTGTCCAGTAATTACTACAAAACCTGCGACAATCAAGTTAACGTTCAATGAACTTGCACCACCACCAATTTGTGAAGCGATATAAGTTCTTATTGCCCTCTGAGTTGGTACGATTGCATCGCTGTTCGCTGACATTGTACCATCAGTTGAGAATTCATTAATAGATGCACTTGTTCCACCTAATGCTAAATCACCCAACTGTAACTCTTGTAATCCAGAAATATTAAATGCATCTGCATTCAATGTTGCAATACCAGTTGCCTGTTCTACTGAGAACAAATCTCCAACTCTAAAGTTACCGTCTTGGTCAGTTGATGTAAAGAATACTCTTCCACCGTTTGATTCTACAGTTTCTTTAGTTGGATCAGGATCGTTTAATGGTATACCTGGATAATTCGTATTTGTAAAGTTACCAGTTCCTATGTCTAGGAAGTCATGACCTGTTAATCTAACTTGAGAATATCTTATTCTCATTTCAAGTGCTTGACCATGTTCTGGTGATTCTGAAACTTTTAAGTCTGGTGATATTTGTAATAAACCTGTGAAAGGTGCTTGAGTACCCAACTGTTGATTAACAGCAACCAATTTAAAGAACTGTCCAGGTAAATGTCCGAACTCAACGTTTGAACCTGCTCTTGGAAGTTCTGTTAAGTTTTCTACTTTTATAAATTTACCTGATTGGTATTCATCTCTAAATCCACCAAATTCTGTTACTTTACCGTTACTTACAGAGTAAGCAGTAAAGTTTGTAGAATCTATTTTTTCAGTTAATGCAAAATCTCTGTAAATTTCAAAAGTATCTGTTGTTAAAACTTTTACATAGTAGTATACACCTGTATTCAATTCAATCATACCACCAACATCTGTAAACACAACTTTACTTCCGTTTGTAAAGTTATGAGCCGCACTTGTTGTTATCACACAAGGATCGGCTTGAGTTGCACCACTTACAGTTGCCTGTGTTCCTGTTTCTGTAATTGTTGCATCAGCAGTTTCAAATTCAAAACCTCTTGATGTAAATGTTGGTTGTCCTAATACACCATCACCTACGTATGCTTGTATAGGTGCATCTGTTGTATTGCTTGGATCAATAATAGTAATTGTTGGAGCACTTGTATAAGAAGCACCACAATCTAATATTTTGATTGATGAAATCTGCTCTGCTGTAACAACTGCTCTTGCAAGTGCCTGTCTTGGTGGAGTAGAACCATCATTTTGTGGAGCCGGAATTGATACTCTTGGCTCAATTGAATATATTGAAGTTGCATCTAAGTATGAACTTACAGAAGAATCACCTAACAAGTGATCCCAACCTGGAGTACCATCACTGTATTTTCTTACAGTTGCAACTTTTGATGCCGCATTGTAAGTGTCGATGTAACCATATTGTCCAGCACCTAAACCTTCTACAATCCAAACTGCCATTCCAATGTATGCATTACTTGGATTTGTGTCAGTTACTGCGATTGTAATAGATACTGTGTCACCTGTTTGTGAGGCATTTGTCGCTGTGACATATCCGCCGCCACCTAAGTCTGACGGATCAGAACCTGGTGTTTCTGTTAATCTAATTTTGTAAATTCCACCTGTGTTATAAGTTGCAGAGTTTACTGTTAAACCATAACCTGTTCCAACAATTGAAACGTTTGCGTTAGAATATTCTCTACCTGCATTTCCATATTCAAGTGCTAACACTTGATCACCATTTGTAAACACAGCGTCTACTAATGCGTCTGTTGATCTGTTGTCTACTAAACCTGTTACAGGAACTTCTGTTGGGTCAACACCTTCTGCAACTGAACCGTGATCTCCGTAAGAGTTGTTACCGTTTGTTGCACGTATTTTACCACCTGTTTCTGCAAGGTAACCAATGTGGTTGTAGTAAGCAAACACAGATACAAGTTCTGATCTACCTAAGTTTGTTACCCAAGCACCAATACCATCTGAAATGATTTGTGTAAAGTCGTTAGCAACAATTGAATCGTTACCACCTGCGTGTAAATCACCATCAATTTTTAATCCTGTTGCACCTGTTCCAAAGTTAGAAACGTTTTGTACGTAAGGTGATTTACCACCTGTTCTGTTAATTGTTTCTTCTTGTACAGAATTTGCAAGAGCACTTATAAATGTGTGTGGATATTGTTGTCCTGGTTGACTTGCACCAACATTTATTGTAATTGATGTTGAAGTTACTGCTTCAACTAATAATTCTTTACCTGCCGCCGGGTCAGTTGTTCTTGGATAAGCAATTTGAGATACGTTACCATCCTGTGTACAACTAAATGTTAAACTTGATGTTGTAAGTCTTACAGTGTCACCTGGTTGTAATTTGTGTGCACCAATTGCCAACACTGTTGTTCCTGTTGCAGGATCATAACTTGTTCCTGTGCCTGGAGTAAACATTTCTGTACCAGCAGTTGTTGTTGCAATCCATGCCTTGTAATCTAATGGACCAAATCCTGGATCAAGTGAAACAAACGCACCTGCTGTTGGACGTTTTGTACCATAAGCATTTGCTGAACCTAATGTTCCTGATAATCCAGATAGTGTACAATTTCTTAAACCAGATCCGTTTCTCATGTAGAACATATCTTTTGTTGTAGAACCTTGAACACTGTT
>PYIJ01141625.1_pt1 | contig 12555 bp, 12 predicted proteins | sample 3578051 | NCBI WGS metagenome assembly PYIJ01 (sample SAMN08408021, study PRJNA431606) | Marine metagenome isolate SA_KN192-05_S13_5m, whole genome shotgun... | biome: marine; feature: oceanic pelagic zone; material: water; isolation source: surface water sample, 0.2-0.8 um fraction ... | reverse complement strand
TTAAAATACTATATAATTTACATAAATAACTGCATATAAAGGTACGTACACACTATGAGTTGGAAAAAGCACTTTACTACATATGAAACCAAACTAGGACAGCAAAGTCCCGTTGGTAGTTCGTATGGAGAAACGTCAAATTCAAAATACAGCTCATGGTTACCAGAAGTATATGCAGGTCAGCCAAACCGTATTGAGCGTTATTATCAATATGATCAAATGGATCTTGACACAGAGATAAACGCGGCACTTGATACCATTGCAGAATTTTCAACTCAAAATGATGTAAAGACAGGTGTTCCGTTTAAGATTTTTTATAAAGACAAACCAACTGACACAGAAACTGAAATTTTAAATCAAGCAATCAAACAATGGTCGAGCATTAATGATTGGGACAAGAGATGTTTTAAACTTTTTAGAAATGTAATAAAGTATGGTGATCAGGTATTAGTTAGAGATCCTGAAACTTATAAGTTGCTTTGGGTTGACCATGCAAAGATCGAGAAGATCGTTGTTAATGAAGGTAAGGGTAAAAAACCAGAAGCATACTTTATCAGAGATTTAGATTTAAATTTACAAAATCTAAATTTAACAACAATGAGCCAATATCAATACACGGCTCCGACAGCATATCAAAGTGGTAACATGCCGTTCAGTGGAGATGCCAAGTATAAAGGTATAACAACAGCATCAACAAGTTCACAGGCAGGTAGATTCCAAATGGAAGTGATGACAACACCTGTTGATGCTTCACACATTGCACACATTTCATTATCGGAAGGCATGGACAGATTTTGGCCTTTTGGTACTTCGGTGTTGGAAGCAATATTTAAAGTGTACAAACAAAAAGAATTGTTAGAAGATGCAATCATCATTTATAGAGTTCAAAGAGCACCAGAACGTAGAGTGTTTTACATTGATGTAGGTAACATGCCTACTAACAAAGCAATGGCATTTATTGAACGTGTTAAAAATGAAATACATCAAAAACGTATTCCAAACAAAACAGGTGGCGGTGCAAACATTATGGATGCCGCTTACAATCCTTTATCACAAATTGAAGATTACTTTTTTGCACAAACGGCTGAAGGTAGAGGATCAAAAGTTGAAACATTACCAGGTGGTCAAAACTTAGGTGAAATTGATGATTTGAAATACTTTAATAATAAGTTGATGAAAGGTTTGAGAATTCCATCAAGTTATTTGCCATCATCACCAGACGATGCCGGCTCGGCATTCACTGACGGTAGAGTTGGTACAGCATACATTCAAGAATTTAGATTTACAAAATTCTGTCAACGTTTGCAAACAATGATTATGCCAGCACTTGACAAAGAATTTAAATTGTTCTTAAAACACAGAGGTATTGAAATTGATTCTGGATCATTTGAGATACAATTTAATGAGCCACAGAACTTTGGCAAATACAGACAGGTTGAAATTGACAATCAAATGGTTAGTATCTTTACACAGGTACAGCAAGTTCCATATATTTCAAAACGTTTCGCACTAAAACGTTTCTTAGGTTTAGATGAAGGTGAAATTTACACCAATGAAAAACTTTGGTCTGAAGAAAACGCCAATGCCGCACAACCACCAGCACAAGGTGATGATATAGGTGGTGGTGCAGGACTATCAGATGTAGGAGCGGCTCCAATGCCAGCTTCAGATGTTGAGGCACCAGAAGATGAACCAGCTGGCGATGCCGCAGATGCAGGTTTAGATTCACCACTAACACCAGACACTGACACAACAACATAAATAACATAACAAAGGTATTGTTATGAAAATTTATGAGATTAGCACAACAGATTTATACAGCTTAGAACCAATTGAAGAAGGTGCGAGCCAAATTTTTGGTCGTACTGGCAGAACTAAAGCAAAAGGTAAAGCAAAAATAACTACACAACGTTTTAGATGTCCAACAGGACCACGTAAAGGACGTATTGTTGCTAATCCAAGCACTTGTAATAAACCATTAAATATTAGGCAAAGTCAAAAGCTAAAAGGTACAAGAGCGGCAAAAGGTAGCATACAAGGTAAACTATCATCATATACTAAAAAGTATAGTCAAGCATCACAACGTGTTAAACGTGCAAACTTGGCACTTAAGGCACGTAGAGGTAAAAGGTAGTACAGAATTGCAATATTCTACTCCTACTAATTTACTCATACATCATAAACCATTCTTACATTGTACACATAAAGAAGCTATTACACCTGAATTATGTCTACAACTACATAAACATCTTATACAAAACATGAAATGGGATGTCGAACAAGAGGGTGATTATGACGAAAATAATCTTGTTTACTTTCCTGTAGATGGAATACAAGATATAAAAAATTGGTTCGCCAAGTATACTAGCACAACATGGTTACAACATTTAAGCAACATGTTACAATGTGATATTCCTTTATCTACACATAACTTATACATATTGGCTATGCGTAAAAGTGGAGCGTACATACCTGTACATACTGATGCTAATCATTATGATAAATTTTCAAATATACTTGGTGTGCCGGTTAAGCATTCTATAACACAACACATATATATAGTACCTAATAACAATAATTCTGAGCTTGGTATGACACTCCATGACATAAACAACAAACCTTATAAACAAATACCATGTACTATGGGTAGCTATGTAGCATATCAAAACACAGATACGAGTTTACATAGTGTTCCAGTGCAAAATCATAATGATGATAGGGTGCTACTTACTATTAGAACTTTTTACTAACAAAGAGGTAAATACAAACATGCGTTACAGTGAACTAAAAGAAAACTATTTTCCAGAACATGACCATTACCATATGGCTCATATTGAAGACGGTCGTAAAACACGTCTTACATTAAGACATCTTAACAAATTGCGTAAAGTACGTGAAATGCGTAAAGCAGACCAGGAAAAAAACAAAGAATTTGTTGCTACAATGTATGCTCAACCGCCTGCAATGTAGTAATATTAAGTTTTTACTACAAAACGAGTCAAAATAGGTGCCTTTCGCACTAATTTTCCTATAAAGTTGTAAATAGTATATACGATAGTGCCTTATATAGGTGTCTATGCGATATTACTAGTAATATTTAGGAGATTAACGATATGTCTACTACAAAGTCTAAACTAGAACAAGTTCTAGAATATCTAGTTAACAACGAGTCTGAAAAAGCTCAAGAGCTTTTACATGATGTAATTGTTGAAAAAGCTAGAAAAATACATGAAGAGTTGATCGAAAATCAAACTGACGAAATCGAAGAAGATTTAACTACTGAAAACACTGAAGAAGCAGTTGATGAAGCAGAAAAATCAGATGAAGATGCTGTTGAAGAAGCAACAGATTCAGATGAGGATGCTGTAGAAGAAGCAAAAGATTCAGATGAAGAAGCAGTTGAAGAAGCAACTGATGAGTCAGGTGATGAAACCGTTGAAGAAAAAGTTGGCGGTTCAGGCGATCAAGAAGAAGATTTAACTGCGGCTGTCAAAGACGAAGCAGATAATCATGCTGAAGAAATCGAGCATGAGGAAACTAATGAAGACGATGGTGATGAAGACGGTGAAAAAGACGATCATGATCATGAAGAAGTCGAAGACAGAGTTGACGACTTAGAAGACGCTTTAGAAGATCTTAAAGCTGAATTCGAAAAAATGATGGGCGACGAAGACAAAGACGAAGAAGGTGATGACAACGAAGAAGCCGCTGACGACCTAGAAGCAGAAATGCCATCTATGGAAATGCCAGCAGAAGAAACTGTTGAAGTTGCTGACGAAGTTGCTGTTGAAGGCGCTGATGAATCAAACGAAGGCGAAGAGCTAGAAGAAGGTACTGAAATGAAAGCTGTTGCTACTCCAAAAGGTGGAGACAACGGTGCGAACGCAAGTTCACCAGTAGCATCTAATGGTGGTGCAAAGAGAATCGACGGTGCAGATCCTGTGAAAATGGGTGACGCAAAAGCTGAAGCAGGTGGTAAAGCACCAGCTGTAAAGCCTAACCCAGATGCTCCAGCACAAGGCGACGCTAAAATGTCACCAGCACCAAAGGCAAAAGCATAATTTGATTTGTAAGGAGATCGTCAGATGATAAAACCATTATTAGAAAGTTTAACTTTTGATCAAGCCGGCATGCAAGTATTACATGAAGGCGAAGGTGATAAGAAAAACTTGTTTATGAAAGGTGTATTCATCCAAGGCGGAGTAAAGAATCAAAATCAACGTGTTTATCCACTTGAAGAAATCGAAAAAGCGGTAGCTTCAGTGGACGAACGCTTGAAAGGTGGTTATTCTGTATTAGGTGAAGCAGATCACCCTGAAGAATTAACAGTGAATTTAGATCGTGTATCACATATGATTGAATCTATGTGGATGGACGGTCCAAACGGAATTGGTAAACTTAAGATTTTACCAACCCCAATGGGAAACATTGTAAAAACCCTTTTGGAAAGTGGAGCAAAATTGGGTGTGTCATCAAGAGGTACTGGTAACGTAAATGAATCAGGCAAAGTTGCTGATTTTGAAATAGTTACTGTGGACATTGTTGCACAACCGTCGGCACCGGATGCTTATCCAAAAGCAATATATGAAGGTTTGATGAACATGAAAGGTGGAAGACGTTTATACGGCATAGGCGCTGACGCCATTTATGATCGCAAAGCAGAAGGATATCTTAGAGATGAGATATTCAAATTAATAAAAGAGTTGAAGTTATAAGGAGAACTACTCATGGCAGATATTTTTAACGGAATACTTGAGTCAGACGCAATTTCAGAAGACTTGAAAACTCAGATTCAAGAAACGTGGAAATCTAAGTTAGATGAAGCCAGAGAAGAGATCACTGCTGAACTTCGTGATGAATTTGCCCAACGTTATGAAAATGACAAGGGACAAATTGTTGAAGCTATGGACACAATGTTAACTGACAGAATTACAGCTGAAATAGAAGAGCTTAAGGCTGACAGAGCGGCATTGGCTGAGCAAACAGTTGCATACAAAACTAATATTGAAAAACATACTAGTTTAGTAGACAAATTTGTTGCTGAGCAATTAGCTAAAGAAGTAAAAGAACTACACGCTGACAGAACAGACTTGAAAAACAATTTTGCAAAATTGGAAAACTTTGTTGTTAAACAATTAGCAAAAGAGTTAACTGAATTTGAAAACGACAAAAAAGCAGTTGTAGAGCAAAAAGTTAAATTAGTAGCAGAAGGCAAGAAAATGATTGCTGAAGCTAAACAACGTTTTGTTTCTAAAGCGGCTGATGTTGTAGAAAAAACAGTTGAAACAAGTTTGAGAAGCGAATTATCACAACTTAAAGATGATATCAAAGTTGCTAAAGAAAACAACTTTGGTAGAAAAGTTTTTGAAGCATTCGCAGGCGAGTATATGTCTTCTCATCTAGCCGAAGGTACAGAGGTTAGAAAACTTCAAAATAAATTAGAAACTGTAACAGCAAATACTACTGAAGCAGAATCTAAATTAAAAGAAAAAGACGCAGAAATCGAAGCAGTTCAAATGAAGTTGAGAATTGCTGAAGATAAGAATGTACGTGAAAAAGCTCTTACAGAGCTAACTGCAAACTTGTCTAAAGACAAGCGTCGAGTAATGAATGAATTGCTTGAATCTGTACAAACAAGCGATTTAAAAAAACAGTTTAACAAATACTTACCAGCAGTTTTAAATGAATCAGCACCAGCTGAATCAAATAGAACTATTGTTACTGAATCAGTAACAGAGGTAACTGGTAACAGAGAGGCACCTGCTGACAATACAAGTTCAGACACTGGTGACATTGTTGAACTTAAAAAACTAGCAGGTCTAGGAGTTAAGTAAAATGACAAACATGATCAATGAAAATTGGACAGAAACTAAATCAGCATTGATGGAAGGCTTAGATGGCCAGAAGAAAACATCAATGGACGCTGTCCTTGAGAATACAAAGAAATACTTGGCTGAGGCGGCGACAACTGGTGCCACAGGTGCTGGTAACGTAGCGGCTTTAAACAAAGTAATTCTTCCAATAATCAGACGTGTGATGCCTACAGTAATCGCTAACGAAATCGTTGGTGTACAACCAATGACTGGTCCAGTAGGACAAATTCACACATTAAGAGTTAGATACTCAGACGCAAAAGACGGTGTAACAGCAGGTGCTGAAGCACTTTCACCTTTTGAGATTGCAAGATCTTACTCAGCTAACCCAGGTTCGGGTACAGCATCACCTGTAGCGGGTGCATCAACTTCATCTTTAGAGGGTGAAGCTGGTAACAAAATGTCAATTCAAATCTTAAAACAAACTGTAGAAGCTAAAACAAGAAAGCTATCTGCACGTTGGACATTTGAAGCGGCACAAGACGCATCAGCGATGCATGGTCTAGATGTAGAAGCAGAAGTAATGGCGGCATTAGCACAAGAAATTACTGCTGAGATCGATCAAGAAATTCTTGGTTCACTTACATCATTAGCACCGGCAGGTACTGCTTTCAACCAATCAAACGCAACTGGTACACCAACATTTGTTGGAGACGAACATGCGGCATTGGCTGTAGCTATTAATAGAGAAGCTAACTTAATCGCTCAAAGAACTAGAAGAGGCGCGGCTAACTGGGCTGTTGTTTCTCCACAGGCTTTGACTGTATTACAATCAGCAACAACTTCAGCGTTCGCAAGAACAACAGAAGGTACTTTCGAAGCACCAACTAACACAAAATTTGTTGGTACATTAAACGGCGCAATGAGAGTATATGTAAACTCATACTTGGTAGATGATTCTCCAGTATTGATTGGTTACAAAGGTGCTGGTGAAGTAGACGCGGCGGCATTCTATTGCCCATACATCCCATTAATGTCATCAGGCGTTATTGTGGATCCGTCAACTTTTGAACCAGTAGTGAGCTTTATGACAAGATACGGTTATGTAGAGTTAACAAACACTGCATCATCACTTGGTAATTCAGCAGACTACCTATCAAAAATTGCTATCTCAAACGTAACATTTATCTAATACGTTTTTTAAATACAGAAACCCCGGATTTATTCCGGGGTTTCCCTTGACTACATATATTATAAATTGGCCAAATCTGCTAAATAATAATAACACATATTGGAGCATTAACGAGTATGGCAGATCAAACAATTATTAGAGCAGATGACGTTGTAATTACCGGTAACCTTGAAGTTACGGGTTCACAAATATCAACCACTACAACAAATACAACTATCAAAGATAGATTGATCACACTAAACAAAGGTGGTACAATTGGTACGAACACTGCTGGTATTGAAATTGAATCAGGTGGTTCAATTGAAGCAACACTTGGATACACAGCGGCCGCTGGTTGGAACTTTGGTAACAAAAATATCACGACATCTGGCACAATTTCTGGAACAATAAGTTTAGCGGCAAACTCAGTTGATGACACAATGATTGATTTTGGTACTGGTGCCAATCAAGTTAATACAGATGACGTAGTAGAAGGATCAACAAACTTATATTTTACAAATGCAAGAGCAGATGCCAGAATAGCAAACAACATCATTGACGAAGATAATTTTGCAACAGACAGTGATACTAGAGCTCCATCACAGCAATCAGTTAAAGCATACGTGGCAACACAAATTGCAACTAAAGATAATTCAGATGAAATCGCAGAAGGTTCAACAAATTTATATTTTACAAATGCTAGATCAAGAGCTTCTATTAGCTTAGGTTCAGCAGGCACACAAGCATATAATAACAGTACTGGTGTATTAACTATACCAGGTACAACAGACCATATTACAGAAGGCTCTAATCAATTTTATACAAATGCAAGAGCAGATGCACGTATTGCCGCGGCAAGTATTAATGCACTATCAGATGTAAACACATCTGGTATAGCCGACGGTCAGGTGTTGATGTACAATGGCTCAAATTTTGTAGCACAATCACCCGCAGTGGGTGTAACTGAAGTTGTTAAATCAGGAACAACAACATCAGGTGCAATGACAGTAACAGCACAATCATTTGACACATCATCAAGCACAGCAACTAGAGTTGGCGGATCAGTAACATTAACATTACAACAAAGTGCTTTTGCTTTTATTTCGTACTCGGCAAATATTGTGCAAGACACAGGAAACACAACTTCTCTTGCTTTACAAAAATCTACAAATGGTGGTACATCATTTACAACAATAACTGACTTCCAAAGTAACACAGCAGGATTCCATCAACCTTTTACTCACGTTGAACAACACACTGGTTCAACAGGATCGGTTGAGTTTAGAATAGTAGTAAAAACGACTTCAGCTCATCCATCGATAACTTATGAAACTGATGAAATTTCTTTTACAGTAGTTGAATATAAAGTAGGTGAATTTGGTTCGGTAAATGATTTATCTGATGCTACTATAACATCAGCAAGTACAGGACAATATTTAAGATACAATGGAACGCAATGGGTCAATATAGTACCAACAATTACAGATAATTCAGATGTAACAGGATCTCCAAATAACGATAATTTGTTAAAGTGGAATGGTTCAGCATGGGCACCGGCAGATTTAGGAACAGTTGCTGGATTAATAAACATTAATCAATTGTCAGACGTTAATACTTCTGGTGTAGCATCAGGCAGTATTTTAAAATATGACGGATCGAACTGGGTAATATCAACAGGATTTGAAGAATTGACAGAAGTTGTTGAAGACACAACACCACAACTTGGTGGAGATTTAGATGTTAATGGAAAAAATATAACAGGATCAGCAGTTTCAATCACAACATCATCAGCAGGTAATATTACATTAAATCCAGATGGTGCAGGTGAAGTAAGAATTTTAGGTGACTTAACAGTTACTGGTTCAGCAACAACGATGGATGTAACAAACATGACAGTTGAAGATCCAATTATGTTGTTAAACAAACACGGATCACAACCAGCAAACAATGCCACTGACGCTGGTGTTATGATACAACGTGGTACAGCAGAAAACAATGCGGCTTGGTTCTGGGAAGAAGGAACAGACAGATGGGTAGCGGCAACAACAGTAAGCAACGCATCAGCAACAGATATCACTGTAACAGCAAATGCAGATATACAGGCAGGCACAGCACACTTAACAGCAACACAGGCACAATATGCTGACTTGGCAGAGATTTACGAATCAGATGCTGATTATGAACCTGGTACAGTATTAGTAATTGGCGGTGACAAAGAAGTTACACAATGTAAGATGTTACAAGATCCAAGAGTAGTTGGTGTAGTATCAACTAATCCAGCATACTTAATGAACAAAGATGCAAATGGTGTTGCAGTTGCATTGCGTGGTAAAGTACCTTGTAAGGTAGAAGGTCCTGTAAGAAAAGGTGATGTACTTGTAACTAATGTTACTCCTGGTACAGCAACAACATTAACACATGACAGTCCAACACCTCCAGGATTTTGTGTAATTGGTAAATCTTTAGAAACTGATGAATCTACAGGTATTAAGTTAATTAATATTATTGTTTAACTGTAACGATTTTTAATATCATCTTGCGTAGACCAGACTAAAAACTCTTGCAAGGTTTTAATCCAACTTTTCATATCTGTTTCTATTTCAATGCAATGATAATAGCTCATTGGCAAAACAAAGTAAGAATATTTTTTTTTGAATTTAAATATTTTTTTTGCATTTCAACAATTTTTATCATATCATTTTTAATTGCAGTAATTATTGAATTTATTTTATCTTTATTTTTAAATTGTTTTACTAACCATTTATGATAGTCATCTTCTAGTTGCCACATAGACATTATTTCTTGTAGTTCAAATTTTAATGCACGTATAGGATTTATATCTTTTCTATACTTTATTAATACTGATGGAATCTTATATTTTGCATTATTGGTTTCTAAATTTTGTAACAGATTAAAATATTCATCTTCAAGTTGAAATCTAATGTTCATATTGTCCTCGCTGGTCATTTGTTTTACAGCTTCTTTAATATCCATTAAAATTTCATAAAAACGTTTTCTATCACGATCTGAATATTCATTTAAAACATCGTCGATATCGCTTTGAAAATGAAAATGAGGATTTATGTTTTCAAGAATGTTATCAGTAATGACTCCATCTTTTGAAAACTGTTCAAATACGTGGGCAATTTTTGCCTGTTCAAAATTAATAATACGTGACAATGTTTTTATCCTATAATTTTTGTTAATAATACTAGCCAATAGTATTTACTATTAACTTTAGTTTTTTAACATTGTTTTTATCTAATAAAGTTTTACGTGCACCTTGATGCAACGGTCTAGGAAAACGATTTAATTTTGTCCAACAATAATCCTGTGATTCGTGATTCAGTTTCGGTTCAAATTCAGTTGGTGTGATAATAACAAACGTGTGATACATAAAATGACCATCTGCACTATGATATATATCGAGGGGATGTATTTTTATCATTTCAGGAACAAAGCCTATTTCTTCTTTAATTTCTCTTTTTAAGGCTCCTATAACAGTTTCGCCACGTTCAACTTTTCCACCCCAGAAACTCCAAGTACCTGAATTGCTTACACGTTTTGATCTTTTGTTAAGACAAAACTTTTTAGTATCTTGTGATAGAAATGTGGCGCCTACTGCATCATACATAATTTTTTATTTTAGCACAATACTAAGGATTAGTCAATTAAGTTCCTGATAAATTTAAAATCCAATAGCCTGGTTTATACGTACCTTGATATGTGTCAATCCATTCAGTGCCTGTCCATTTGTATTGAAAATTTGTTGCAGTGTTAGTAACATATTGTACAGTTGAACCATTTACACTTGCATCAAATGAAACTTGCCATTGTGTGCCATCGAACTCAATAATATCATTTGCTGATGCAACAACAGTACCCCAATTTTGTGATCCTTGATTAATATCATTGATAATTAAATATCTTTGTCCTGCTTGTTGACTAGCAAGTGTTCCATCTCCTGGATAATTCTTTTGTGGATCGATAATTTTCAACACAGCAGTTTGTGTGTTAGTTGGTAATGTTGCTGAGTCAATTGTAAAAATTAATTGATTATCATTTGTTGGATTGTATGCAATTGTTCCAACGATATCTTGAGTTGAATCTTCGATGTTTTCTGATCTTCTTAATTTTAATTTTGATGTCGAAGCTTGGAATTCTCCATATTGTTCAAAAAATTCTTTCCAAGAATAATTTTCATTTATGCCATGTGCATTTAATAAACTAACAGTATTACCAGTTACATTGACTTGTGCATCTTGTGGAGTAACTACAATTTCTTCCAAGTTACTAAATTGTTCAAAGAAGTCTTGCATATTTTTATCGTATTCTAGATCAGTTAAGTTATCATCAAGATGTATTCTATTAATGATAGAATGTATGATTGATTGTTTTTTAACTTTTGCTGGAGGATTGATCCAAATTGGAACTTGAAATATTAAAGTTGAAATATCAAGTTGTGAATCAACACCTTGTGGAACAGATCTTGAAGACCACTGTATATCGATAAGTTCGACAACCGTAATGTTTGTCCAATCTAATGGATTTGTGTTTGCTTGTATTTCTACTGTTGGATTAAACAATGTTAATATTTGTTCTAATATTTGTAATTTCTGTTCAGTGTTACTTGACCATATATCAACATTAATGGTTAAATCATAAGGCACAGGCATGTATCTATCAACTGTGTAAGTGTTACCTAATTCTGCTGTGTATTGGTCATTTAAAGAATCATATTTTCTTTCTTGAATTTGTTGTGATGAAATTAATTTTGGATCATGTCTACGTTCTCTTGCAACGTTTAAGTTAGCAACATGACAAGTCATAAATGGTGTAGAGTTTAATGCGTTTTCTGTATTACCACGTAATACATGAGCAACCATTCTTGACATATCCGCATAACGCATTGGTACAGTTCTATAAATTTGCGATGAAGTTCCACCTGCGTTTTTTTGACCGCTTTTAACTTGGAAACCGTTAAAGATACGTACGAACTGTAACAAGTATCTTCTTATTTGCTGATCATACCAAAATTGTGCCATTATACATCTGTCCTTGGTTTAACTGCCTTGCTTAAACCTTGCTGTTCTTTACCGTCAGCAGTTTGTGTGCTTGTATTTGTATTTTCTATAAATGTATTTAATATTCTATTAGCCGCAGAGTAAGTGCCTCTGTGATCATCTGACATTTTAATAAACCTGTTACCAACTTTTTTGAATAATCTGTTTGGTTCGTAATCTGTACGCAATATATAATCTCCATCATTTAATGAACTTGGGAAACTTGATCCTGTGTGTGCTATTGCAATTCCATTTGGTGGTGTAGCCGAACCGGCATGTACGCCAACTTTGTTGCTAAATCCAAATGCATTGTTAGCCGAGTCTTGACTTGAGTGTAATTGTATATCTTGTGTAACCCAATTGTCCGTTGTTGATGAATATTTTTTAAATGAAACTTTTAAGCCGTTGGTTGTTTCAGTTCTCCACCAAATTTTACCACTTACATTAGTTGAAGGTGCAGTTGTTCCGATAGCAACATCAACACCAAGTAAACCTACTGTGGTTGAAT
>PYIJ01205604.1_pt1 | contig 12560 bp, 13 predicted proteins | sample 3578051 | NCBI WGS metagenome assembly PYIJ01 (sample SAMN08408021, study PRJNA431606) | Marine metagenome isolate SA_KN192-05_S13_5m, whole genome shotgun... | biome: marine; feature: oceanic pelagic zone; material: water; isolation source: surface water sample, 0.2-0.8 um fraction ... | reverse complement strand
TGGCGGGGCCTCGCCGTGTTGTCTGTATAAGGGTAGTATACCAAATGTAAAAGTATATGAACAAAGCCTGAGCTCAATACAAAAACATGAATACATGGACAAACTAAGACAAAAGTTTAAGAATGGTGAACGTCCATCGGGTTGCCAGAGCTGTTGGCAGGAAGAAGACGCAGGAAAAACTTCTAAAAGACAAAACTCAATATACAAAATGAAGAATAGTTTGACAAATTGGTCACCTAATAGCGAGCCAACGTTACAGTTTATTGACTTTAAGTTGGGCAACGTGTGTAATTTGAAATGTAGGATATGCGGATCGTGGAGTTCCTCAAAATGGGCACAGGAAGAATTAGACTATGGTGAAAATCCAGTGGCAATGAAAAACCTACGTGAGGGTGGTTGGCCTAAGAAAAATCCTAAATTTTTCGAGGATCTAAAAGAGGACCTAAAACACGTAGAGTACTTTGAATTTACAGGTGGCGAGCCGTTCATGATAAAGGACCATTTCAAGATCTTGATGCACTGTGTCGAGAAGGGATATGCAAAGAACATAGACATACACTACAACACCAATGGCACACAGTTGCCACCACAGGAGATATTTGACCTTTGGAGTTATTTTAAACACGTTGAAGTAGCGTTCAGTATTGACGACGTGGGCGAACCTTTTGAATACCAGAGACATCCTGCCAATTGGCGAGAGGTAAATCAAAATCTTGTTAAGTTTAAGGAACGTAGGACACCCAACATGGACTTCCAGATATGCACAACAGTCAGTATATTCAATGTATTCAACTGGGCAAAAATTGCCTTGTGGGTTGCTCAGTATCAACCTAAGTTCTTTTATGTCAATACGTTGTTTGATCCGGACTATTTCAACGTACAGACACTGCCAAAACAGGTAAAAGATATTGTAAACACAAGATATCATATGTTGACAGATTTTCAGCCTAGCATTAGATTCATGAACGCCGCTGACAGGGACACGCCAGAGATGCGTGACCAAAGGAAAAATAGGATATTGCAAACAGATAATTATAGGAAAGAAAATTTTGGTGAAGTATTTCCACTTTTAAATAATGTTTTAGGAATTTATGGATAAGGTTAAAAAATTTATTTCAGGCGGTTGTAGTTTCACTTTTGGCAACGAGCTCAGTGACGATAACGGTAGACGACCAAGCAGTAAGTCATGGCCGACTCTTTTGTTTGAACAGACAAAATATCCTGGAGCAGTAATAGAACACGTAAATGTTTCTTCACCTGGAGCAGGGAACCAAGGTATAGCACGGAGGGTTTTTGAAGCAGTCAAGCAACTAGAGAACGAGGACTGTAATAATATTGACTTTGTGGTTGTCATGTGGAGTTTTCTTTCACGATATGATTGGGCCATGCCCAGACACGAGAGTCTCGAAAAGACAAGGTGGACTTCGATTTCACCATGGGACACAGACATCGAAGCTGATGCCAGGCACAACCAACTTGCAGGTGCCGAAGTCCAGATAAAGGACTGGACACGTAGAAGAGAACTTGTAGTACAGACCGGAGTAAAACCATTTGCTGATGCACTGTATAAACACGCCGCCAACGAGTACCATGAGACTTATCTCAGTTGGAAAAGCATTTTATGGTTGCAAAACTTTCTAGAAAAGAAGAAGATCAGATACATGTTCACACTAGCCGACAACAGTCTATTCTATAATGGATTGAAACCGCACAAAGACCAAGACAAGTTCATGGCGGGACTGCATAGCGAAATTGATTTTACCAAGTGGCACAGCTTTGGATCACGTATGATGGGATTTAATCAATGGGCCAAATTAAATGAATACGAGTATGCCACAACACACCCACTAGACAAAGCCCATGAAGATGCTGTAAAATTAATGATACCTACGTTTAATAAGTGCAAATAAGGAGAAAAAATGTTTAACTGGATAAAGAAATTGATCAACAAGGTCAAGCAGGAACTTGCTTACCGAAAGAGAATAAAAGAACTTAAGAAAAAAGACCCATTCATATACAAATAATAAATGGAAATTATTAATAAAAACAAGAAGAAGCTAAAAGAACTTCTTGAGCAATGGAAAGGGCATCCTTCGATAGCTGACCTTATGGATAGGTTTGACAAGCTTCAGACTTACACCAACAAAAAATTTGAGAAACAACCAAAGTTTGAATTGATAGAAATGCCCTATATAGATTGTAAAGAAGATCCTGTAAGGCCAGAATTAGATCTTGCATTCAGACAGGCATATGGTAGAAAAATATTTGGACTCAAAGATGAGGAAGGTGATATATGTGCAATAATGTGTTTCGCATTTACAAATGAAGTGCCAAAGACAGTCGAAGAGATGGACGAATTAAGCAAAGATGCCGCCATGCAGGCAGTACACAGAGCCGGTGTGCAAGGAAATATTGCGATAGCATACACGGTATGGGCCAAGAAAAAAGGTGGTGGTAAGCACATGGTAAACGAAGTGTATAAAATGGTCAAACGCTCTGGACATCTAAACAGATTGGTCACATTATCTCCACTGACTGAAATGGCCAGAAGATTTCACATAAAAAACGGAGCCAAGGAATTGCAAGTGAATAACACTACACAGAACTTTGAATACGATATCGCCCTAGAAGACTGGGAGAAAGCGTTAGAGAAAGCAAAAAGGTTTTTTAAGATAGGATGAAAATATTAGGAATAAACTGCATGAACCATGATGCCGCGATGGCTGTTGTTGATTACAGCTCGGGCATAGGTGAGGTATTGTGGGCCGCACACGCAGAACGTTATTCCAAAGTAAAGAATGACCATTATTTAAATCAAGCAATAGTCAACGAGGCAATGACATATGGACCTTTTGACAAGGTGGTATACTACGAGAAACCTTGGCTGAAGAAGACAAGGCAACTGTATGCAGGGCAGTGGGGAACTGCTTTGAGTTACACAGAAATGCCACAGTGGCATTTAGATCATTTTGGAATAAAAATAGATGAATATGTGAAACATCATGACTCACACGCGGCGGCAGGATACTTCACCTCTCCTTTCAGAGAAGCAACAATACTTACAGTGGACGCAATAGGGGAATGGGACACAGTATCTATATCTACTGCTGACAAGATATGGATAGAAAGAAAAGAAACAATAAAGTATCCACACAGCATAGGTATATTGTATTCTGCATTCACACACCGTTGTGGACTTAAACCTGCTGAAGAAGAATATATCCTCATGGGCATGGCCGCATACGGTGAACCAAAGTACAAAGAAGACATATACAATGACTTTGTGCATCAGTCACCGTTCAAACTAAAACAAAATTTACACAGAGGTTTGAGTGACTGGCATCCAGAGGCAGACCCAATGGACCTCGCGGCCAGTATACAGCAAGTAACAGAAGAACTACTGGCAGGCCTTTGGAAGAGGGCAAGTAAGTATGGCAGTCGTAACCTAGTATACGCAGGCGGCGTTGCTTTGAACTGTGCGGCTAATAAAGTTTTAGCTAACCTTGGACTCTTTGACAACATTTGGATAATACCAAATCCAGGAGACGCTGGTAGCTCATTAGGTTGTGTTGCCGCACACCAGAAGTCATTTATAAATTGGAAGAGTCCATTTTTAGGACACAACATTGAAGGTGAGTATCCTGTGGACGCCATAATAAAAGAATTGAAAGAAAACAAGATGGTTGGAGTTGCAAATGGTAAAGCAGAATTTGGCCCGAGGGCACTTGGTAATAGATCGCTTTTGGCAGACCCTAGGGGTGAGGACATCAAGGATCTGGTAAACGCAATTAAGAAGAGACAGAAGTTCAGACCGTTCGCTCCGGCCATTCTAGAAGAGGACGTAAATGACTATTTTGCCCTCCCTACAGGCGTCAAAAACACCCCTTATATGCAATATACAGCGGCGTACACGCATGGTAAAGACTGTCCTGCCATATTGCATTACGACGGCACATCTAGGGTGCAAACCGTGTCAAAAAGCGACAACGAAGGGTTTTATGAACTACTTAAAGCATGGAAGAAAGAGACAGGATGTCCAATACTTTTGAACACCAGTTTGAACATTAAGGGTATGCCAATGGTAAATGACACCAAAGATGGTAAAGACTGGACAGCAAAATACGGAGTAAAAGTTTTATGATAAAGTTCAATGGTGTTGACAGAATATATGATGAGTACAGTTGGCGGATCACACGTAAAGCAAAAGAAGTTTGGAAGTCCGGCAATGTTGTAAGCACAAAGCATAGTGAGGACAGCTACATTGACAAATTTGAAAAGATAGTGGCAAAGTACACAAAAAGGAAATATGCTGTTGCAGTCGGTAGTGGAACAGATGCTCTTTATTTTGCCCTAAGGGCCAAAGGCATAGGGCCTGGCAGTGTTGTGTTGTGTCCTGCAGTGAGTTATCTAGCCACCGCTGAAGCAATAAAGAGGACAGGTGCAACTATCCAGTTTGTAGATGTTGACGAAAATGGATTAATGGGGGCAATACCAATGTGGGGACTTCCTAGTGCTATGATATATGTAAACCTATTTGGCAATCTTGCGGACTATGACAGACTAAAACAGTATTGTGACAAACACAGAATACCATTGATTGAGGATGCCGCACAGAGTTTAGGAAGTTTTTATAAAAAGATTCCAAGCGGAAAGCTAGGAGACATCAGTAGTCTAAGTTTTGCACCTAGCAAACCATTGCCTTGTTTTGGTAATGGTGGAATGGTTCTTACAGACAGTGAAACAGAAAGAGACTTTGTGCGTGGTCTAAGATATCATGGACATGGTACTTCAAAGCTACATCATGGATACAATTCTTGTTTAAGCAATGACCATGCCAACGTCCTTGCCTTTTTGATGTCCAAGTATAAAAAACTTTTAAGCAAAAGTGATAAAGTTAGGAAATTATATGACCAAAAACTTTTTAAACTTGGCATAAGTTCAATACAAACGCAGAGCGATACAGTATCAAACAATCATAAATTAGTGATCAAAGTGCAGGATCGCGATAACTTAAAAGCATATCTACAAAGTAAAAATATACAAACTCAAATTCATTACTATCAACCTTTGTCAAGTCAAAAAATGTTTGCCACAGGAGAGGAAATGCCAAATGCTGATAAATTCTGTAAGGACGTTTTATCTATACCTATACATCCTTTTCTTAAAGATCATGAGGTCACACGTGTGTGTAAATGCATAGGAGATTTTTATGGCGTTTGATAGTGTGCAAGTAAGATTCCAAGACACTGAATTTTTCAAAAGCCCTTTTGCAAACACTAGGCAAGTTCCTTTTGTTGAAAGTTATTTTGAGGTTTTGAAAAGTGTAGTTGAGGATATACAGACCGAATACTTTTGGTTCTTTTCAAGTTTCATGAATTTGAAAAACGTAGATATAGACTATATCCCAGAACAGCACGAAAAAGATCAACTACACGTATGGTACAATACCCATCCAAAAGGTGGCACGAACAAAGAAGGAAATGTAATGTTGATCCCAACGAAAATATTTAAAGAACAAATGCACAACATTAGATATCTTAGGGACTTCAAAGATATAAATTATCATGAACACGACAACCTATACCAAGCAATAATTACAAAAACAGCTTTCAATCTTGATGATCCTATATCTGCATACAAAGGCAATGATCAATATTACACTTGGTTATACAACAAAGATTTAAGCAACACATTGGTTCCAAAGTTCTATCCTAGTTTTTGGGAAGATGTAAAACTTTATAGTTGGGGTATTACCAAAGACATAATGCTAGTGCCTAAACAAAAAGACCTTAAACAATTTTATGATATACAACGTAGTGTGCATTATGACTTAAATTATGAAGTAAAGCCAATGGATATTGTGTTCATATCGTATGACGAGCCAAGTGCTGAAGAGAGATATGAAAAATTAAAAAATAAATTTCCTAGAGCAAAATGGTGCAAGGGCATAGTAGGACAAACTTTGGCGTACACATCAGCGGCATTAATGAGTACCACTGATTATTTTTTTGCTGTATTTCCAAAAAGCGAAATGGTAGATGATTTTGACTTTACATTTCAGCCAGACAGATTAAGAAATCCATGCCATTATATATTTGATTGTTATAACCCTGTGATTGATTTGCAGTATGGCTGGGGTGGTGTAATATTATACAACAAAGATCTAGTTCTAAAGTCAATAGGCAATCATGGATTAGATTTTACAATGAGTCAGCCACACCATTCAGTGCCAATACTGTCATCTATTAGCCATTGTAATGAAACACCATTACTTGCATATAGGTCTGCGTTCAGAGAAGTAATAAAACTTTCACAAATGAAGCCCACGGTAGAGTCTACGTATAGGCTAAAGAAATGGAGCACTTTAGGAAAAGGAAAAAACGCAGAATGGATACATAGAGGAGCGATGGACGGAAAAACACATTATGAACTTTACAAAGATAACTTACAAAAATTAATGTATTCTTATGATTTCGATTGGATAAATGATAATTTTAAAACTTTGTATTCAAAGCAAACTTCTGATTAATCTTTAAATTTTCAAAATAAAATGGTTGTTGAAAAAACCAGTTTATGTATTTTGGTATGCCAGTTTCGATATCAATCTGTGGATTGAAATTAAACATTGTTTTTGCCTTATCGCTGTTTAACGTGTCTCTGTTTGGATAAAAGTCATCGTGTGGTTTTGTAATAATATCACCACTGCCTAGAGTTGATTTAATTATTTCGGCGGCTTCTATAATTTTTCTTCCATTACCCCTAGTGCAATTAAATGTTTCATTACGAACTTCATTAGTTGTTGCAAGGGCAAAGTACTGTGCTACATCCAACACGTTAGAAAAATCAAGTTTATTATTAGGTCCTTGCACAGTCATAAAGCCTGTGGTTAGGGCACTCTTCAACATCTGGCTTATCACTCTCGTAATGCTATCCTTTTCTCCGTAAAGAGCTGACGGTCTCATAATCACATAATCAAGGCCATGTTCTCGATGCCATATCTTGCACATTAACTCACCTTGCCTTTTATATGAACCGTAAAGTGTATTGGGCTTTGGGACTACATTTTCATCAGGCACGCCACCGTTAAATTCGCCATAGACCATACTGCTAGACGCAAATGTAATTTTATTAACTTTGTATTTCACACATAGGTCTAATACGTATGCAGTGGCAGTGATCATGTTGTTAGTTGCATCTGCAACATTTCTTTTAACCATTTTTGCATTTGGATATGTGGCAACGTGTATTACTCTGTCCGGCCGGAAGTCAGCAAATGCATTTTCCATAAACTGCACATTTTCAATTTTTCCAATGTATTCCTTATCTGCTTTTGCAATAGATTTTCGTTGTGATAAAATTGGAGTGTATTCCCAATTTGGAAACGTGTAGTATTGGTGATAGCAGTCAACTATGCCTACCACATGATTATCTTTCTTTAACTCGTTTGCAATATGACTTCCAATGAATCCATATCCGCCTAGTATTAATATTCTCATAGTGTCCTCCATTTGCATTCAAAGGCTTCTGCATACTTTGTCTGTGTCATCTGTGCTCTATATGCCGCCAGTCCTTTGATGTTGTGTAATAATGTTTCGTTAAAATAACTGTCATAACAGTTGATAAGTTCTATTTTTTTGTCTATGTGATCTGATATATCAACAAAAACATTTGGTTTGAATTGTTGATTCTTATTGCTATAAGGTCCGCCTTCCATTAACCAAAATTCACCTTTCCATCTACGCAAAGATGAATTCACTATGTGAAAAGTATTGACGTGATCCTGATGATGATCACCTGGACTGTGTGTTATTATTAGATCATAGTTGCCATTGTGTACTATATCATCCATTACTTTCACGAACTTACTGTTCCAAGTTAGGACAGGCCTTCCGTCCTCGTCTGTAGGATTTCGAAGTATGTTAAATTTAACACCGAAAAGTGCTTCAGATTTCTTGTACTCCTGTTGCGTCTTTTCTTTGTCTCTCCACACGCTGGGTTTTGGTGCGTTATCATCCCTGCAAACTACAATGTCAATGTGAGAACCTTGTGCCTGATATTTCAACAAAGTTCCAGAACAGCCTAGTTCTACATCATCCGGATGGGCTCCTACGGCTAGTATTCTTTTGAAGGACATATGACCTCTCCTGTGTTTAAACTTTTTTCCATACACTCCACAATGTATGTAACTCTTTTAGTGTGTGCTAGATTGGAAACTGGTAATTTGTCTTGTTCACAATAGTCTACAAAAGTTGTTATTTGTCTTTGCAAAGATGAAACAGTTTCTACAAATTTTTTGTTTTGTTCCATGTGTTGTATTTGCCTACCATCTTCTATTGTTTGGCTGATCCATCTGCTCTTGTTTTCTGCATCATTCCAGATCAAAGTGCCTTTGTCTGTGATAACACTTACGTCTCTGACTTTCTCGTGATAGTACCAGCCCATTTGCAGTTGTGCAGTTATTTTGCCATATTGTAGGTCACAAGTGACAAAGTCTGGTTGTGGTTGTCCGGAAACGTAGATACCTTTGCAGTGTATTTCGTCTGGCATAACACCTAACATGACATCTAAAACGGCTATGTCATGAGGGGCAAGATGTAATATTGGAGAGATATCTTTTTGCATTCTACCCCAATTAAGTCTTCTACTTTCTATGTGTTTGATATCTTTGTCGCAAACTGTCTGTTTCATGTAATCAAAATGTTCACTATATAAAAGTATGTGTCCCGCCATGATTTTTGCCAACTCTGTATAGGGTTTGATTTCATTATATTCTGCCATGTTCATAAACGCAGGCTTTTCTATTAATACATCTATCCCTTTCCTTAATAACAATTTTGTAATGTCCTTGTGTGTGTTAGCAGGAGTGGCAATTATGGCTCCGTCTGTGTTGCCTGGAACGATGCTGTCAATTCTATCATTAACATCATATTGTGAAACTTGTAAATTTAAATTCTTTGCAGTTTCAACAATCTTACTGCCCCAGTATCCTGTTCCTATAATTGCTATTTTCATATCGCCTGTTTTATTGTTTTTATTATAGTATCAACTTCTGTGTCTGTCAAATATTGATGCGTAGGAATGGCGAGGGCACTTGCACTATAAAATTCTGCCACTGGGTATGTGTCATTGTCTCTGTAAGGAATGCTTTGATGCAACGGAGTTGTGTAATATCTTCTTGATTGTATATTTTTACTTTTTAAAAATTCCTGTATGTGTTCTACCCTTTCATGTGTTATCACATATTGATGATAAACATGTCTGCTGTGTTCATTTTGTTTTGGTGTTTGCACAATAGACTCTAATTCTGTGTTGTATCTGTTGGCAATCTCTCTCCTACGATTGTTGTGTTGATCCAGAAGAGGTAACTTGTTTACTAATATTTCTGCTTGTAAAGAATCCATTCTTGAATTCCACCCAACAATATCTGCAGAGAATCTGGCTCTCTGGCCATGATTACGTAATTGTCTAATAGTTCCTAATAGCTTACTGTCGCCAGTCACTGCACCTGCGTCCCCCCAACAGGCCAAGTTTTTTGTAGGATAAAAACTAAAACAGGTCAAGGTTGCAATACCTCCAACTTTTTTATCTTTGTAGTCAGCACCAGTGCTTTGAGCGGCGTCCTCTATCACAGGAATGTTAAATTTTGCAAGAGCATCTAAATCACAAACATTTCCAAAAAGATCAACGCCGATAATAGCTTTTGTATTATTAGTAATTTTTCCGGCAACCTGTGTTGTATCAATGCACATGTCGTCTTTGTTGATGTCCACAAATACCGGCGTAGCACCCACTTGTTTTATAACTTCAACGGAACTTACCCATGTGTATGGAACAGTGATAACTTCATCTCCAACACCAACACCTAAAGACAAAAGTGCAAGTTGCAGGGCAGACGTGCATGACCCTACTGCAACACTTTCGTTCGTGTCACAATAATTTGCAAATTGCTTTTCAAAATTTGTAATAGCTGGTCCATTAATAAAAGATTTGTCCCTCCATGTGTTTTCAAAAATCTTCGAAGGATCTTTTAAATTGTTCTCAAAACCAAAGCCTGATAGGGTAATCATTTCTTAAATGTTTTTGCCATTATTAAAGAAGTCCTAGATTTAATGTCTTTCTTTAATTTCACAACATTAAATTTTAGGTCGACGTTCTTTATTTTCTTGTAATGTTGTTCTAGGGTACGTATAAGGAATCTAGCGATGTTATCTTGACTCCTAGTTTTCAACTCTTTCTCTATGTTGTAGTGTATTGTAACGTTGTTCTTAAGTATGATGTTAACGTACTTCAGGTACTTGACCGGCATGTTTTGGAATTGTAAACCTTCCAACACTTCCGGCCATTCGCTGACGAAATCTCTCGTCAGCTGTACCCATGTCTTATTTTTTGGCGGTTGTCTTCTTGGCATCGGCTTTCTTTGTTGCTTTAGCCGGCGCATCTGGATCAACCATTAGTTCTGATACTTTGATACCCTTTTCTTGGGCTATCAATTCGTTCAGTTTGTTCAAAACAATTCTACCATCAACACCTGTTCCATAAGTCACTATAATGTCTTTGGTCTTGAATTTTTTGATGTAGTTGTCATTGTGTAACAATTTCAGCATGTTTGTTCCGTCTGGAAAAGTTTGTCTATCCAAATACATGCCTAGCTCTTCTGCATCTTGTCCTGCGTCGCTTTCAACTGCTTTCATTAATGCGTTGTGATACATATCCGGTAAGAATTTAGTTCCTACCACTAGACAGTTGTCCGCTTCACCTGGCACTGTTCTATACACGATCACAACTTTCGCTCCACCGTCCACTAGCTCTCCAATATGTTTGAAGTGCCTCTTTGGACCTGTTTGACCGTCACCAGTTGCTCCGGTACCGTCGCCCATTGGCATAGCTTGGTTATTCACGTTCATTAAGTTTGCCATTTTATTTCTCCTTTGGAACTTCTACCGTTGGTTGGGTAGATTGTTCTTTTTCCGCCGCCGCGGCCGCTGGTGCCACCTTGGCCAGGAATGTAGTCAGTTTGTTATACAGTGTGCCAACACCTGCCATCTCACCAGCTCTAAAAGAGCCTCTTGCAGACGCAACATCAATAATCGACGCTAGTCCTTTCAAGTCTCCGATGGATAAAGCAGTTGGATCTGCTTGTGGTTGTCCACTAGCTTGAGCAGTAGTCCCGGCCGTCGCCGTCGCTTCGCTAGTCTCTTCCTTTTTCTTTACTTCTTCATTTGCCATTTAATATCTCCTAATTGCAATTGGTATTAATATACGTATATTATACTAAAAGTAATTATTGATTGCAACAGTTAGTTTTGATTGATCTGAGCTTTTCCGGATAAAGCGAACAGGGTAAGGTCTCCCGGTTCTTCAAAACCAAGTACCGTGCATGACCTAGATTGGTCACCTTCAAATTTGATGTCTTTGGTAATAGAGAATCTGCCTGTGCAGTTTTCATATATCCATCTACGCATCTTTTCAACATCGGCCTCGTGTGCTTTTACCACAGTGTTTACGAAGTGGGGTGGTAATACATCTAATTCTCGCTTGAAAAAATTTTTTGGATTAATCCTCATATTGTACAGTCATCCCCCATGGTGCTTCTATGTTTCTTTCATAAGGATTGTTTATCAAGAATATTGTGTCGCAGTAGTGTTCGTCGCCCCAACTATTGAAAGGCCAACCATCTGTGAACATTACAAACTTTTTAGGCTCAATGCCTTGTTCTTTCATGTATTCCCAATTACATTCAAACTCTGTACCACCACCTGAACCTAGTTCGTAATCTAACAATTCTTCGGCATTGTCTGGAGTAAAAACTTTCGGGTTGAACACCGCGGTGTCAAATGACCATAAGTGTATTCTAAAATCTTTGTATTGATCCATAATATTTTTAACTTCTGTAAGAAACTCTTTACACTGTTCGTCACTAATTGACCCAGATGCATCAAGTGCCAAACATATGTCAATCATCTCATCATTGTTCTGACCTGGAAGTATGGCAGATGTGTGCCAAGACTTTCTGCTGGGTCTCATCCAAGTATAATCTGATTTTATAGTGCTCATTATCTGTTGTTGTAATATTTCTCTCCAGTCCATCTTAGGCTCTGTAAGATCCTTGACCAGTCTTTGTAAGGCACCTGGCAGATTACTTGCACCTGTTGACTGTGCCGCACTCACCATTGCTTCTTTAACTTCATCTCTGATCTTCTTCAATTCTTCTTTTGTGTACACAGGCTTGCCACTCTTGCCACCTTTTTTGTCATTGCCTTTGCCTTCACCTGCACCATCACCTTTGCCCCACTCCTGGTGATCGTCCATAAGTTCACCCATCTTCTCTAGGAACTTCTTACCGTTCTTCTTGGCAGTCTTCAACAAGTCATCATATATTCTTTCTGATGCCCAGTCCTTGTACTTGTCATCTTGGAAGCCTTTGTTCTCACCTTTCTTGCCTTTGGGCATTTCGCCAATGTTAGAATCTTTCAATATCTGGTTAACGGCATAGTCCGCCGCTATGTTCCAAAGTTGTGGATCTCTGTCGCCAATCCTTACAAGCATATGTTCAAATACAT
>PYIJ01395502.1_pt1 | contig 12566 bp, 3 predicted proteins | sample 3578051 | NCBI WGS metagenome assembly PYIJ01 (sample SAMN08408021, study PRJNA431606) | Marine metagenome isolate SA_KN192-05_S13_5m, whole genome shotgun... | biome: marine; feature: oceanic pelagic zone; material: water; isolation source: surface water sample, 0.2-0.8 um fraction ... | reverse complement strand
TTTATTTTCTGCTTTTCTAATAACATCGCTAAAAAGAATATCTGCTACCAAATCATTTTTCTTTTTACTTATTTTTTCTGTTGCCTTATCTTTACCATGTTCTTTTTCCAATCTTTTATACATATCTTTAAAGTATGTTTGATGATATTTGTATCCCTCCAAATCTTCCACTATAAGAGCATAAATTTGACATACAGGTTTCATAATCTGATTTGTAATATATGTAAGATAATCTGGTTTGAGTTTATGCTCCTGAATATATCTCGGAAGTTCAATCTTATCTCCTTGTAACATCTTTTCTCCCTTCTTTTCCTTTTTTACAATATAGACATAAGGAATCCTATCACTTGGCAGTGGTTTGTTACCTGGTTCTCTTTCTCCTATTCTGTCTGCTAATACTTTATGAGCAATAGACTCTGGATTCTTATAATATGATTTTAGACTCTTTGTGATTGTTAACATATCTAATGGGAATTTACCTTCTACTAATTTTCCTAGTTCTGCTTGAAGGAAATCAATAGACTTAGGTATATTTTTCTCTTGCATAATAATCTTAATAATACCACCATAAACATGCTTCACAATATCTGCATTATCACGTCTTTTTAATACAATACCCATTGATGTTTGTTTATATTTATCTAAATCAAACTCATATTTATCACCAATATATCTTTTTTTTGTAAAAAGGATGAATGGCCAAAAGGTTTTTTCATATTCCAGCTTGTGTGGAGGCAAAAGAAACTGTTGAATATATTCTTCTGCTTGAACACCCAAGTCAATAGATTTTTTTAAACCCTCTTTTCCAGTCAATCTATTTCCATTTTCATCTTTTGGATTAAAATTAATAAATATACTGTCAGTGTCTCCATATACAATCTCAGCACCTTCAAATTTCTCTATTGTTTTTTCCTTTGCCAAATGAAGTAGATTTCTACCAGTAGCAGTTGTGCTAGCAGCAATATCTTTAAGATAAATCTGACTTGTTCTCGCACCAATCTGTCCATATAAAGAATTTGCGGTGATCTTATAAGCTAATTGTAGACCGTCAAGAACCTCTTTTTGAAATTCTGTGTATGTATCTTTCTTCGATATAATATTTTCAATCGGAAAATCAACCACTTCTCCTTCTACTGTTTTAAGAATCGCCATATCTCCTTTTTCTTCGTACATTCCACTAAATTCTTTTTCTTCACCATCTTCTTTATATTTTACAGTAAGGTAGATGATTTTCTTTCTGGTGCTTTTTCTTGCTTTTAACAGTTTTTGAAGAATTTGAGGAATAATTCCTTTTCTTCCATCTTTGAACTGAACAAAACGACATGTTTTCTGTCCCACCTTTTTTTTACCTTTACTTTTAATTTTTGGATCTATCCATTCATACACATCATGAGTAATATCTTTATAATCATAACCAGGAAGATTGTCATACTTTTCTTCCATCACATATGTATCATGTGACAAGTTTTCACTAATCATAGATGACGGGTAAAGAGAAGAATAATCAAGCACAGTAACATAATCTTCTAAATAAATTCCGGGTTGAGGTTCTAATACAATAGCACCTTCATACCCACCTTCGTCTTCATCTTCACTTTCTGAATCATCGCCACCATAACTAAATTTAATTTTCTTTTTACCATTATCATCATCCGTTTTTGGTTTCTTTAACACAGGAATCAAGAAGCCCTTCTCTTTACATTCCTTTGCTACAAGACTGAAAATCTTTACACCTTGACCTCTTAGGAAAATGTATGATAGAGGTACAGAACAAACATTCGCCATACCTATATTATTTGAAATGATTGATAACTTATTAATTAATTTATTACATAAAGCACAATCCTGAATACAATAGGTGGCAACTATCTTCCTATCTTCTGCATCACCTTTTTGAAGCCTAAAAATATCTTTCGGACCAATATCGTCCTTTGCGAGACGCCAAGATGGTTTCTTATCTATAATATCTCCTATTTCATCTGATAATGTAATAACATTTCCTTCAATATCTAAAATCTTGAATTTTTGACCTTCAAGATATTTATCATTTTTCATAAAGATAGCGATGTAATTTCCGATATTTAGATCCTTACCTCCATCAATCTTTAATTTATTACCATCTATTTCTTTAATGGAACCACTAATAAAAGTTTCTGCTACTGTATCTAATTTATAAGAAACAAGCTTATGATCTTTCTGCACAACTTTAAGAAGATCCATAGAAACACGGCCTTCCATATTGAGATAAGTTAGAATATTCTCACCAAGGGCAGAGGATGACAAATTCTTTTCTTCAAGAACAATTTCCTTACCCTTCATCCTTCCTAGAGTACCTAATCTTCCCAAAATACCAAGCTCATCTGCTCTATGATAAATAAAACTGAAATCAAAACCAAAGATATTATAACCTGTAATTAGATCTGGATCGAGTTGTCTAATAAATTTAAACCATTCCATGATTACATCTTCCTCTGTTTTACAAGCTACTACTTCTGCTCCATCAATATCATTACACGTATTTAGTGTGACAATATGTTTCATAAAGCATTCTTCCTCTCCGTATCTATTTATTGTTGTTCCAATCTGAATAATTTTATCACCTTCGAGCGTCGGCAAAAAATTATCAAAAATACCAGTCAACTTATCAACCAGAATATCACGGGTAATAATTCTAAGTAAAATCTTTTCTTTTGAAACTTCATGTTTCTTTCCCATATCATAGGCGATAGAATTTAACACTTCAAGAGTTTGATTTGCCCAGATTTTCTTAGTCTCCTCTACTGCTGCTTTAAGTTCCTTATTATCTGAAATCTTTTTTATTTTTGTAAAGGCAGTATACACTATTTTATCAATAATTTCTTTTAAATCTCGCTTCTTGGGTTTTACATTATCTTTTGTGTAAAGAAAACTAATATCTTCATTATTTTTCTTTTCAGAAAATCCATAATCTATAAGATCCCAAATAAACTTTGTTTGTTCTTCTACATCTGTAAATAAAACCTTATGTTTATGTTTATCGAGTTCATGCGCTTTCCATTTCTTTTGAATATTATCAATAATTTCATTAGCAAATTTCTTGTATCCCTTTTTAGCAAGAGGGAAATCACCATGACTAGAATCACATTCTATATCAAAAGAAGCAACTATAATAGGGGCAATGTCCTTTCTATCATATGAAATCACATCTTTCCAGTGTGCTTCAATCTCTTTTTGACAATATGTTCTAGCTGGTTCTGCAATAAAATATTTCTTTGATTTAACTTGAATCCAACCGGCTGGATCGATATTTTGAATGTGAATAAACCTAATAAATGCTTCAATGTTTGATTCATATAAATCATACTTCTTCTTTGATTTTCCAAGAGGTAAAATAAGTAATTTCTTTTTTAAAATATTAACATACTGATTCATGGCATATGTGTTATGAAAAGTAAGTTTAAGAAACTTTAATTCTTCATAATTTGTAAAACCACGGAACTTATGTCTTCGTAACATTTTTATATCATGTATTGAATCTTTATACCGTTTCTTAACATTATCTTTTAAATGACTTATAAAAGTATCAATCTGTGTCTGCTCCCATTGCTTTGGAATATTTACAAAAAACCTTGGCTTGAAACCATTAACTTTGATTGAAATAGATTGACCATCTTCATCGACACCAAAAATTTGAATGATATATTTAGCATTATCTTTATATTTTTCTTCACCTTCCTCTTCATCAGGAGATTCATTATAGCAATTCCAATCTACAATTTGTAATTTCAAATGACGATTATTTTTTGTAAAGGGTTTAGGGTTAGAATTCCTTAGATGTTCCATCTTTTTCTACTTTACAGAATAAAACAGTTTCAATTTTTAATTGATTTTAAAAAAATATTAATTTAAATTTCTAAATGTTATTTTCTTTTAATATTATATATGTTTGACTTCACAACTTTTTTTATTTCAGCAGTTCTTATAACAACATTGTATATTCACATGGAAAACAAAAATAAAGAATTGACATATGTAACATCAACAGTAGATAATAGGAAATATCTTGTTAGAAATTTACCAGATAAGGTAGAAGCCGCTAATATGATTGCAACTGTAAGAGGTAATCTTGTAAAATTAGCTCAAGAATTAAAGAAAAAAAATCAAGGTAATGTTGATATTCAAAGAATGATAGATAATTTTAATCCCAATAATATAGTTGAAAGCGAGAAGAACAATAAATATACATCATACTCAATTAACAAAGGTGAAAAAACAGTGTATTGCTTAAGATCAAGAGATGACACAAACAAATTAGTTAAAATAAATACTATGATGTTTGTTGCTCTACACGAGTTAGCACATACTATGTCAAAATCAATAGGCCATACTAAAGAATTCTGGGATAATTTTAGGATTCTTTTAAGAAACGCAATTAAATTAAATATTTACAATAGAGTAAATTACAATGAAAAACCTGTGGAGTACTGTGGCGTAAAAATTACAGATGATCCTATGAATTTTGATTAAATTAATTTCTTTTTATAATATAAATTAAATGACAAATATACTTTCAATTCCTGTAATAAAAGAATTAAAAGTAATATTTTTAAAAGTATTTGATAAAAAAGAAGAATATACAATTTCAAATATTTTTACAGATAGCACAATTAAAGATATACAACACAAAATTTTTTGTGAATGTGGAGTAAAACCTCAGGAACAATATTTATTTTTTAAAAGTGAAATTGATGAGTATTTTTTTGAGTGTTTAGATAATATTTTTAATTCAAGAAGCATTTTAAGTGCCAAAACACTCTTTTCTAATTTATCTAAAATTTTATCTGAAAATGACATAAATAAATTTGAGAAAGATTTAAAAAAGAAAAAAATAAATATTGATGATGTTTTGGAGTTTATTGAAAAGAATAAGATAAAACAGTATTTTAGACCACTTAACTTAATTTTCAGAAATAATATTGAAAATGTAAATATTCATAATTTTAGTCAAATATCTGACTCTTTCACTGAAAGTTTAGAAAATAATAATATTAATAATTTTAAAATAGAAGATGATACTGTTTTTTTATTTTCAAAAAAAGAGATAAAAGAAAATTATAGTGATGATAATAAAGATCTTCTTATTGAAAAATATTTCCCAGGGAAGTCTGGAAAAATAGATAAAGATGAATTATGTAAAAAGATTGAAGAAAATGATAAGATTCTCAATTCTATTTATGAAAAAGATGAAGATAATATAGAAAAAATACAAAAAGAATTTGGTAGTAGTTTAAAAGACTTGGTAAAGAATAAAATCACATTTATATCTTTTATTATTAATAATTTTTATTACCAAGATTGCGATATTCAGAGAATTTTTAATATGATAGAACTAGATGAATCTATAGTTTTCTGTAAATATTCAGTAAAAAGAAAAAAGCAATTTTACAAAATTTTTAAGCCTAAATTTTTTGGAGATGATGCTTCCATAAGTAAGAGACAATTTAACAGTTGGCGCACATTTTCATTATCGGAGAAAGAAAAAGAAGGCTTTAATTATCATTCATGTATTTATCTTAAAATTCTTTATGATAGTAAAGAAACAGATAATTATATTACAGTATTGATAAATTCTAACAATCAAATTCTTATAAAAGCCGAACATCCTAATTTAAAATTAGATCAAGTATCTGGTAGAATATTTAATTTTTTTAAAAAGTTGAAAATGATAAATGAAGAATCTTTTTACAATCTTAAACAGGAAGACTTTTTAAAGTCTGAAATGTACCAAATACAACATATTAATTTTACAAAAGATATAAAAGTAGAAAAAAATTTATCAATAAAAACTTTAAGAAAAATTTTAGATGAACAACAAATTTATATATTTTCATTAATTTATCCAAGTAATGATAGATTTTTTAGCTATGGATTCAAAAGAACAACTAATTTTAAAACTGATAAAAATATTAATTATTTGATGGAGAAAATTTTTGTTAATCAAAAAGAAAATGTTGAACAGGGGAAAAAGTATTTACAAGATATTTTTGATTTAACTGATATTGATGAAAAATTCATATCGTTTATGACAAATTATGAAACGGAATCAAAAATAAAATATGAACTTGTAATGCCTAATTTTAATATTTCCACTAATGGTAATAATTTTATAATTACCTGTAAGAATTTTGAGAATTTTGAAGAGTTAAAAGTTATGAATTTATTACTGGATAAGGTTTTTGAAAGATTTATGACAGGAGAAAAAATTAAAGGTAAAAAAGATGAAATTATTAATATTGGTACCGATAATAAATCGATTAGTAACTCAGAATCTAATTCAGAGTCTAATTCAGAGTCTAATTCAAATGAAAGTGGACCTGTCTTGGTAGGTTCTCCCTCTTCATCAAACCAGAGCTTATCAAATAAAAGTTTATCTAATAATAAGTTACCTTCCGAAGATGCTAATGAAGAAGACAAAGAATTTGAAATATCATTTAACTACATTAATAAAAACTATACTACTTACATGGGTGCTATGAGAGAGCATTATGGTCCTCCCCATCCTAATCCTCCCACAACAGAACCAGATAAGAAAGAAAAACTTTTTGTAGGGAAAAACTATACTGTTAAATGTAGAAGACAACCCTACATAGTATCAAAGCAACACTTTGATAGCAATATAAATAAAGAAAATAAGTATAATACTCTTGGAGGGCTAGATACTAAATATATAAAAAATGACGGTAAAATGGATGACGCTATCTATCATTTAGAATCAGAAGATAAAAAAAAGGTATACATTTGTCCAAGAATATGGTGTGTTAAAGATAATATACCTGTAGACCCAAAATATTTTTCTGAATTTAAGCAATGTCCTAAATGTAAAGGAAAAGTAGTTGGTAAAAATGGAAAACTAACAGAGGATAGATGTGTAATAATTGTTGACGCAGAGGTGAATTATTTTAAGGCCGCAGATGATAATAAAAAAAATTATTTGAAAAGAATATTTGGTGATAAACCAATACCCGAAGAATTGAAAACTTTAGAATTAGGTATGTATCCAAAATTTTTAGATTCTACTAAACAGCCTGATAATAAGGGATTACCCTGCTGCTACAAAAATTCATTGACTGAAAAAGCGGATGTAACTACCATGAAAAAAGAGAAGGTTGAAAACCCCGTTTTAGAACAAAAAATTTTTAGATTTATTACTGATGGAAAGTTTCCTCTTAAAAAACAAAAGAGAATCGCAATACTCCCCCAAGACGTTGACATATTGTTAGATAATCTAGAAACTGATAAGATTTTAGAAAAATTAGAAGAATTAAGCTCTAAAGATTTAAATAAATTAAGAAAATTAGAATCTAAAAAAGAAGACAAAAAAAGACCATCAGATATTAAAAAGATTGATTCGTTGAGGAGAAAGAAAAAGGGATATGAATATGAGTTCAAATTTTACGATGAAGTAATATCTATAGGGTTTAAGAGAGAATTAAATAAAGTAAAAGGAAAAGAAAAAAATATGGAAACAGATGAATTGGAAACTAAAATATATCCATTTTCGGATGTATTATTTAGGATGGGAATCAATCAAGACGTAAACAAGTCATTTATTAATTGTATAGAAGCCTTGTATAATATTGATAACAGTAATAAAAATATAGATGAATTAATACTTGACAAAAAAATATTTAAACCTTCTCTTTTTTGTAGTTTAAATAATGGAAATTTAATAGAGATTTTTAGATCTGAACAGGTTGAAGAAGATGGTGAGTATAATAAATGGTTGAGTGATTTTAAAGATGATTTAAAAAAATTAAAAATTAAAGACGATTTTATTTTAAAAAATTTATATTCAAGTTTTACAAATTTCATCAAATATCATTTTGAAGAAAATAAGAAAAATTATGAGTTTTATCAGGATTTACTAGGAAGAAAAGATTTCCTATTCAAAGAGGCTTTAAATATTTTTATTATTGAAAAAACCAGTTACGATTCTAATTCCGAAATAAATCTAGTATGCCCTAAAGTAAATATATTCGCTGATTATTTTAATGAAGATAATAATACTATAATTTTACTAAATACTGGAAATTTCTTCGAGCCAATAATTTGCTTAAGATTTGTAGAGCTTAATGTTGAACCTACAAAAAAATTAAAGCCATGTTTACCAATTTATAAATTTAATTATAATAAAACTAAATTTAAGGATGGTAATGATGAAAAAAACGCATTTTATAAACCAATTATAAAAACATTATTCAATATAGCAAAGGAAAAATGTAATGAAACTAAAATAGAATTAAGTAATCAAATATTTGATAATAGCCTTGAGAATTTATCATATTTCTTAAATAATGTGGACCTAACTATTTCAAAATATATATATGGTAATAATCTCAAGATTCAGGGTTTATTTTTAAAAAATGATATATATTTACCTATTTTCCCATCAGGAATTCTAGAACCCTTTGATAAATTAGACAGTATGGATTATGTATTAAAGAATTTAATTTCACTTCAAAAATATGAAAAAGAAATAGACTTACTAGTAAAAGATAATTCATTTTTTACATCATATAAAATTAATGAATTAATTACAGAAACAAAAGATGAGGATAAAGTTTTAAAAGGCGCACTTTTAAAAAATGGTACGGTTATACCATTAAAAAATGAGAAATTATCAATCGAAACAAAGAGTTTAGATTATGAAGATATGTATGATTTTAATATTGACAACAATATTTATAGGAAAAAAGAAGTAGATAATAAAAGAATACAGTTTAATTATGATTACAATAATGAAAATTACCAATTTCAAAAAATAAGATATATTTTTAATGATTTTATAAGAAATATTAAAAATGAAAAAGATAGACAAATATTAAAAAAAATAGTAGTTAATCCAGTTTATAAGTTAAATGTAAAAAGACAAAAATCAAGAGAAATCGTGGAAAAAATATTTAATGAATTATTTCACTTTGGTAATTTAAAAGAAAGACCTGAAATTTTTAAAAATAAAACAAAAAAATTAGTAAAATGTTACAGTCAAACAAAAAAAAAATGTAAAGATGATTGTGAATATGTAGATAAATGTAAATCATTTATAACAAAAAATAATATAGTGACAGGTGAAGAAAATTATCCAAAATATATAAATCAAATTATAGAGGAAATAGTAAGAGACTCAAAGAAGGGATTACAATTTATTACTAAGAAATTGGATAATATTACAGAAATAGATTTTTCAAATAAAAAGAATGAAATATTCTTTAGTGATGAACAGTTTGATTATTTAGAATCTGATTTATATAAAAAGAAAAAGGTAAGACATGTAAGAAATATTAATATTTTTAATACAGTAAATCAAAAAAATAGTATTAAAATTACAAAAGATGAATGGCAAAAATTAAAAGAAGGAGGTAAGAAAAAAAAAAAAAAGAAAGATAGTGTAGAAGAATCACTTTCTAAGAGTTTACAAAAATCTTTAAGTGTTAAAAATATTGAAGGATCAGAAACTGATATTTTTGGAGAAAAGAGAAAAAAGAAAAAAATAAAAAAAGGTAAATGTATTTTCCCATATAAATTAAAAAGGGAGGGAGGCTATAAAATTATGAATGATTGCTATCCTGAACTTCCGGGGAAAGTAACACCAAGTGGTATATATGGAGCCGATGGGGCTTACTGTCCAACAAAAGTTAATTCTATTTATGATAAACATAAATTAGAAGGTGCCAAACATAAATTTTGGAAAAAGGAAAAGGTAAAAGGAAAAGATGTTAAATTTTATAATTTTGATGTTGAAACAAATGATGAGAAACCTAAAGGTTTCTGTAATTTTAGAGATTACATATTAAGGCAGAAAACTAGAAAACTAAAAGATAAGAAAATTAATCCTAACTGTAAGAAAACATTTAAATTAAAAAAGGATAAAGATTACGTTCCTACTAATTACACAGAAAATGGAGAAGAATATACAATTGTACTAGAAAAAAATAAAAATAAAATTAAAGACAAATTTGAACCATATTTTGTCTGTCCTGTAGAAATTGATGATAAGGATGTGTTTGATCATAGAGTACATAAAACAGAAAAAAGTTTCATTTAAATTAGATTTTAAGAAAAAAATAAAAAAACGATATAAAATTAGTTTCTTTTTTTAAAATAAGGAATGTCTTTCAATTCTGAAAATTCTCTCAACCTTAATGATTTTATAGCCGCCACCCAGACTAAAAATTTTATTCTGGATGACCCTATACAAGATTGGTTAAAAAAATATGGTAAACTTTATGGTTTTGAACCTGTTAAAAAAAGCAATCTTTTTAGTAATTTTATAAAAAAGAAAGGTTTAGAATTTGAGGATCATATAGTAAAAATGTTAAGAAATAAACACTACTTTTTTGAAGTTGATTCTAATGATAATATTGTAAATAGATATGAAAAAACATTAGAGAAATTGAAAGAAGGTGTTCCTATTATATATCAAGGCGTAGTTTTTGATTTTGACGAAAAACTTTATGGTATTCCCGATTTAATTGTTAGAAGCGATTATTTAAATAAAATAACTAATTTCAAAAACACTTTACCTGAAAATAATGTAGAAAATGGATGGTATTATGTTGTAGTTGATATTAAATATTCTAATTTAGTTTTTAAGAAAGATAGTGACACCCTAGTAAATCAAGGTATGTTTAGTTGTTTTAAATCACAACTCATAATTTACAATAAATGTTTAAGTAAAATGCAAAATTATGACCCCAAAATTGCTTTTATATTAGGAAGAAAGTGGCAAAAGAAAAATAAAAATGGTAATAATAGTTTTGATTATTTAGGCAAAGTTGATATTTATGGTAATGATAAAGATATTTTTGAAAAAACTGATTTAGCAATTTCATGGTTAAGAGATTTAAAAATGAATGGTTCTAATTGGAATGTTAATAACAAAAGATTAAAGCCCAATATGAAGTGTGGATATGATGATGAATGGAGAAGTGTAAAAAAGAAAATAGCATTAGAAAATAACGAAATTACACTTTTATGGAATTGTGGTGTTAGAGAAAGAAATAATGCCGATATAAATAATATTGACAGTTGGACTGATAAAGAATGTTACTCTAGTAGATTAAATATCAATGGTAAAAGAGCAAGAATTATAGATGGTATATTAAAAACTAATAAAGACAATGATATAATTTTTAATCCAAGAAGAATAAAAAATTCTGAAAATATTAGTAAATTAGCGACTCAAAGACTTGAATTTATTTGTGATTTCGAAACGGTTAATGATTTAGATGATAATTTTAAAAGAATACCTTATTCAAATTTTGAAACATGTATTTTTATGATAGGTTTAATTACAAATGTAAGAGACGGTGCGGGAACAATTATTGATACAAATTTTAAATGTTTTATTGTAGAAGATTTTACAAGAAAAGAAGAAAAAAAAATAATAAATGAGTGGTTAGATTACATGAAGGATATGTCTAAGCAATACAATGTATCCGAACCTAAAATATATCATTGGAGTCAAGCAGAGCCTAATTTTTACAGACAGGCTATTTTAAGAAATAAACAAATTTTTGAATGGGGTAAATTAAATTTTGTAGATATATTAGAGGTCTTTAAAGAAGAACCTATATCTATAAAGGGAGTTCTAAACTATGGTCTTAAAGATGTATCTAAAGGACTACATAATTTAGGAATAATAAATACTATATGGCAGGATGATATGGATGGTAGAATAGCTTTATTGGAGGCTGCTGAGGCAATGAATAAGGCTAAAATGGAAAATTTGAAGTTTAGTGAAATGGATATTGTAAAAAGTATAGAGAAATATAACTATGTAGATGTTAAAGTAATCGATGAGATCATTAATTTTTTAAGAACTAAAATTTAGTCTTCTTCTACATCAGTAATCTTTCCTATTCCTTTTGTCTTACCTTCTCTAAATATTAATATATCGTCTTTCTCTATAAATTCAGGACGATATTTAAATCTAAAATTAACTATTCCTTTATCACCTGTCCTTAAATACTCATTATCAATGGATTCTATTACTGCTGTCTGAGCAATCTTTCCACAGTGAATTACTGGTTCATATCTCTGTTTTATAGTTGTAGGATGATGTAAAATAGTGATAGATGCGGTAAATTTACTATACGCTCTTGTTCTCTTTTCTAAATTAAGACTTTGGTAAAGAACCATTCCTTTACGAATTTTCTTTTTATTTATTACTTCTTTTCTACTCAAAGATTTGATCGCTATACATCCTGATACCCCCGCGGTCAACATTGAAATCTCCTCTCTAAAATTATTATGAATTGATTTAACTTGAACCTCAATAAAATTCCCATCAACAGGGCCGAGTAACATTTTATCATTTAACTTTATTTCCCCTGTTTTAAGAGTTCCAGATATAACAACACCTATACCCTTTACCATATACACATTATCAATCCAATATATTGAATCTTTTTGCCTTTTTGAATCCCAGTCAATTGTGGGGTTCTGTGAAGATAAAAAATTTCTTAGAGGATCTAGTCCTTCTCCTGTAACATTAGATAATTTGAATAGCTTAATATTATTACTTG
>PYIJ01402695.1_pt1 | contig 12571 bp, 13 predicted proteins | sample 3578051 | NCBI WGS metagenome assembly PYIJ01 (sample SAMN08408021, study PRJNA431606) | Marine metagenome isolate SA_KN192-05_S13_5m, whole genome shotgun... | biome: marine; feature: oceanic pelagic zone; material: water; isolation source: surface water sample, 0.2-0.8 um fraction ... | reverse complement strand
TGTAATCTGAAGAATTTTGCTTGATAAGGGCTCCATAGAAAGCCAATTAGGGACAGTGGCTTTTAAAACACCCTTCCTTTTTGGTATTACACCGTAGTCTTCAGAATTTCTTCCCTTTCCAGTTATTATAAGAATAAGTCTTAAACCCTTGCCATGAGCATCCAAAACAAATTTTGTTAAAGTCGGCTGCGCTTGAGCTAAGTTTAGGCCATGTAAGTCTAATTTTGCTTCTGGTCTTATTTTGCCCTGTCGCATTTTAGTATGAAGTTTAGAGTCCATACTTAATGTAGGTAAGGCTGGGGTCTTCTCAACTTGAGCAGGGGTTTTTTGAGCTCCCATGAAATATTTTTCTTGGTCTTTTAAATTTACAGAGTTTACTCGCCTTTTTTTCTCGGGTTTTGTCTGGTGCGTTTTCTTATTTTGGTGAGGTAAGGGCTTAGTGGACTTAGAAAATTCTTTCCATAACTCTTTTTCATCATCGCTTAGATCGCGCTTTTTCATATCTTTTCCACCCATTATCTGGGTAAAGCATTTAATTACTTTTTATGCATTATTCACCAGTTGCAACTAATAGCCAATTTGGATTAGAGGATTTAATATCTTTAGAAAATGTCCAAGTGTCTTTTTGTCTTTTAATTTGCTTTGAGTCACCCTCAACTATTTCTCCAGAAGAATTTTTAACAACTGAAGTCATTTCTCCAATAAAAGACACCGCTATCTCTGCTGTATTTGTTTTTGAATTGTAGCTAGCATCTACCAATTTCATTTCCCTAACACCGATGAATTCTGCTTCAATTGTCAAGCCTTGCGAAATTCGCTGTTCTACTACTGAGTCAAACGCTTCAGCAACCTCTTCACTTAAAAGCTCTCTTATGTCGTCAATTTCATTTTTTTCGAATGACATAAGGATCCATTCATAAGCAGATCGCGCACCCGATAAAAATTCATTTACCATAAAAGCTTCATCATTTTCTTTTATTGTTTTTAAAGCCTTTGCAGATGAGGAATTTTTTTCCACATTGTCCGTAATGTCTTTATCTTCACCACCATCTATCACCTTAAAATCCCGCTTGGGTGCATCATTTTTCGGCTGCATACGCGGTTTTTCAAACCCTTCCCGAGTTCCGAGAACGCTTCTAAGTCTCAAAAATAAAAACACGGCTATTCCAGCCAGGATAATTAATTCTATTAGCGCAGGGTTCATTTTAGCCTCAATCAAAGAATAGGTAGAAATTCTCTATGTCATTATCTATGTAGGGGCAAAGGCCCAACAAGTCCACCACCCGATAAATTGGAGGTAAAAATATGTGGTTGTTATTGCTTTTTATCCTTATACCCCTTTTGGAGATTTGGCTTTTCATATTGCTGGGTGGTTTTATTGGTGTTTATCCCACTCTTTTTATTATTTTACTGACTGCTATCTTGGGTACAGTCTTAGTCAAAACACAGGGTATTAACGTTTTAAAAGAAATCCAAAGTAAGTTTAATGGGTTAGAAAACCCAACAGAACCAATAGCACACGGTGCAATGATTTTGTTTGCGGGCGCTTTGCTTTTAACGCCAGGGTTTTTTACTGATACCGTTGGGTTTTTATTGTTATTACCAAGAGTTAGAAAGGCTGCGTTTTTTTGGTTAAAAAACAAAATCAATCTGGTAAAATACCCTCCCTCCGAGAGGAGTAGTTCTCATAAAAATAAACATTCAGATATAGAAGTTACAGACTACAAAGAAGTAGAACCAGAAGAAAAATCACCATGGACCAACAATAATAAAACGCATAAAGGTGAATAGATTAATATATTTTTAAAATTAGTTGGGAGTTATAAATGGCAGAGCAAAAACAGGCAATTCAGCCCAATACGAAGGTTTTGGCCCAATTTATCAGGGACCTGTCATTTGAAAATATTTTAGCGCAAAAGGGACTAGACACCAACACACCCCCAGACATCAAAGTTAAAGTTAACCTTGATGCGAAAAAAAGAAAACCCGAAGACCAATATGAAGTATTGATAAAATTATCGGTTATTTCTTCAACTAAAACAGAGGCTACTGAACCTTCTGATGATAATGAAAACTCTGAGCTTTTTATATTGGAAATAGAATATGGAGGTATATTTGAAGTTACCGGTGTTCCTGAGGATCAAATCCACCCTTATTTAATGATCGAATGTCCAAGAATTTTGTTCCCATATCTAAGACGTATAGTTGGAGATGTGACGCGTGATGGTGGTTTTCCGCCCTTAAATCTTGAACAAATTAATTTTTTAGCTTTATACCAAAACGAAATTGCTCGGCGTCAAGCAGAAGCAGAAAAAGCGACTAAAAATTAGCTTTTTGTAACTAATTTATTCCACATAGCATTTGCTCCTAGTTTTTGTACAAATTCTCTATGAGCCTCTTCATCTTTAACGGTTAAACGGTTTTTTAGTGGCTTAGGCCGCTTAAACACTTGTCTTTTTTCATCGACTTTTGCTTCACCAGTGTTGTGTTCATCAGATAGACCAAAATCTGGTTGACGACCGCCGATAAGTTCCAAATAAACTTCTGCCAATATCTCTGAGTCTAACAAAGCGCCATGCATTGTTCTTGCAGAGTTATCGATATTAAAACGCCTGCACAATGCATCTAATGAAGCAGGTGATCCTGGAAATTTTTTTCGCGCTATTCCCAGAGTATCTATTGCTATATTGCCTGGTAGTCTGGTTTTTTCAACTAAGGCCAATTCTGCATTTATAAATTTCATATCAAAGGAAGCATTGTGTATGATCAGCTTTGAATCTTTTATAAATGCCAAAAAGTCGTCTGCTATTTGAGAAAATACAGGCTTATCCCTTAGAAATTCCTCCGTCAAACCATGGACTGCCAGCGCTTCTTCGGGCATATTACGCTCTGGGTTTAGGTATTTATGAAATGTTTTACCCGTAGGAAGGTGGTTCCAAAGCTCAATGGCTCCTATTTCTACTATTCTATCACCAGTTGCAGGATCGAGCCCTGTGGTCTCTGTATCTAAAACTATTTCACGCATCTAAATAGCTTTCTATCTCTTTAATTATACCTACAACTTGTTTTTCAGTATGTTTTTTAGTGTAAGTTTCTATTACGAAATCTGACAACCTACATTTCTCTTCTATTGGCATCTGTTGTTGATTTATTTTTTCTATTTGTTCTTTTGTCATAGATTTTCGTGACAGTATTCTCTCCATTTGAATAGAATTGGAGACATATACACACGCTACTTTATCCATAATTTTATTAGAGCCAGTCTCAAACAACAACGGTATGTCGAACACATTGATCTTATATTTTGTTTTTTCGATAAATTTTTCCCTATCTGCAGATACTAAGGGATGAACAATTTTTTCTAACAGAGTTATCTTATCAAAATCTGCGCTCAGATATTTTTTTAGCTCTGTCCTATTTACCGAGCCCTCTATTATAGCTTTTGGAAAATACTTAGCTATCGGCTTTACAGCATCACCATCTTTTCCATAAAGTCTGTGAACAGCTTTATCAGCATCCCACACGCCGCAATTGTGTTTTTGGAACAAGATTGCTGTGCTTGTTTTACCCATCCCCATTGATCCTGTTAGACCAAGTTTGAATTTCATTTTATTAATATCTTTCTAAGTTCTTCAGTAACTAAAGGTTTTTGACCAAACCAAGCTTCAAAACCTGGTACACCCTGATGAATTAACATGCCTAAGCCATCCACCGTTCTAGATCCTCTATTTTTTGCGATTTTCAAAAAGTTTGTTTCTAAAGGTGTGTAAACCAGATCTGAAACAAGAGCCGTTTCAGGTATAGCGTTTGGTTTGATAGCAATAAGTGATTCATTATTCATACCCAGTGAAGTAGTGTTGATTATATTGGAACAGGAGGCCACTACCTCATTTATATTTTTCCAAGATTCAACGGTGATTTTATTATCGTAATCTTCTTTGAGTGCTTCAGCCTTTTCAATAGTTCTGTTTAGAACTATTATTTCTTTAGAACCTTCTGATAGTAACGCTGCGATGACAGCTCTGCTTGCTCCTCCTGCCCCTAATACTACTGACATTCCTTTTTTTGGATCCCAGTCTGGATATTTGCATTTTATGTTATTTATAAAACCATAAGCGTCTGTATTATCAGCATATATTTTATTTTCTTTGGTAAATGTTAAAGTGTTCGCTGCACCAATATATTGGGCTGTGCTTGAGCTTTCGTCTGCTATCTTAAGGGCTGATAGTTTATGTGGTATAGTAACATTAACTCCAGAAAATCCCATACTCACTAGCGTCCATATGGTTTCCTCAAAATTTTCTAGCTCAACTTTTATTGGTATATAATAACCATTTAATTTATTTTGCTTTAACCAATAGTTGTGCATTCTAGGCGATTTTGAGTGCGATATTGGATTACCTAAAACAGCTGCTAAGCGTGGCCTTGCCTCATCCATCTATTACACCTCTGATACATAAGAAGTTTATAATTTCTAGTAATGGCATACCCAAAATAGAGAAATAATCACCATTAATCTTTGAAAACAAACGGCAACCTTCTTCTTCTATTTTATACCCGCCTACATTGTGCTTAATACTATCCCAATTTCTACTTACATAGTCAGAAATATATTCCTCACTATTACTTTTTAACAATAAATCCGCTTTACCAACAAAACGCCAGATAGGTTTAGAGTTTTCGAATATAACTGCTGCGGAATACGCAATGTGTTTTTTTCCTGAAATTTTCATTAATTGCTGCACAGCAAGGTCTTTAGATGGCGGTTTCTCCAATAAAGCTCCTTCAAATTCTAAAATCTGGTCGCATCCCAATACCAAACTATCTGGGGTTTTTAAGGAAATCTTGCTAGCTTTAAGTTCTGCCAATGCATCTGCTATGTCACGGGGTGAATAATTTTCAACCAATAAAGAGGATTTTACAGCGTCTTCGTCTATATTTGGTTTGACTGAGACGAAAGATATATTCGACTTTTCTAATAATTCTTTTCTCACTTCAGAAGAAGACGCTAGTATAAGTTCTCCACCCATTAATAAATCCATGTATGGTTTTGTGGATAAAAAATGTTTTGTTTAACTGTATTTGTTAACATTATATTTTTTTCCCATATTTTTAATTTATTATGTTCTTTATAATAAATAAATCACATTTTATCCTTTGTGAGTATGAACTTTAATAATAACCCACAAATTGTTAATTAAAAATTTTTTATTATTTTTTAATTACTTACACTAAAATTTTGTTTAATTAATATGTGGATTAAATTTGATCCACATTTTTCTCGATGCCTACAAAATCTTCTATATCTTATATAAGTATTATTTTTATGTTTAATAGAAATTTTTACTTTCCTTTATAGCTAAATAGAAAAGCTAATAGTTTTAAATTTCTAAAGAAGTTGACTCAATTTGTTACACAGTGTACCGAAATCTCACAACGCTGTTCTGTGTTGTTTTTCAACAATTTATTATTAGCAGGTGTTAGTATGTCTTCTACTCGCTTAAACCTATCTGATTTAAAGGTTAAGAGCCCTAAAGATCTTCTTTCTATGGCAGAAGAACTAGAAATAGAAAATGCATCAACTATGCGCAAGGGTGAAATAATGTTTCAGATCTTGCGTGAGAGGGCGGATGAAGGTTGGGAGATCGCAGGAGATGGTGTTCTTGAGGTGTTACAAGACGGATTTGGGTTTTTAAGGTCGCCGGAAGCCAATTATTTACCAGGTCCAGATGATATTTACGTATCCCCAGAAATGATAAGAAAATACTCTTTGAGAACAGGTGATACGATAGAGGGGTTAATAAAAGCGCCAGAAGATAACGAAAGGTATTTTGCTCTAATAGAAGCTCATCAAATAAATTTTCAAGATCCCGATAAAGCAAAACATAAAATAGCTTTCGACAATCTTACACCGCTATATCCTGATGAGCGCCTTATTATGGAGATAGAAGATCCAACGGTTAAAGATAAGTCAGCCAGAGTTATAGATTTAGTAGCGCCTATTGGTAAAGGTCAGCGGTCACTTATTGTTGCACCACCAAGAACTGGTAAGACAGTCATCTTGCAAAATATAGCTCACAGTATAGAGCAAAATCACCCAGAGTGTTATCTTATAGTTCTCCTTATAGATGAGAGACCAGAAGAAGTTACTGATATGCAGAGGTCAGTAAAGGGAGAGGTAATATCTTCTACTTTTGATGAACCCGCTGCTAGGCATGTAGCAGTATCAGAAATGGTGATAGAAAAAGCAAAGCGACTTGTTGAACATAAGCGTGATGTTGTTATTCTTCTTGATTCTATAACGCGGCTGGGTAGGGCTTTTAACACCGTAATACCATCATCAGGTAAAGTTTTAACAGGTGGGGTTGATGCAAATGCTCTTCAAAGACCTAAAAGGTTCTTTGGGGCGGCTCGAAATATAGAAGAAGGCGGCTCATTAACTATCATATCTACAGCGTTGATAGATACAGGTAGTAGAATGGATGAAGTTATTTTTGAAGAATTTAAAGGAACAGGTAACAGCGAAATCGTGTTAGATAGAAAAGTCGCCGATAAAAGGGTCTTCCCAGCTATAGATATATTGAAGTCTGGTACAAGAAAAGAAGATCTTCTTATAGATAAAATCGATTTACAGAAAACATTTGTTTTGAGACGTATTTTAAACCCAATGGGTACGACAGATGGGATAGAATTTCTTTTATCAAAATTAAAACAAACAAAGACCAATTCCGAGTTTTTCGATTCTATGAATACCTAATTTAGGGATTTTTTATGGTTGATACTATTTACGCGCTTGCCACACCACAAGGACGCGCGGGAGTTGCAGTTGTTCGGATTTCAGGTCCAGATGCTTTTATGTCATTACACTCATTGTGTAACGATATTAGAATTAAACCCAGGAAAACAATACTTTGTGATTTATATACACAAGATGGACTACACCTCGATAGGGCTTTAGTGCTTCCATTTAAAGGCCCTCATAGTTTTACAGGTGAGGATGTGGTTGAGCTACATCTTCACGGAAGTATAGCCGTAATACAAAAAGCTTTAGAAGTGCTCTCAAGAATAGCTAATTTCCGACAAGCATTACCTGGAGAGTTTACAAGGCGAGCTTTTTTAAATGAAAAGCTTGATTTGGCAGAAATAGAAGGCCTTGCAGATCTTATAGAGGCTGAAACAGAAGCTCAAAGAGTACAAGCTCTAAAAGTTCTTTCAGGTAAATTAGGGGAAAGAGCCCAAGAATGGCGTTCAATGATAATTAAAGCAATGGCTTTAATTGAGGTAACTATAGACTTTGCTGATGAAGAAGTTCCCACAGATGTTTCTAAAGAAGTATTATCAATTTTAACTAATATAATCAGTGACTTAGATGTAGAATCAACAGGTATAAGTGTTGCAGAGCGGATAAGAGTTGGCTTTGAAGTAGCTATAGTTGGAAAACCAAATGTTGGTAAGTCTACACTTTTAAATGCGCTAGCGGGTAGAGAGGCTGCCATAACGTCGGAGCAAGCTGGAACAACTAGAGATATTATAGAAGTAAGGATGGATTTGGATGGTCTACCTGTAACAATGCTTGATACAGCTGGATTGAGAGAGACAAACAATTTGATCGAAACAAAAGGTATTCATAGGGCTATCGAAAGAGCTAACTCTTCAGATTTGGTTATCCTGCTTACAGATGATGGTGAAGGACTACCTGAAATAAAGAACCCAAACATTCTAACGTTTATATCAAAATGCGATGATGGTAATATGAAAAATGGTCTTTCAGCTGTAACAGGTTTTGGCATAGATAACATGATAGATCTTATTAAGAATAAATTGGGAGATAACGTTCAAAATCAAGGTATTGCAACCAGGTTTCGGCATAAGGAAGCGATTGATAGATCTATAAATAAACTAAAAACAGCAAAAAAATTTGTAGCCGATGGTCCAGCCTTTTATGATCTGGCAGCAGAAGAATTAAGACAAACAGCCTACACCTTAGACGAATTGTTTGGTAAAGTGGATGTAGAAAAAATCCTTGATGAGATTTTCTCGTCTTTTTGTTTAGGAAAATAAGGAGTGTTTCACGTGAAACAATTTGACGTGATCGTGGTTGGTGGTGGACACGCAGGTAGTGAGGCCGCAGCGGCCTCATCAAGAATGGGTGCCAGTACAGCTCTCGTTACGCTGAAATCTTCTGATCTTGGCATAATGTCATGCAACCCTGCTATAGGTGGTCTTGGCAAGGGTCACTTGGTGCGTGAAATAGATGCGCTGGACGGCATCATGGCGAGTTCAGCGGATGAGGCAGGTATCCAGTTTAGATTACTTAACCGCAAAAAAGGACCTGCAGTTCAGGGACCGCGAGTTCAGGCTGACAGATTGCTATATCAAAATTCAATAAAAAAAGCCTTAAAATCAATTAAAAACCTTGCCATCGTCGAGGGTGAAGTTGTCGATCTTGTTGGGTCACAGGATGAGGTAAGGGGTGTAATTTTAGCTGATGGTTCTAAAATTTTAGCAAAATCAACCATTATAACTACCGGAACATTTCTTCGAGGAAAGGTTCATATAGGAGAGATTTCATACTCAGCTGGTCGTATGGACGCAAATCCATCATTAAAACTTGCGGAAAAAATCGAGGGTTTTGGTTTAAAACTAGGGAGATTAAAAACTGGAACACCCCCAAGATTAAATGGAAAATCTATAAATTGGGAAGAGCTAGAAAGGCAGCCTGGTGATGTTGAGCCTACAATGTTTTCATTTTTGTCAAAAAATCCAACAGCAGATCAAATTTCATGTGGAATAACCTTTACTAACGAGAAGACGCATGAAATTATAGAAAAAAACCTATCAAAATCAGCAATGTATGGAGGTCATATAGACGGTGTGGGCCCTCGATACTGTCCCTCTATAGAAGATAAAATAGTCAGATTTAGAGATAAAAGCTCGCATCAGGTGTTTTTAGAGCCGGAAGGACTTTCGGTTGACACCATATATCCTAATGGAATTTCCACATCACTTCCGGAAGAAATCCAAGAAGAATATGTGCGCTCAATAAAAGGATTAGAAAAAGTTGAGATTTTACAACCAGGCTATGCGATAGAATATGACTATGTTGATCCTAGGTCGTTATCACTAACCTTAAGCGTTAATGGTGTTAGTGGTCTCTATCTCGCTGGTCAAATCAACGGAACAACGGGCTATGAAGAGGCGGCGGCTCAGGGATTGGTTGCTGGATTAAACGCAGCAGCAGCGTCAAGTGAGAAAGAATCAATTATTTTTTCGAGGTCAGATAGTTATATAGGTGTTATGATAGATGACTTAATTTCTAAAGGTGTAAGCGAACCTTATAGAATGTTTACGTCTAGAGCAGAATTTAGACTTTCACTTCGTGCTGACAATGCAGATCAACGGTTGACCCCAAAAGGCATAGAAATAGGCTGTATATCGACACATCGAAAGGAGGCATTCTTAGAAAAAATCAACAAAATAGAGGAATGTAATACAATTCTTTCTGAAAAAGAGTTTACGCCAAATCAGCTGATAGCTCAGGGTATTTTGGTGAGCCAAGATGGTAATAAAAGAAACCTGAAACAAGTATTGGCATTTCCAAACATAACTTTTGACAGCATAACAGTATTTGATAGTAGGTTGTCACTAATAGAGCGCGAAATTCAAAAGCAGGTCCATAGAGACTCGTTGTACTCAAATTATATCGATAGGCAAAAGAAAGATATAGAAGCTATCAAAAGAGATGAAGCGATAAAAATACCATCTAGTTTCGATTATAAGTCAATGTCTGGCTTATCAAACGAATTAAAAAATAAATTACTTACCCAAAAACCAAAAAATATAGCACAAGCTTCCCGTATAGAAGGAATGACGCCTGCAGCTCTTTTTTTAATACTATCAAAAGTTAAACAGAGCCAAAATCAGATAAAGGCAGGATGAAAGATGATATTTTAATAGATGTTTCACGTGAAACAATTGCACTTTTGCAGCGGCTTGGGTTGCTCGTTGAAAAGTGGAATAAGAGTATAAATCTAATTTCTAAAAAAACTGTACCTGAAATATGGGATCGTCATATTTTAGATTCAGCCCAGATTTTTTATGCAAGCAACAAAAATTTTAAAAAATGGCTAGATATGGGATCCGGAGCAGGATTTCCTGGATTAGTCGTGGCAATTCTTGCTCAGGACAAAAATATTGATGGTGAGATAGTTTTAGTTGAAAGTGATAAAAGAAAATGTGTTTTTCTTAGCACTGTAAAAAGGGAATTTAATCTAAATTTATCCATTATAAACAATAGGATAGAGAGTTGTGGTAGACAGCAGGCTGATGTAATATCAGCCAGGGCTTTAGCTGATTTACCTGGTCTTTTTGATTTATCATTTAACCATTTGAGTGATGATACCACTCTTTTATTTTCAAAGGGAAAAACTTGGAAAGAAGAATTGGTTGCTGCAGAAAAAACTTGGAACTTTAGTTGGGAAGCAGTTACCAGTATAACTGATGCAAAGTCAGTGGTTTTGAAAATAGGAGAGCTTTCGCGTGCCAACTAATAAATCCAAAACTGCAAAAGTAATTTCAGTGACAAATCAAAAAGGCGGGGTTGGTAAAACAACTACAACTATTAACCTAGCAGCGGCATTGTCAGAATTAAAAAAGAAAGTTTTAATTATCGACTTGGATCCCCAAGGCAATGCATCCACTGGTTTGGGCGTAGATGTAGAGGATCGAGAATTATCGACATATGAATTTTTGGTTGAGGGTGTTCCACTTGAAAAGGTTGCAATGGAAACAGAAATATCGGGTTTGAGCATTGTTCCTGCAACGATAGATTTGAGCTCTGCAGACATAGACTTGATATCAAATGAAAAAAGAAGCCACTTATTGCATGAAGCACTTCGAAAAAAAAAGGAAAACAAACAAAAATATGACTACATTCTTATTGATTGCCCACCTTCCTTAAATATTTTAACGGTTAACGCAATGGTAGCATCGCATTCTGTTTTAATACCATTACAGAGTGAGTTTTTTGCGCTCGAGGGTCTCTCACAACTTTTATTAACAGTTAAAGAAGTACGTCAAAATGCAAATGAGAATTTGCGGGTTGAAGGAATAGTCTTAACTATGTTCGATGGAAGAAACAATCTATCCAAACAGGTAGAGGCCGATGCTAGAAGTAATCTGCGCGAGTTAGTTTTTGAAACAATTATTCCGCGAAATGTACGGGTAAGTGAAGCACCTTCGTATTCAATGCCCGTTTTAACTTATGATCCTTCATCAAAGGGATCAAAGGCATATATGAGTTTGGCCAAAGAGTTATTAGCTAATAATTCTTGATAGGAGGTTTTTGATGGTAGAAAGAAAAAGTAAATCACGAGGTCTTGGAAGAGGGCTATCGTCCTTGATGGGTGACCTAAATAACGAATCTTTAACCAGCAATAAAAATTCAGAAAGCCAGACGATTGAGAAACTTGTACCGGTTGAAAAAATATATCCAAACCCAAATCAGCCTAGAAAATCTTTTCAAGAAGAAAAATTAATTGAATTAGCAAACTCAATTAAGACGAAAGGTATAGTTCAACCTTTAATAGTAAGAAAAAAGAAAGGAACAAAAGAAAGTTTCGAAATAGTTGCGGGTGAGCGAAGGTGGCGCGCTGCTCAAAGAGCTCAGATACATGAGCTCCCAGTTATTATAAAAGAGTTCACCGATATAGAGGTTCTAGAAATAGCCATAATTGAAAATGTGCAAAGGGCCGATTTAAACCCAATAGAAGAGGCTCTTGGCTACAAGAATTTAATGGAAAACTTTGATCATACTCAAGACGGACTCTCTAAAGAAATTGGAAAAAGTAGAAGTCATATAGCAAATTTATTGAGATTGCTTAATCTTCCATCATCAGTTCAAGAATTATTGATTTCAGGACAACTGACGGCGGGGCATGCCCGGGCTTTAGTGACATGTGACAATCCATTAGCTATAGCAAAACAGATTATTTCACTTGGCCTTTCGGTTAGGGATGCAGAACGGCTGGCTAAAAATGTTAGTGATAAAAAAGTTTCTAATAAAACGAAAACGAAAGAGAAACCCGCTGATACAGTTCTTCTGGAAGCTGATCTATCTGCAGCACTTAAGATGAAAGTCTCCATTAACCACGAAGAAGGAAAAGAAAAAGGTTTAATTTCAATAACTTATAAGTCTTTGGACGAGTTAGATCGTATCTCTGAAGTGATATTAAATGGTAGTTGACTTTGGTGTTTTTAATTTAATAGTTCAGCAAGCACAGAATTTAAGACTTTTCTCCCTGAAAAAGTGGCAATTATGTTTCCTTTTTTTTGCTCGATGAGTTGAATACTTTTCAAAAAAGACAATTTTTCTTCAGAAAAAGAAGAGCCTGATAAATTTTCAAATCGCTTAAAATTAATTCCTTCGTTCAATCTTAAACCCATCATAACCATCTCGGCGGCTTGCTGTTCCTGGGATAACTCAGATAGGCAAGACTCCCCGGAACCCTGATTATCTACCTTTGTAAGCCACTCTTCCGGTGATAAAAATGTTTCGGTAGCGTATCTTTTG
>PYIJ01131053.1_pt1 | contig 12577 bp, 8 predicted proteins | sample 3578051 | NCBI WGS metagenome assembly PYIJ01 (sample SAMN08408021, study PRJNA431606) | Marine metagenome isolate SA_KN192-05_S13_5m, whole genome shotgun... | biome: marine; feature: oceanic pelagic zone; material: water; isolation source: surface water sample, 0.2-0.8 um fraction ... | reverse complement strand
TGACATATTCTATAGATGGTCCAACAGGTTTTAAATATTTTATTGAGAAATTCTTATTAACTGCTTTCTGACCAAGTAAAACAGTTAAAGGACCCATCGTAATATCTATCCAAGAATCAATAATTCCTCCAAGTGTTGTTGGTAATGGATTGAAGTATCTTTCACGAACAGGAAATTTACATTTCAATGTTGCATTATCTTTATCAAAATCTAAAAACTCACCTTCAAGCTCAACCCATACATTTGGTACTGGCATTCCTTCATTTTCTAAAGTATCTTCGAGGTTCTCTTCGATCATCATGTAATAATAACAACTTATATGAATAAGCTGTCTTGACAGGCAAGACAGCTTAAACAGGGTTAATGAGTAATAATAAAATAGTACATTGAGGGTAAGACAGTTTATTTACCTTTAGGGTGCCAAACTGTTTTTGTTTCAATAAAAGGAATGATTGAGCTTAACCCACTCGTTGAAGGTAATAGAGAAATTCTTTTGACAGATTCCGATCCCTTTTGACCAATAATCTCTTTTGCTTTTTTTGAAATATCCTCATAAATTGCTGCATGTTTAATCTCAACATGACCGCCAACGTCTTCAATAATATTTTCAAATTTACCTGATAAGAGATTGAGGCTTCCTGATGGAAAGTCAGAATTGTTAACGTCCTCAGATAACTTCAATGCAATGACAGCATTTTCATCTGAAAAATTTATAACAGAACACCCTACAGTTAGTGCAGGAAGAATTGATTTTACTAATTCATTTAGTGACATTGAATTTGGACTTAGCGTAAATGTAACACCAATAGCTTCCTGATGAGAAATGTTGAAATATTCACCAGCTACAGGGTTCAGATTACCAGTTAATTGCTCCCATTTATCAACAAGACCTGCATACCAAACGATTGTATCTATTGCATTATTGATATCATTTTTTGAATCGAGTTTAGATAATCCATGATCTTGTAATAAAGAAATATAACTATCTTTATTTCCCTCAATCATTTCTGATAATCTGTAAAGAATTTGAGATCTATTGTACATTGTTAATTGGTTCCAGTTTTTAAATCCTTCTTTAGAAGATGTAACCGCATCCCTTAAATCTTTTTTTGAAGTTAAAGGAATCTCATATTTTTCCTCTTTTAAATCAATTGAATAAACTTTTCCAGATTCAGATCTTACGAATTTACCATGAACATAATTTTTATACGTTTTTTTTATGTCTGTCATGATGACACCTTTAAGTATGAAAGAAGACCATGTCTTCCTCCTTCCCTACCAAAGCCTGATTCTTTATAGCCACCAAAAGGCGATGCTGGATCAAATTTGTTGAATGTATTTGCCCAAATTACTCCTGCTTCGAGCCTATCAGCAGTCCATAATATTTTTGAACCTTTTTCTGTCCAAATACCTGCAGAAAGACCATATTCAGTATTGTTAGCAATCTCAACAGCTTCTTCCGGAGTTCTAAAAGTTAAAGTAGTAAGAACAGGTCCAAATATCTCTTCAGTTGCGATTTTATAATTTGCCTGAACGCTTGTAAATAAACTTGGCTTAAACCAAAATCCATTTTTAGGAAGTTCACATTCAATTTGGAATAAATCTCCACCATCTGCAACACCTTCATTTACCAATTTTTCAATCTTATCTAATTGATCTTTTGAATTGATAGCACCTACATCAGTATTTTTATCTAATGGATTGCCAACATTTAATGTCTGCATTCTCTTTTCAAGTTTTTTAATAAATTTTTCTTCAATATCCTCTTGAACAAGTAATCTACTTCCTGCACAACAAACATGTCCTTGATTAAAAAATATACCGTTAACAACTCCCTCGACTGCTTCATCTAAAGCTGCATCACTATAAACGATATTTGCTGCTTTTCCGCCAAGTTCCAAAGTCAAACCAACGTCTCTACCAGCCAAAGATTTTTGGATATATTTACCTACGCCAGTAGAGCCAGTAAAAGCAATTTTTTTAATATCTTTATGGTTTACAAGATGTGATCCCGTAGACCCATCACCAGTTACTAAATTAAATACCCCATCTGGAAGACCTACTTCTTCACATAATTCAGCAAACAATAAAGCTGTTAGAGGTGTTGTCTCAGCTGGCTTTAAAACAACTGTATTACCAGTTGCTAAAGCTGGAGCTACTTTCCATGACAACATCAAAAGTGGGAAGTTCCAAGGGATAATTTGTCCTACAACTCCGTAAGGTTTATATTCCTCACTACCCCAGGCAATATCAAGCTTGTCAGCCCATCCAGCATAGTAAAAAAAGTTTTGAGCAACTTGTGGAAGATCAAAGTCTCTTGATTCTTTTATTGGCTTACCTCCATCTAAGCTTTCCAGTACAGCAAATTCTCTTGATCTTTCTTGAATCAATCTGGCAAGTTTGAATAAATATTTTGCTCTTTCTGAAGGATTAGTTTTACTCCACTTTTTCAACCCTTCTTTTGCTGAAGCTACTGCGTAATCAACATCTTGTTGATTTCCAATTGAAATAGAAGATAAAATTTTCTCAGTTGAAGGAGAGATAGTATCGATATATTGTTTTGATTTTGGAGTGACAAATTTTCCGTCAATAAAATTTCCATATTTTTTTTCAATATTGACAATTTTTTCTGATTCAATTGATTCTGAGTATTCCCAATTATTCATAAATTAACCCCTTGGAAAATAATAACTTGATTGATATGAATTCGTTTTTAATTTTTTTATTTGTTTTAATACATCATCTAATAGACTCGATGCTCCAAATCTAAAATATTCTGGAGTTAACCACTCAGCTCCTAATTCTTCATTGATAATTACAAGATAACGAATCGCATCTTTAGAGTCCCTAATTCCTCCAGCAACCTTTATACCCTTGACTCCATAACCACTATCAGCAAATTCTCTGACTGCCCTGGACATAACTAGACATGCTTCTCTTGATGCTCCACTAGATATTTTTCCTGTTGAGGTTTTTATAAAGTCTGAGCCAGCACTTAATGCAATAAGACTTGCTTTTTTAATGTTTTCATAAGTTTCTAGTTCCCCAACTTCTAATATCGTTTTTAAATGAATATCTCCACAAATCTCTTTTAAAGAAACAATTTCATCATAAACTTTTCTAAAATCACCTTCAAAAAAAGCTTTTCGATTAATAACAATATCAATCTCATCAGCTCCTTCATTAATTGCGAACTGAGTATCAACAATTTTAGATTCCAATGGTGCCTGTCCGCTCGGAAAGTAGGAAGATACAGATGCTACTTTAACATTTGAATCTCTAACTATATTTTTTGCTGTTGAAACTAAAGATGGATAAACACAAACAGCAGCTGCATTTGGAACATCAGCATCACTAGGATCAGGTGTCATTGCTTTTGATGACATTTGGGCAATTTTACCTTCAGTATCCTCGCCTTCTAATGTTGTAAGATCGCACATGCTAACAATCTTCATAAGACCTTCTAGCTTAGAATCTCTTTTTATACTCCTAGTTGCGAGTGAAGATGTTCGTTCTTTTACCCCTAATTCATCAATTCTGACATTATCAATCATATCAATAGTTGAAGACCAATCAATAACACTGTTTTTAATTGATGTTTTTGAACTCATTACCTAATGGTATAACTTTATTTGGTATAAAGAAATAGTATTTTAATCTAGTGCTTCTATTGTCTCTTGGGCTCTGTTTATGTCCTGCTCAGTAACGTTGGCAATTCCACCAAATACTGCAAACATTTTTGACCAATCTTTTTCTTTTTTCAAGATATCTTTTGCTAACTCGGAGTCAGTTTGTTCAATGTGTTTGTTTAAAAATGCTCTCAACTCAAGCGTATCAATATCGTTCATGTCACGATATTCAGGAGCAGATTTTGAAATATACTGTGCAAAGTTTTTTTGTGTTTTTAGAACAGTAACCTTACCACCAGTCATGCCGGCACCAAAGTTGAATCCGATACTGCCAAGGATGATTAAAGTACCTCCTGTCATATATTCTGCAGCATGGGCACTACAACCTTCAACTACCGCTATTCCTCCACTGTTCCTTACACCAAATCTTTGACCAACTCTACCTGAAATATAGAGTTGTCCACCAGTAGCTCCATACAACAAGGCATTCCCAGCTGCATGATACGCGCCTTTATTTTTCGTACCTTGAGGAATTATGGTTATGCTTCCTCCACCCATTCCTTTTCCTACATAATCATTTGCGCTTCCAATAAGTTTTAGATTTATGCCGTCTCGAATAAATGCACCAAAACTTTGTCCAGCAGCGCCCGATAGACTTATGTACGTTGGATTGGTTTTAAGTTCCTTACCTAGATTTTGCATCGATACTTCACCTGAAATTCTTGCACCTATACTTCTGTCTTCATTTGAAATTGGATACTGAATAATAGTTGACTCTTGGGATTTAAGTCCTTTCATAATCTCAGAAGTTAGTCGTCTAGATAACCTACCTTCATCGTGTCTGATAAAGCCTGGATTTTTTTTGTCTGAAACAGCATTTCTTAGAAGCTTGTGAAGGCTTTTTGGAAGGTTGTTATCCATGACTTTCAAACCTAATAAATCAGCGTGGCCAATGAGGTCATTAAGAGAAGAAACATTAAAAATATCCAAATATGATTTAATATCTTCAGCTATGAATTTAAACAGTTGCATAACCTGCTCTGGTGCCCCAACAAATTTTGCTCTTAGATCCTCATCTTGGGTAGCTATTCCAACTGGACATGTGTTCTCATGACATTGGCGTACCATTTTGCATCCCAATGCTAAGAGTGGAAGGGTACCAAATCCATATCTATCAGCACCTAATAAAGTTGCGATGATTACATCCTTAGGTGATCTTAATCCCCCATCAACTTCTAGAAGAACTTTATCCCTCATATTGTTCTCGACTAGTGCTTGATGAGTTTCGCTCAATCCAAGCTCCCATGGGGATCCGGCATGTTTAATACTTGTCCATGGACTAGCTCCTGTGCCTCCATCACTGCCTGCAATCGTAATTACATCTGCCCCAGCTTTGGCAACGCCAACAGCAATGACACCAACACCTGGTTCAGAAACAAGTTTTACATTTACGGGGTTATCTGGATTAAATGTCTTTAAATCGTAAATTAGTTGAGCAAGGTCTTCTATGGAATAAATATCGTGATGAGGTGGAGGTGATATCAATGTAATACCCTCAACAGTATGTCTTAATTTTGCAATATGTGTATCAACTTTAAATCCAGGAAGCTGTCCACCTTCTCCAGGTTTTGAACCTTGAGCCATTTTAATTTGGAACTCTTCAGCAGAGGCCAAATAGTCTGGAGTTACACCAAACCTTCCTGAAGCAATTTGTTTAATTTTAGAATTTTTTTCTGTTCCATATCTTTCAGGATCTTCTCCACCCTCGCCTGATCCAGATTTTGCACCAATACGATTCATTGCAATAGCCAAAGCTTGATGAGCTTCTTCAGATAATGCTCCTAAAGACATTGAGCTAACCGTGAATTTTTTATATATGTCTTCGAGAGGCATATCTTTGTCATTGGAAGTAATAATTTTATTGTTGTCTGGAAGTGTGAATAAATCTCTTATCTGAACATTGTCTCTTTCTTCAAGGGATTCAAGATACTTATTCCACTCATCTCTATCACCTGAACGAACAGCCTTTTGTAGCTTTAGTACTGTTACCGGTGATGTAACGTGTGGCTCACTCCCTTTTTTATGCTTGTAGAAGCCACCTATTTCTAAATCAAAAGGTTCATCACTATCAAAAACTAATAAATTTTCTTCTATTTGTTTGTATCCCAAACCCTCAGTTCTTGTAAAAGAATTTGAAAAAGCACTGTCTGTAATTTCTTTATCAAGTCCTATTATCTCGTATATTTCAGACCCCCTGTAGGAAGAAACTGTACATATTCCCATCTTGGACATTATCTTTAAAAGACCTTTGTTTAATGCTTCACGATAATTTTCTTGAGCTTGTGATGGTGAAATATTTAATTCCTCATTTTCTATTGATAGTTGTCTTGCTTTTTCAAGAGCAAGATATGGCCAGATAGCAGATGCACCATAAGCAATATGACACGCAAGATCATGAGCATCTCGTATCTCACCAGAAACAATAATTAAAGAAGCTTTTAATCGTACACCCTTGTTAATAAGGTGTTGATGAACTCTTCCTAGGACAAGTAGTGAAGGTGCAATCGTATTGCCCTTGACTACTTCTCTATCACTCAAAATAATTAATGATTTTTTGTTAACAACAGCTTTGTAAACTTCATCACATAATTCATCAATAAATTGTTCAAGATTTTTATCTGCTTTATTGAAACTTACATCAAAAACTTTAGATCTATCTTTTGAAAATTCTTTAGATACTAATAAATCATATGTACCTTTACTTAAAATTGGTGATTCAAGAGTAATGAGATTTGCTTGTTGAGATGTTTCTTTTAGGATTGAGCCTCTTTTTCCTAAATAAGTTTTGGTAGACATAACAAATCTCTCTCTTATTGGATCAATTGGGGGGTTTGTTACCTGAGCAAACATCTGATGAAAATAACGGCTAAGTCGTGGTTTGTTCTTACTTAGTGCTGCTAAGGGAGAGTCATTGCCCATTGATCCTGTCGGGATATCTCCTTTAATCATAGGAAGTAAAATAAGTCTTTCTTCTTCTGGAGTGTATTGAAAATATTCTGAAAATGAATCTATTTTAATATCATCTGGTTTGTCACTAAATTCTGTATCAGCAACCAATGGTTTATTTTTAACCCACTCTTTATATGGGTTTTTTTCAGATAGTTTTTCAATAACTTCTTGTTCATCCAGCAATTCATCATTTTTAATTCTGTATCTAATTGTTTGTCCAGGTTCGAGTTGGGCGGTTTTATATGCACCTGCTTCAACCGATGGACATATACCCACTTCAGATGCAGCTAAGATATATCGATCTGAGATCATCCAGCGCAAAGGTCGTAGACCGCTTCTATCAAGACCTGCAATTATATCCTTGCCATCTGTGGCTACAATTGCTGCTGGTCCATCCCATGGTTCAGTCAAAAAAGCATGATACTGATAATAGGATTGTTGATCTTTTGTAAATCTTGGATTATTTTCCCATGCTGATGGAATAAGCATTTCTTGTGCATGAGCAAGTTTTCTTCCAGACTGGACTAGTAATTCAATAGCATTATCGAGTTGTCCTGAATCTGAAAGATTTTCATCTATGAAAGGTTTAAGAGTATCTATATCTTCTTTCCATAAATTTGAAGACGCATCTACTTCCCTTGCCTTCATCCAAGAATAGTTTGCTCTTATAGTATTAATCTCTCCATTGTGAGCGAGCATTCTTAAAGGTTGTGCTTTATCCCAAGTAGATGTTGTGTTAGTTGAAAATCTTTGATGAAAGATACCATACCTTGTCTTATATAAAGGATTTCTGAGATCCCAGTAAAAATCAGCAGTTTGAGTAGCAGTAAATAATCCTTTGTATACGACTGTTTTACTTGAGCAAGAATTTATGTGAATATTTAGAAATTCGTTTTTAGCTAAATCGGTTTCAAGAGACTTTCTGAAAAGATAGAGGTATTTTTCAAATTTATATTTATATTCCCTTCTTGAGCAAATTATTGCTTGATAAATTCCAGGCTTCGACTTTTTTGCCATTGCTCCCAAGATCTCTTTGTCTGTTGGAACTTTTCTCCAATAAAGAAGTTCTATATCAAACTCTTCTAATTTATTATCGATGAGTTCCATCGATTCTGTAACATTTTTTGGATCAAAAAAGCAAGAGATTAAAGCAAGACTTGAATCTTCATCTCTAACAATTCCACGTTCTGTTATCTCAGCCTCTATGAGTTCAAATGGAATTTCTGTCAGTACACCTGCACCGTCACCTGTACCATCAGCAAATTTAGCTCCTCTGTGATCAAGGTTTGATAAGCACTCAAGTATTTTTAAGGTCATCCCATGGGTTCTTGGAACCCCTCTTGATGCAATAAAACCTACACCGCAGGAATCTTTTTCTTCGAAATTAAATGTCATGGAAACATAATTTTACTACGAAGATGAGATATTTAAAATAAGAAAACCAGCCTTAAAATCTTTAGGGGGGGACCTAAATAAGCTGGTTTCCTTAATCTTTTTATTTGTTACTTTTTAGTGATGAAATCTCCGTATGCAGATGTTCCGTGTTCGGAAGCATCTAGTCCTGCAATTTCTTCTTCAGCTGTAACTCTAAGTCCAACTGTTGAATCAATTACTTTGAATACCAAAAATGAAGTTCCATAAGCCCATGCACCAATTGCAAGGATTCCGATTAACTGAGGACCAAATAAAGTAGTTCCTCCACCGTAGAATAAACCATCGGCTGTATCGAATATAGCTACTGCGAGAACGCCCCAGATACCACATATACCATGTACTGAAATCGCACCAACAGCATCATCAAATCCTCGTTTTTCGAGAAAGTTTATGGAATAAACTACCAAAACTCCTGATACTAAACCGATTAAAACTGCACCTAAATTATTTACGTTTGCACAACCTGCAGTTATACCAACTAATCCAGCAAGTGCTCCATTCAAAGTCATACCGACATTAGGTTTTCCTGAAATCATGGAAGTATACATCGCGGTAATCGATCCGGAAGCTGCAGAAAGCGTAGTTGTAACTGCGATAGCTGCTAAGTTAACATCGACTGCAGCAAGTGCTGATCCAACATTGAATCCGTACCATCCAAACCATAATATGAAGACACCTAATGCACCGGCAACCATTGAGCTACCTGGAATTACTTGGGGATTTCCATCATCATCATATTTTCCAATTCTTGGTCCGACTATTTGAACTCCTGCGAGTGCTGCAAATCCACCAACCATGTGAACTACACCTGAACCTGCGAAGTCAATAAATCCAAGATCTCCTAACCATCCCTGGCCACTCCATACCCAATGGGTAACGATTGGATAAATTACGCCACAGATAAATGGTTGAAAAACTAAGTATGCGCTAAATTTTGTTCTTTCAGCGACGGCACCTGAAACAATTGTTGCTGCGGTAGCCGCGAAAACCACTTGAAAGAAGTATGTTATTGAGTCACCTTCTAGGAAGAAATTACCATAAGCGAGAAATCCACCTAGAGTTGTTCCCCCATAAGCTAGTGCAAATCCAAATGCCCAATAAGACACTGCGCCAACTGAAAAGTCCATAAAGTTTTTCATAACAATATTGACTGAGTTTTTAGATCTTGTGAAACCTGTTTCCACAAGCATAAAGCCAGGTTGCATGAACATGACTAAGATACCTGCAATAACAATCCACAAACTATCTACATATGTTGCTATTTCCATTTATTAAATCTCCTTTTGTAACAACCTAATTAAGAACTCAGATTACGAGACCTCTCAAAAGTTAAATGATTATTACAGAATTGTTTCTTAAATGTTTCTCAAATATCGATTGTTTATGATAAATAAAACTATTCTTAGAGTGTTATGTCAAAAAATATACTAGTGTCAGTAGCTTGGCCGTATGCCAGCGGATCTAGGCATCTCGGACATATTGGTGGAGCATATTTACCTGCTGACATTTTTGCAAGATATAACAGAATGATTGGCAATAACGTAATAATGGTTTCTGGTAGTGATGTTCATGGCACACCCATAACAGTGAGAGCTGATGACGAGGGCGTCGAACCTATTGAGATAGTAAATCGATACCATACTGAATTTCTTGGCTACTGGGAGAAACTAAATATTCAGTGGGATAATTACACAACCACTATGACCGATAATCATAAAGAGGTCACACAGGAAATGTTTCTAAAAATAAAAGAAAATGGATTTATTGAAAAGAATAAAAGTATTCAAGCTTTTGATCCAAAAGAAAATAAGTTTCTACCCGATCGATATGTTGAGGGTGAATGTCCAAAATGTAATTACCTTGAAGCCAGAGGTGACCAATGCGATAGTTGTGGAATAACCTTAGATCCTGAAGAATTAATTAATCCAAAAAGTAAAATAAATGGAAATCCAGCAGAGTTTAAAGAAACAGAACATTATTTCTTAAAATTGAGCGCTTTGAACGACAAACTTGCCGACTGGCTAAATACCAAAGAAGGCTGGAGGCCGCATGTCATAAACTTTTCAAAATCTTTTGTAGAAGAAGGCCTACAGGACAGAGCAATAACCAGAGATCTCGATTGGGGTATAGAAATTCCTGAAAATGAACTTGGAGATGGTAAAAAGATTTATGTATGGTTTGAAGCTGTAATAGGTTACTTGTCAGCTTCAAAAGAATGGGCAATGAACAATGGAACCCCTGAGGCTTGGAAAGATTTTTGGTTAGATAAAGATTCAGAGTCATACTATTTTGTTGGCAAAGACAACGTTCCTTTTCATGCAATAATCTGGCCGGCAATGCTGCTTGCCTATGGAGATTTAAATTTACCTACAAATGTTCCAGCAAACCAATACATATTAATCAAAGGAGAAAAGGCATCTGCTAGTAGAGGTGTGGGAAAGACGCTTAATGATTATCTAGATGAATGGAATCCTGATTCACTAAGATATTCACTTGCAAGTATTCTTCCGGAACAAAATGATTCAGAGATTTCTGAGGATGAAATGATAAGAAGAAACAATGAAGAACTTGTAGCAGCATGGGGTAACCTCGTTCAAAGAGTGTTTTCACAGTACATAAATAATTTTGATGATCTTGATACAAGTTTTGAATATGAAAAAATTGATGAAGAACTCATAGAAGGTGCAAAAAACTGTTTTAAAACAACAGGAGAAATGATTGAAAAAGTAGAACTTAAATCTTCACTTCAAAATGTAATGGCTTATGTGAATTCTATTAATGCTTATTTAAATGAGACGGAGCCATGGAAAGTAATTAAAGAAGATAAAAAAAGAGCTACTGGAATTTTACATTGTGCAATTACTTCCATTGATGCTTGTGCAACTATGTTTACACCATTTATGCCTACAACTTCCAAAATAGTAAGTAATGCTATTCAAAAAGAAGATGAAAATAGTTGGGGAATAAATGAAATTAAAAAAGGTGCCCCATTAGAAAACATAGGACACCTTTTCAAAAAATTTGATTAGCTTTTTGTAGCTTGAAATACCTCATCTATTTCATTAATCAAACCTAAAAGTTCCTCACCTACTGCAGGATCTTCTGTTTTTTTAGCCTCTCCAGCTTTTTTTGTTGCATTCCAAAAAAGATCATGAACATTTGGAAATTTTTCTACATGTTCTGGCTTAAAATAGTCTGTCCAAAGTACCCAAAGGTCTTTTTTCACTTCTTCTGCCATGTCTTCTTTTATTGTGATACATCTTTGTTTAAAAGCTGCATCATCAGATTCTTGATACTTTTTAGATGCATTAACAACTGATTCTGCATTAATTCTTGCTTGTGCTGGATCGTAAACTCCGCATGGCAAGTCGCAGTGTGCATATGCAACTCTAGTTGGTTTAAATAACTTCATAAATCTCCTTTAATAATCTACTATTAATTTTAATAAGAAAAAAAGTATATGATTAAAAGCATCAGACAGATATTTAACTTAAGAAACATTTTTGTTGTACTTATTTATTTGATTTTCAAAAATAATAAGGATGGAACTTACAGAACTTACGAAATCAAAGAAGAAAGTATGGAGCCTTCACTATATGAGGGCGACTACGTTTTAGCATCAAAATTTACAGATTCTCCCTCACGTGGAGACATAGTAGTTTACGAATATGAAACAAAAAATATTGAAATCATAAAAAGAATAATTGGTTTACCTGGAGAAACAATCTCTTCTAAAGAAGGGCAGATAAATATAAATGATGAAAAAATTAATGACCCCTGGGGAAATGGTGAAGTTGTCGATTTTGAAAATATAACTTTAAAAGAAGATGAAGTTTTTGTATTAGGTGATAATAGAGAAATGTCTTCAAGTGATTCTTTATCAGTTGGTCCAATTAAATTGGAAACTTGCTGGAAGCTAAGATTTCTTTACTGGCCATATCATAAATTCAAAAAATATGAATAGTTTGAAATGCACTTGGTGCAAAAATGACATGGTTTATCTTCATGGACATGGAGCATGCATCAATAACAGCTGTCCAATGTTTGGACTTAATCAGGCTGAATGTTGTGATGGTGAAACTGTTGACAACTGTTCAATCCAACAAAAAAATGAAATTACATTGTCCCCGCCTGGGTTAAACTAATTAAGTAAAATAAAACTATGAGTGAAGAAAAACCTTTAAATATACCTGAATATTTATTACTTAGATCTGCCGAAGCACGGGCTAAAGCACTAGGTATCTCTGTTGAGCAGGCACTAGCAGATATAAAAGGTGTACCTGTAAGCGAAGTGTCAATTGAAGAACCTGTAGCTGAAGAAGAAGTTGTTGAAGAAGAAGTTGTAGAAGAACCAGTTGTAGAAGAAGAAGTTGTAGAAGAAGAAGTAGCTGAAGAACCAGTAGCTGAAGTTGTAGAAGAACCAGTTGTAGAAGAAGAGGCTGTTGAAGAACCAGTAGCTGAAGAAGAAGTTGTTGAAGAACCTGTTGTAGAAGAACCTGTTGTAG
>PYIJ01489868.1_pt1 | contig 12611 bp, 8 predicted proteins | sample 3578051 | NCBI WGS metagenome assembly PYIJ01 (sample SAMN08408021, study PRJNA431606) | Marine metagenome isolate SA_KN192-05_S13_5m, whole genome shotgun... | biome: marine; feature: oceanic pelagic zone; material: water; isolation source: surface water sample, 0.2-0.8 um fraction ... | reverse complement strand
TCAAAAAATAGCAGCTATAAAACATTTTACTTCACGACAAGTCACTGTTCAAGCAGTGAAAGATTTTTTGAAAAAAAATAAATTTTAAATGCCCTCTTTTTATAGCCATGGTAAACTATTAATTACTGCAGAATATGCAGTGCTTGCTGGAGCTAAAGCATTAGCTATTCCATGTAAAAAAGGGCACCATTTGAACTTCCACCCAGAAAATAAATCTAAAGAACTTTCATGGAATAGTTATGATTTTGAGGGACAAAAGTGGTTTGAAGTTGATTTTCATTTACCATCGCTTGAGATTATGAAATGTTCAGATCAAAATACTGCCAAAAGACTTCAAGAAATTTTGATTTTTGCTACTAAAGAAAACCCTTTTTTTTTATTAGAGGGAGGAAAAGTCAAAACCTATCTTGAATTTAATAATCTTTGGGGTTTAGGTAGCTCCTCTACTTTAATCGTAAATATTGCCTCATGGGCTAAAATTAATCCCTACAAATTATTAAATTCAAGCTTTGGAGGAAGTGGTTATGATGTTGCCTGTGGGCTCGCTGATGGCCCAATTTTCTATTCAAAAAAACAAAGTAATCCTAAAGTAGAATCTATTTCTTTATCACCTATATTTTTTGAAAAATTATATTTTGTTTATTTAAATCAAAAAGCAGATAGTCAAAAAGCTGTTCATGATTTTGATTTAAATAAAGTGAATACTAGAATTATTAAAAAACTTGATAATCTGACTGAGGAAATGTCATCAACTTATGATATCAATAAATTTAAAAATGCAATGGAAGAGCACGAAAAAATAATTGGGAGTATGATAAAAAAACGCCCTGTTAAAGATGTATTATTTTCCAATTTTACTGGAAGTATAAAAAGTTTAGGAGCTTGGGGTGGGGATTTTATTTTAGTTACTGAAAATGAAGATAGAGATACAGAAAAATATTTTAAGAAGATGGGTTACAATACTGTAATACCATGGAAGGAAATGAGCTTGGTACACTAAGATTTTATTTAGTAATATAGAGTCCTATTGTCATCGATTTCAGCAACCGATTCAAGCGCAGCATATACACTTTCCATCATTTGGATACTTGTATCTTGGCGAATCTTTTCAGCATAAGATAGGTAGTCTTCCAAGTCATCAACAATGTTTTTTTTCTTTAGTAATATTTTATAAACTCCTTTCTCGCCAATTATTAATTGTGATTCTTCGTCAGGTTTTAAAGAAAATGCAACTCCTAATATGGTGGGCTCATTACCTGCTCCAACTATTGTTGGGTTTTTCTGATTTACCGCTGAGGCTGATTCAATTGATAATTTATCGTTTTCAGCCAAAGCTTGAATGGTGAGTTTGTCGGCATATTGATTTTTAATAAGAGTACCCTTTTTTTCTCTAATTATTATTTGTCGAACTTCTTCGCCAACTTGTTCAATAGATGCTAAACCTTCTTTTAATTTATCCGTGAGTTGAACAACAACATATCCACCTCTACTTAAAGAAAACCTCTTTATATCACCTATTTTCGTGTCTTTTTCAAAGGCCCACCTAACAATATTTCTTTGTTGAGTTAAGCCAGGTAGATTTTCTTCTAAGCTTTTTATTTGTTTGACTGGACGTACACTATAGCCATTTCGTTCAGCAATTATATTAAATTCATTTTTTTCTCTAGCACTATCCATTTCAAACTGAGTGGCCTTTCTAAAAATTTCATTAGATGTTTTATCGGATGGTAATGCTTCCGCAACTACATCAGCAATTAATGCTAAATCATCTTTATCTGTAATTCTAATAACATGAAATCCAAATTCAGTTTCAACAAGACCTACTTTTCCAACTCTATTATTATTAACAAAATTGAAAAATTCTACTGCCATTTCTCCTTCTTTAAAAAACCCTAGATCTCCACCACGATTTTTTGTTGGACCATCTGAATTTTCTCTTGCAAGTTCTGCGAAATTTGTTGATGCTCTCTTAGCTTCTCGAAGGATTCGATTCGCCTTACGTTTAGCTTCATTCTTGGTTAAAGTTACACCAGATGGTGAACGGGTTGCACCTTTATATGCAACTAGTATATGGCTAGCCCTTAATGATGAATTCTTTTTTCGATCCAAAAGTCTTGAGATTTTAAAAGAATTTCTATCTCGGTAGGGACCAAAGACATCTCCTTCATTTAAGCCAAATAAAATGTCTGCATATTCATTATTATAAGCTCCTCGTGGTTTGTATACAGAATCAAAAGAAACTTCAGAATATTGATCTATAAAATCAGCTACAGTTTTGGTTTCTTTAAAACCTTCAATCGTATCAGTGAGTTTTGAAACATCGTTATAAGCAATTATTTGAGATTTTAATCCTTCTAAACGTAATCTTATAGCCGCAATATCGTCTTCTGTAGGTATTTCATTAAAAGTTACATATTGGATATTTCTACTCTCGTCAAATTTATAATCTGCCTCGTTATCTTTAATATAATTTTTTATCTCAGCATCAGAAACTTTAATTAAGCTATCAGGAATAAATTCAAAAGGAATACGAACATAATCAATATTGACATTATCATTTTCAAAGTGGTAATTTGCCTTTGCTTCTGATTCAGTCATAACATTGCTTGCTTTTATTAAATCAAGATATATTCTCTGTTTTGCAATGCCAATTATACTATTTTCTTGAACCTTCCAATTATCATAAGCCGACGGATTTTCGATCTTCATCTGTGATATATAATCAGAAAAAATTCCAAAGTCAAAAAAACCTGCTTCATTTTGAAAACTCGGATTATTTATAACTTGGTCATCAGAAGATATTATTTGTTCTAACTGATCTCTTCCTGCATCTATACCTAATTTTTTGAATTCTTGATCAAAAATTGTATTTTTTAAAGCTTGATTCCAGACTAAATTTACAGATTTTAAAGTAGAATAATTGTATGTCCTTTGTGTTTGATCTACCATTTGTCGGAAAAAATCTACTCCTACCTCTTCATCATTTATGATTGCTATGGGATCGTTAGTCCCTGAATTAGAGGAGTTTCCATCGAAAACCCCAGAAATTACAAAAGCGAAAAGCGCCATTCCAATCACAAGTATTAAAAAAATGGAGCGTTGTCTAATTTTTCCTAAAATGGCCATAATTGGTTTTTTTGATAGTTTGCGAAATTAAGCTATTCCAATGAATAAAGAAAATGACTCGTGAAAAAGTAATGATATCAAAAATAAATTCATGCTAATTTAAACCTCATCAGATTGAGAAAGAATAATTTGTTCAATTTTTGTGGCTGAAACTTTTTTAATCTTTAATATGTAAGGTGGAAGTTCAACTTTTTCATCTTGATTAGGAATTTGGCCTAAATTGTAAGCAACTAGGCCTCCTAATGTTTCGTAAAATTCACTTTCTGGAAGAGATAAATTATACTTTTGGTTTAAATAATCAACTTCCAATCTTGCAGAAAAATCAAAAGTGTTTTCATCTAGCTGTTTTTCTACATGATCTACAACATCATATTCATCCTCGATCTCTCCAAAAAGTTCTTCAACAATATCCTCTACTGTCACTATTCCTGAAATCCCCCCATATTCGTCAATTACTACAGAAATACTTTTGTGCTGGCGAGTCAAAAGTTTTAATACATCATTAATTAGCATGGTTTCAGGGACATATGCTAAGGGGAGTAAAATATTTTTTAATGTTTTAGGGTTTTTCATCATATCAAAAACATGGACATATCCCAAAATTTGATCTATTGTTTCTTTAAAAACTGGAATTTTAGAGAAACCCGTTGAGATAAATAAAGTCCTAATTTCCTCAATTGGTGTGTCTTGATCTACAGCAACTACCTCAGCTCTTGGGACCATTGCTTCTTTTGTTTTTACTTCTGAAAAATCGAGTGCATTCTGAAAAATCTGGATTTCTGGATCAAGATTTTCTTTATCAAAACTAGATTCTAATTGTTCTTCGATGTAATTCCCTAATTCTATTTTTGAGAAAGAAAGTTGCACTTGATCTGAATCAGTTTTAAAAAATCTTTTTAAAGTGATATCAGTAAATTGAATAACTAAAAAAGTTATTGGATAAAAAATATAATAAAAAAAAGCCACTGGAATTGCAAAAATTTTGATTGCCAAATTAGCATAAAGCTGAAAAAAAACTTTTGGTAAAAATTCAGCGGTAATTAGAATTACTGCTGTAGAAATTAAAGTTTGGTAAAATACAACAACTAGGCTAGCTTCTCCAGATAAAATAGTCTCTGGAAAGAAAATCTGTAAAATTCGATCCCCAGCAAAGATTCCATAAATTACTAAAGCTATGTTATTTCCCAATAGCATGCATGCTATAAAGCGAGATGGATTTTGAGTAATACTTTTCAATACTTTAGAAGTAAAACTCCCTTGAAGCTTTTCGATTTCGAGATAAATTCTATTCGAAGACACAAAGGCTATTTCCATCCCTGAAAAAAAAGCAGAAAGGATTAAGCAAACAACAATTACAAAATCCGAAATTATCATTGAGAAGAGTTGTCTCGACGATTAAATTTTCTCCTGTAATGACGTCTAAAAAGGGCCATAAAAATGGATAAAATAGCAAAGCCAAGAAAATACAGAGCTCGCTTTTGATCCACAGCCCACAATTCGAGTAACTTGTAAACTGAGATTACAGCGATAACGTAATATAATATTTCTGATATTTTATAACTTTTCATTTACTTATTAAGTATTATTTACTTTAATAATAAGCTATCCTGGGATTCAGAAACCGTAATGGTTCCAATTAAGTTTCCTGTTTGGAATTTAGTAAAATCTTTATTGGTATCCAATCGAATAGCATCGAAATTGTAATCCTTGTCTTGATATGTAAATGCATTTTCAGTGAATAACCATTCATTTTCTGCATCCCAAAAAAGTTGATTAGTTTTTAAAACTGATCCATCATAAGATTTTAATTCAACATCCCCTTTTAAGTCAATTAGTTTTGTGTCGTTATACAACAGCCCGTAATTAGCTAAAACTTCATTTTCATTCCCTGTATCATCATAAAACACTATCCTAAGACCATCTGGAAATTCAGAATATTTAAAATCTAAATTAGTATAATCTATATGTGAAGGGGCTGTTAAAATAGCTTGTATTTTAATAGAATCTGTATATACCATTCTTATATTTTTTGCAGTTCCAATAGGATCTTGGCGGTCTGCATTTATTTCTTTAAGAATTTTAGAGTTGTCTTCGCAAGAAATATGGAGTAGTGTAGAAAAGACTACAAATTTTAAAGTTATTTTTAATAAATTAAATTTCATTTAAAGTTTTGGTACGGTAACACTTCTGTTAATCCAGCAGTTGAATTTGATAACAGATCCCTCATTTCCTTCTGTAAAAATATCTGTTTTGCTTGGTGCCCTACCCGTGTAACTATCAATTGTTCTCTTTGCTATCTTTGATAAAGAATTATCAACACGTCCTGCCTTTCTTGCAAGATCAGCAGCCAACCAGTAAACAGCTCTTTTATTGAATTGAGAGTCTCCACATTCGTTGGCACTATCAGCATACATATTTGCTATTAAAAGATAAGCTCTGCCCATTGAAGGTTGAAAACTTAGTGCTTTATTGGCGTAACTTCTAGCTTTTGTCTTCCTACCAGCATTCTTGAACTTATTAGCAATTTTCAATAGAATTTTTGCTTTTTTATAAGTATCTGATTCAAGAGAAATAGACTCCTCATAATAACGAAGAGCTTCATTAGAGTTTCCACTTTTATCATTTAGTAATCCTAGATAATAAGCAGAATCTGCTGAGGGGTCAAGATCATGTAATGCCTCAACAAGAGTAACAAAAAACGGATCATCCGAACATTCTTTACTATCCATTCTACTTGCTGCTCTTTTTAACCAAAGAGGATCTGATTTAAACTCTCCGAAGTTTCTCTTATATAATGGTATTAAGTTTTCACATGTTGCCTCTTTAGCAATTATAGCATCTAAGTTCGAGAGAAAAGTTCCAATTGCCTTTGAATTGATGTTGTAGATTCTTTTTTGCCTTTGCTCTCTGCTAGTAAGTGGATTTCCTGCATCTTCTTTTTTAAGTATAATGTCTAATTTCTTGGCAAGCTCAATAGTTTCAGTATCGAATTTTTCTGATACCTCCTCATATTTGTTTATGAGCATTTCCATACTTACTTCTGAATCTCCTTTCTTATAACGCTCATATAAAGTTTTAAAATAATTGTAAAGAAACTTCGGATTAGTAAAGCTCTTTGGATCCTTTGTAAAAGCATCATTAAAAATAGAATATATTTCTTTTAAGTCCGCCATTTTGAAGTCAAGCAATGCTTGGGCTTTTTTACCCATAACATCACCGATAGTGCTCTTATTTTTATTTTTTGGAAAATACTGAACCCATTCGTTATAAAGTTGAATAAGATCTCTTTTAGAAGCTTCGATTTCTTCTGGAGAACCATTTTTTATTTTGTCTTTAATTATTCTCTCACCATAAGTATAAATAGCGACATTAATATCTGGACAATTTTCCCTAACCTTAGTCCATGGATCAACAGCAGAGGCATAATTTTTGACTTTTACATATTCAGCAAAAATTGACAAATCCTGCATACATGTGCTAACGTCTTGGGCCTTTAATTCTAGATTAAATGAAAGTCCAAGCAAAAATCCTAAAACACATACTTTTTTCATTTTTTTAAATTTTAATTATATTTTCTTTTAATAAACCAAATGTCATTCAGTGACATTCCGACCCTAAGGGCAATCGCAGACTCTTTGATCAAGCCTAAATCTTTTCTTCCTCTTTGACTAATTTCTAGACCAACATTAACGTTTGAGTATCCTGCTAGGGGCAATCCTAAACCAAAAGATATTGCTTTTTCAGACAAAGGGGTATTATTAATTATTGTGCTCATTTGTTCAGTTCGAAATCCAAATCTGTAAACAACCTTACTCCAGTAGTTTGTAAACGAAGAATAGTTTGGTATAAAGTATCCTCCAACAATCCATTTTTCTGAATTTCTATATGAAATGTTTTCTCTTTTAAAAAATTCGTTTGCAAAGTTAGAAGATTTTATCAAATTATACTGTACCCCAAAAAACCATTTTTTGTTTTTCCCGTATCCCAAGCCAATTCTAGTCATTGAGGATAAATCCAAGTTTGTATTCTCTAAACCAGAAGAAGCCAAATCAATTCGAACAATGTCAGTCAAAATTTCAGTTGATAAAGACTGAGTAGAGAAAATTCGGCTGTTTCTAGAATCTAATCCTATTTTGGGTTGATATGAATACATACCCTGAAGAGTATGCTTTTTTTGAATTGGTATTTTAAATTGTCCCGAAAACTGAAAGCTAAGACCAGAAACACTAGATTCATTAGACATAAAAGTACCGTTATCTATTCCTTCTAAAAATTGTCCTGTACGATAGAACAAATTGCCAAAATTATAATTTATAGTTGACCCTATCGCGAAATAAGACGTTATAGGCAATCCTACAGAAAGATATGCTTGGTTTAATCCTCCGTTACCTTCATATCTATTGAAAGTTTGATTCTCTGACGTCTCATTTGTGCCTTGAACACGATAACCTACAGAAGTTAAGGGTAGTAAGCCAAAACCAAAGCTAAACTTTCCCGCAGGAATACTCACTGAAATGTAATCTATAGATGCAACATCCGAATTTTGAGATTCATTTGAAGATGACAAATTATTGTTTGTATAATTAATCCCAACAGAATAGGTAGTAACTTTTGAAAAACCGTAACTAGCTGGATTGTTAAGATTGACATGAATTGAATCTGTAAAAACATCTAACCCACCCATATGTCTATTGGCCTGGGTGCCATTGAAGCTTCTTTCACCTAATCCTGAAGCAGAATATGGTGACGCAGCAGTATTCTGCGCAATTACAAATCCAGCAATTAAAAATAATACTAAAAAAGTAAGTATCCGAGTCATTAATTTATATTGTTAACTAATAGGTAATTTAAACCCTTAGCCAAAAAATTAGGCTGCGCAAAGATGCTATTTTTAAATGGTTTTGGCAACCTTTCAGTATCTCCTCCTGTAAAAATGACAGTCAATGGATCGAATTTCTTTTCATATTTAGTTATTGACCCAATTATTTCAGAATTTATACCTTCTGAAACACCTACATGCATTGCACTCTCAGTATTTGTCCCCAATAAATTAAAATTAATATCGGGTTCTAATGAAGGTAACATGCTTGAGAATTTATGCATTGCCTTATAGCGCATGTAATAACCTGGGCTTATTACTCCCCCGTGATGCAAACCTTTTTTATCTAGAATATCATATGTAATACAGCTTCCTAGATCTATGACCAAAATATTATTATTAGGATATTCAATCGCACAAGCAGATAATAATGCTATTCGATCAGATCCTAATTTTGATTTTGGCTCATAAATAGTCTTAAAAGGGATTTTTAGCTTAGTAGAACAAAAAATAAATGGCAATGGTGACAATTCCCTTTTTAAATCTTTAATAAAAGTACGATTTACATCTGAAATAATACAACTTTCAATTAATGGATAGTCGCCCTTTATTCTTATTAGATTTTTCCTCCATTCATCAATAAAAACAATGCAAGAATATTCTATCTGATCATTATCAAATACATAGTACTTGATTTGGGTATTTCCAAGATCGATAACAAGTCTCATGTGTTTTTAATTTATAAGTAAAATTACAAAGAAATTAAGTTAAATGTTTTTGCGAAAAGCTAAAAGGCCGTTATATTTGCAACTGCTTAAAGCGGGGTACCTTAGCTCAGTTGGTAGAGCAAAGGACTGAAAATCCTTGTGTCCCTGGTTCGATTCCTGGAGGTACCACAAAAACCCTGTGAACTTAATATGCACAGGGTTTTTTAAATATTAATCCATTGTTGGTTTATCCAGAACGTCTAATTGAAGCCCAATTTTTGAATTACCTGATGAAATTTTAATCACATCCTTATCTATTTTTTTGAATTCTTTAGAACTTTCATTATAGTGATTAATTGCCGTACTTAGTGTATTACCCAATTTTTCATGATAAGTTTTGTAAGCATTTAAATGATTTGATAGTTTTTCTACGTTATTTAAAACATCATTTATAGAGTCTTCAATTTTCATGTTATTTAAAGCTTTATTAGTCACCTGTAGCATGGGAAATAAACTCATGGGAGAAACAATCATAACTTTTTTTTGATAAGCATAAGAAACCAAATCTTGTTGATTAATTTTTAGTGACCCTACTCTGCTATTTAATAAATCTTGGTAAAGTCCATCTGCTGGAATGAACATATATGCATAGTCGACAGTCCCTTCATTTGGTCTAATATATTTTGCTGTTTCATCGATTCTATTTTTAATATCAGATTTGAATTTTTTCTCAAGAATATCTAATTCATCTTTATCGGACGATTCTATCATTTTATTGTAATTGTCTAGGGAAAATTTTGCATCAATTGGTATTATAAATTCGTTAACTTTTACAATTGCATCAACAGATTCGTTGTTTTTAAATGAATGCTGCATTTTAAAAAGTTCAGGGGGTAGTACGTTAGAAAGAAGGTTTTCTAGCTGAATTTCTCCAAAAATTCCTCTTTGTTTTTGATTCCCGAGAATTTTCTCAAGGGTTTTCATTTGATTTGCAAAAGTTAAAACCTTTTCGTTTGTTCCTTTAATTTTTTCTAGCTCGGAGGTTACATCTTTCATAACTTGATCAGATTGTTTAAATCGAATTGACATATTTTCAGAAGATGATTTAGTGAAACTATACATTTGCTTATTAATGTCATTTAATCTTGATTCAATATCCTCTCTACTTTCTTTTGAGTTTTTATAAATTTCTTTTCTTACTTCTTGGATTTGGTTTGTTAAAGATTCAGAAAAATTGATTAAATCGGAGGTTTTGTTGTTGTTTGAGTTATTTCTAACATAGAATATAAAAAAAGTTAAAGTCAATACTAAAAAAATCAAAACGGCAATAATTATTTCCATAACTCATCTAATTTAATTGATTGAAAAATTGTACCCATCTAAAATATTTTGAATAATGAGTTAAATTAATAATTAAAATCTGAGCCACTAAAAAACAAGCGCAGGTACTTTTGCAGATTTGAACTCATTTTCAAATGATTTAAAATCAATTTCAATAATATTTTCTAGTGAAGTTCTTTGAATAAACCATTCGTTTTGAAGATCTTTATATCGTTCAAGCGCTCCCTGAGTAACCTTAGGATGTTCACTGTCCACAAAATCTTTTAAGTACATCCATTGAGCATTGAGTTTGTTATTAAAGTTGATCACATCCTGGAAAGTCTTTTGTTTGGGTTGAATGAGATTTTGCTCCCAATCCTTTAATTTCTGTTCTATACCTTCAGCTTTTTTTAACAATGTCTCATAACTAAAGTTGTCTTTTAAAATTTCTCTATAATTTGAAAGTTGTTTTTGAACTTTACGCATTTTTGTTACGGTTTGATGAATATTTTTTATTCCGATTTCAATTTCTATTAAAAGGTTTTGTTGTTCTTCAAAATCAGATATTTTGTAAGGCATATTTGGATTTGGAAGAACAGAAAATAATACTTCTCTTTCTAGGCCATTAAATTTTAATCGGGCTTTGTAATCTCCTGGAGCAACTCTGGTTCCCAGATAACTTCCATAAACAAAAACATTATCCACACTAGGAAGTGGTTCTCTTCTTAAATCCCAATGGAAGCGATTAAAACCTTCTTTTTTAGGTAAAATTTCTTCTGGATCGGGCCCCCCGGGCCAAGACTTTATCTTAGTTGTTTTTTTTGAATTGTAAGACCTGATTAATTTTTCATTAGAAAAAATTTCGAGAGAAACTTCCAGGCTATCTTCAGCTTTTGGTAAATGATAATCAAAGATTACACCGTTTAAAGGATTAGTCCCTTGATTGCTGTTTTTTGATGTCTTACCAGAAAATATACGATAATTTGCTTTAGGTGTAATCAAATAAAGGTCAGATACCATTTTTTGTTCTTGAATAGGACTTAGATCATCTAAAATCCAAAAGGAACGACCAGCTGTAGCTGCAATAAGATCATTATCTTGAATAAATAGATCATTAATGGGCACAATAGGTAAATTATTTTGAAATAAATCCCACCTATCACCGTCATTATGAGATACATAAAAACCCGTTTCTGAACCTGCATATAGAAGTCCTGGAATTTTTTTGTCTGCTCTGACTACCCTAACGAAATTATGTTCTCCCTTTATTCCATCTGTAATTAATTTCCAACTCTTACCATAGTCTTCTGTTTTGTAAACGTATGGCGTTAAATCCATAAACTTATAACGCATCATGGTAATATATGCTTTACCACTTTTATGAGGAGAAACCTCTATGCTATTGATAATACCTTCTTTTAAGTTTCTAGGAGTTACGTTTTTCCAATTTCTTCCTCCATCCTTTGTAATATGAATTAAGCCATCGTCACTACCCGCCCACAGAACCGCTGAATCATGTGGCGAGGTTGCTAGACTCATCAAAGTATTGTAATTCTCTCCACCTGCCGCTTCATTAGTAAAAGGAGTCCCTCCAGGAATTTGTTGAGATTTATTATTTCGAGTTAAATCAGGGCTAATTACTTCCCATTTATTTCCTCCATCTTTAGTTTTAAAAACAACATTCCCTGCATGATAAATAGTATTAGGATCAGAAGGTGCCCTTAATATGGGTGCATTCCAGTTATATCGAAATTTAAAATCTTTGGGAATATTTCCAAGGGATAATTCTGGATATTCCTTAATCCCTTTTCCTGAATTTGATGACCTGTGCCATCTTTCAATAATTCCTTGATAACACCCTCCAAAAATCACTTCTGGATTATAAGGGTCAAAAGCTAAAAATGCACTTTCGCACCCTGCTACAGAATACCAATCTTTCCAATCAATACCCGAATCACTATCTCTACTTTTAATACCAATTGCAGAGTTGTCTTGTTGTCCTCCGTAAACATGATACGGGACTTGGGCATCAGCAATAACTCTATAAAATTGAGCAGTAGGCTGGTTTTGCTGAGTACTCCAACTTTTCCCGCCATTAAGTGATACATTTGCACCTCCATCATTAGAGTTAATCATTAACTTATTGTTATAAGGATGAATCCATAAGTGATGATTATCACCATGTGGAGTAGATAACTTTTTAAAGGTTTTACCTTTATCAATTGATTTAAGAGCAGGAGCATTCAGCACATAAACTACATTCTCATCTTGAGGATCTGCGAAAACTTCCATATAATACCAGGAGCGGGTAACTGCAATTCTATTTTTATTTACCTGTTTCCAAGTTTCTCCACTGTTATCGGAACGATAAACTCCAGATTTTTCGTCCTCTCCCTCAAGGTTAATGTAGACTATACTAGGATTAGCCCTAGAAACAGATATTCCCGATTTTCCAATTATTTTAGGAAGTCCTTTTTCTAAACGGACCCATTTTTCACCACCATCAATTGTCTTATATATACCTGACTTCAATCCTCCTGACCTCATTTGCCAAGGAGTTCTTTCATGATCCCAGCTTGCTACATATAGTATTCTAGGATTATTCATGTCCATACTCAAAGAAGACGCCCCTGAAAATT
>PYIJ01445827.1_pt1 | contig 12644 bp, 10 predicted proteins | sample 3578051 | NCBI WGS metagenome assembly PYIJ01 (sample SAMN08408021, study PRJNA431606) | Marine metagenome isolate SA_KN192-05_S13_5m, whole genome shotgun... | biome: marine; feature: oceanic pelagic zone; material: water; isolation source: surface water sample, 0.2-0.8 um fraction ... | reverse complement strand
GGATCGTCTGTGCCCGTGCCACTAATGCTCAAAGTGGCTCCAGACTTGGACGAGGCCGAGGTTGGCCAGATTGCCGAGCAGGTCGCTGCCTGTGAGTTTGACGGTCTCATTGCAACTAACACGACGCTGTCTCGTGATGCAGTGGTGGGCCATATTCACGGCTCAGAGCAGGGTGGCTTGAGCGGAACTCCTCTGACTGAGCGCAGTTTGGAGGTAGTGCGACAGTTTCGTCGCGAGTTGCCTGAGGGAGTAACCGTTGTGGGTGTGGGTGGTATTTCTTGTGGTCAAGACGCACGTGCAATGCTTGAAGCCGGGGCCCAAGCGTTACAAATTTACACATCATTCATCTACAACGGCGCAAATTTGGTGCAAAAACTGGTTGATTCGACTTTCGAAGTCTAGCTGCTAGTAAAAGCTACTTGGACGCACAATTTTATGGCATTCCTCTCCAAGGTCGGCTTAAATACCACCTTAGAGAGGGAGTCTTGCATGAATAAAGTACTGATGTTGATGGGCGGCATGTTGCTCAGCCAATCTGCGTTCGCAGAAGGTATAAGCGGTGCGGACACCGCTTGGATTATGACCGCTACAGCACTTGTGCTGTTCATGACACTTCCAGGCTTGTCGCTGTTTTATGGTGGACTTGTACGGTCCAAAAACGTCCTTAGCGTGTTGATGCAGTGCTTTACAATTGCCTGCGTCATGTCGATTTTGTGGCTGGTCGTTGGGTATTCACTGGCCTTCGGCGACGGCGGTTCGCTAAATGCCTTCATTGGCGGATTGGACAACATTCTACTCGCGCAGATCGGTGAGGACACCACCTCAGGCACAATTCCCGAAAGCGTTTTTGCGCTTTTTCAAATGACGTTTGCCATTATCACTCCGGCGCTGATCGTGGGTGGTTTTGCTGAGCGGATGCGCTTTTCTGCGGTGATTTTGTTCAGCACGGCTTGGCTGGTTCTTGTCTATGCCCCAATTTGCCATTGGGTTTGGGGTGGGGGGTGGCTTAGCGAACTGGGTGTAATGGATTTTGCTGGTGGCATTGTGGTGCATATCACGGCCGGTGTGGCTGCTCTGGTCGCTGCAATGGTGCTAGGCAAGCGTCGCGGTTTTCCACGTCAAGCGATGCCTCCGCATAACATGACCCTGTCCATTATGGGTGCGGGCATGCTCTGGGTAGGTTGGTTCGGCTTCAACGGTGGTAGTGCCTTGGCGGCCAACGGTGACGCAGGCATGGCTATGTTAGTTACCCACATTTCAGCCGCTGGTGGCGCCTTCATGTGGATGCTGCTGGAGCGTATCAACCACGGTAAGGCATCGGCGCTTGGCGCCGTCACCGGCATGGTGGCTGGTCTCGGCACTATTACGCCTGCGTCTGGTTTTGTCGGCCCCGGCGGTGGGTTGATTATTGGCCTGTCGGCGGGAGTGGTGTGTTACTACGCTACCGGTTACATCAAGCGCACATTGAAAATTGACGATTCTCTGGATGTCTTTCCTGTGCATGGCGTGGGCGGAATATTGGGCACGTTGATGACTGGCGTTTTCGCCAGTAACGCCCTGGGTGTCTTCAGCGGTCAAGAGGATATTGCTATTGGTGCGCAGGTTTCGATTCAAGCCATAGGCATATTGTCAGCAATTTGTTACACATCTGTTGTAACTTATGTAATCCTTAAGGTGACAGACGCGGTGGTTGGAAATCGCGTTGATGAAGAGGATGAGATGCAGGGTTTGGATTTGGTTTCTCACGATGAACGAGGCTATGACCTATAAGAAGGGGGGCACCGTAACTGGGGCTTATTTAACAAGGTAGTCTTATCTGAGATCGCGGTAAGCTTATAAGCTGTTGCTGATCCGTGCGTTTGCCGCCCCTCGGGGCGGTTTTTTTTAATTTATGCCGCGCAGATGTGCTTGGGCCACTAAGGCGTTTACCAACTGCTGGAATGAGTAGCCCATGGCTCCGGCCCCCTCTGGGTAAAGGCTTACGGGCGTCATACCCGGCAAAGCGTTTACTTCCAGTAGATAAATTTCATCTTTGTCGGTGACGATAAAATCTGCCCGCGACAGGTCGCGCAGGCCTAGGGCTTGATGGGCGGCCACCGCAATCGCCTGCAGTTGATCACTGAGCTCCGCTGCAATCGGAGCTGGCATCACGTGCTCGCTCTGACCTGCCGTGTAGCGGTGTTCATAGTCGTACCACTCATCTTTTGGTGTGCGAATTTCGATCACTGGGTGAGGGTTACACTCGCTGCCTAGCTGCAGTACACCCACGGTCATCTCGCGGCCCTCGATGTAGGGCTCGACTAAGCAGCTGCCATATTCGATCGTCGCCTTGAGTGCCGCTGCAATGTTGCCGCCAGTGGGCAGTAGCTGTACGCCAATGGCAGAGCCCTGATTGAGGGGCTTAAGGGCGATGCATGGGCCTAGCTTTGCCTGAATGGTCTCTGCTGCATCGAATAAATCGTCGCTTGGGTGCACGATGACATCTTCGCACGCGGGCAAGCCGCGGCGAATAAACACGCTTTTTGCGATGGCTTTATCCATGGCCAGCGCGCTGCCCCTGACATCGCTGCCGACGTAGGGTAGGTGGAGCATTTCAAGCAAGCCCTGCACGGTGCCGTCTTCACCGGGTGGGCCATGCAGCGCAGGGAACACCACGTCGGGATGCATGGTTAGCAGCGCTTGAGCGCAGTTGGTGTCCAGCTCAATAACCTGTGTGGCATGCCCTGATTCAGCTAACGCCTGCTCGATTTGCGCCGCTGAGTTGCGAGAAACCTGCGCTTCTGCCGAGTTTCCGCCTGCAAGGATAGCGATGGTTAACATCTCGTTCGGGTCGTGCTGTTGGCTCATGGGCGTAAAGTATCGCGGTCGGCGTATGCAGACCAGCGTTCGTGGTCTCGCCACTGACCGTCGATGAACAAAAACCCCTCACTGAGCCCTTCGCACTGAAAACCGCAGGCCTCAACAAGCTTTTTTGAGCGCTCGTTATTGGGTTGGATATTGGCTTCAAGCCGGTGTAGACCAAGCGTGGTAAAAGCCAACCGCATAAGTTGTTCAAGGCCTTGCTGCATGTAGCCGTTGCCCTGGTATGGCAGGCCAACATAGTAACCCAGGGATGCGTTTTGGAAGGTACCCCGCACAATGTGATTGAGGTTAATAACCCCAACGATGCGGTCGTCTGCCGTGCGGCAGATCACATAGCCCTCGTGATCGCTGCGGCGTATGCGCTGCATGTAATTGCGAAACATTTGCGGCGTGGTCGGTGGGGTAATCCAGGGGCTGTGGATATCCCTACTGGTGCGCATCAGCTGCAGGAACTCGCCCTGATCTTGAGCCACCACTTTGCGCAGATAAACGTGTGTACCAATATCCACTAGGATTCTTCTCCAACCCTTGCTGTTTGTGCCTGTGTCGGTGAAAAGAGATAGGCGCCGCCGCGTTGCCCCAGCCACGCCTGACTAAAGGCCTCTAGAGGATAACGACGGGCCACCTCAGCATGAGATTCAGCAGCAGGATCCATGACGAGGGCGAAACCGCTTTCGCCCTCGAATTCGACACCGTATAGCACCACTAAGTGTCCATCGGTTCGCTGCAAAGGGGCGCCAGGTAAAGCGTCTTTGTCGAATCGAATACTGCATACAATCGGCGAGCCTGCTTTAAGCACGGTGAGCGCGGTGGGCCAATTTGCGAGTGCTTCTACCGAACCCAGCCGCCTATTTTGAGACGCCCAATAGATGGCCAGTGGCCATTTGCCATAAGCCTTGGTATGAGGATCGAGACAGACCTTTACTGCAGTGGGCCAGTGCTTCAAGGCTTGTTCACCAGCCACAGCCATGGCGGTGGCCGTTGGCGAGCATATGCGCTTGGCAATGCTGGGTTCCGCCTGCATTTGGCTAATCGGGCAGGGCATGGCGAGACGAGTAGATTCCGTCGTGTTTGGTAGCACCGTGATTGCCTGCTCGATAGGGCGCAGGCTAATGACCATCAGGTCTTGTTCCGGCGGCTTGAGCGAGTGCGGCAGCCACAGTGTGAGGTAGGCCATAACGGTTGGCAGATCGCTTTGCGTATGCCAGCAATCAATCTTTGCGCTCAGACTCCCTCCAATATCGTCGGCCTGCTTAAAAATCGGATGCACAGCGCTGTTGCTGGCGGTAATCGCTGCAAGCACGCTGGTGTGCTCCATGGAGTCGGGGGCGAGCGTATTGCTGAGCACCCACTGATACTGATAATCATCCTCCAAGCAGGCAAAGCTCGGCACGATGATGTGTGATTCAGGCAACGCGGGTAGGGCAACACTCGTGCGCCAGAGCGAGCCCTGGTTGCGCTCGGCTGATCCGATAGGCTGCCACGCGACTGTAGCGTGTATTGGCAGTGGAAAATTCAGGCGTGCCGGGTGGGTTGCTAGGCGCTTGGTAAATTGCATGGCAAGATCTTAGCTTGGCTGGCACTTGCCGGCGACCATTGAACACCACACATCACTTATGCATCGACTGATACTTTATAGCACAACGGCTTGCACTCTCTGCGATCAAGCCTTAGACCTTCTCTTTGCCACCCCTGGTGTCGCTGGTATGCAGCTCGACGTGATAGACGTTGCGACAGACGATACCTTGATGGAGACCTATGGCGAGCGGATTCCAGTACTGCGCCTTGGAGAGGCCGAGCTTGCCGCGCCATTTGATGCCAAGGTGCTGGCAGATTTCTTGGCGAGGTGAATATTTTGCTTGGTGAATATCAGGGCTCAGATGCTGCCAAATTTGAGATATGTCTTATACGTTTTGACGGCGTTCAAAGCCTACAACCAGCGTATCGATCGGTTTTTTCGCTTGGCCTGACGACTACCGTGGCATGGCCGTTGTAACGCTTGTACGGATGCTGCATTGATACACAAATGCTAAACGGTCATCTTCGATTGGCGGCTTAGCTCTTCGGTGTGACCCACTCCTGACCGCGCAGCACCGGCGCTCCGCGTTGTTCCAATTCACGATACACCACTTCAAACGCCAATACGTTTTGCACGTAGTTGCGTGTCTCCTTGAACGGAATCGTTTCTATCCAGACATCCATGGGTATGCTCCGAGCCCGTCGCAGCCATCGATCAACACGGCTCTCACCAGCGTTGTAGGCGGCAATCGCTAGTGGGCGAAGACCGGAGTAGCGGCGCAGCAACCAAGCAAGATGATAGCTGCCGATTTCGATATTGCGCTCCGGGATCACTAGATCTTGTTCAACAAATCTGCCGCTGCCAGAACCCATGATAGCGGTAAGACCGCCGCGACGAATGGCTAATTTTGCTGTCGCTGGCATTACCTGCATGAGACCTAGTGCGCCAGCACTGGATTTTGCCTTCACCTGAAAAGCCGACTCTTGACGTGTAATGGCCTGCAGCAGATAGGGCTCGATGCTCTGTCTTAAGGATGCTTCTTGATATGCCACCGCATAGGCGCTTGGAAAGCGCAGCGTTAAATCGTTTCTTGCATCGGCTCGGTTGGCGGTTTGGATGGCCAAAAAGAGTTTGCCCATGCGCTGTGCAAGGTAGGCCATTTCATGTTGTGTATTTTGATCTTGTTGCTCAATCGTCCGGTACCATTCCCGCCTACCGTTTAGATCATCGCCTACGGCGAACAACTCGACTGCGCGCGCTATCCCGGGTATCGCCAGCAATCGCGCTTCGTTCTTGCGAGTGAGCTGTCTTGGTGGCGCGGCCTGTAATTCGGCATCTGCGCGAATTTGAGCGGCTGCTAAGAAACCGTAATAGTCGCGATGTGTCGCGAGGTCGGCAAACGAGTGAGGCTCTCCCTGTTGCTGCTTTGCTCTAGCTAGCCAGTACTGGGTGCGAGTTTTGCTAGCTTCAATATTGCTAAGCTGCGTTCCCCAGTAGAGCAGTTCCGCCCATCGTTCATGAGCTATCGCTGCGTCGAGAATGCCATTGACCGCAAAGGCTGAAGTATGCAGGCCGCGCTGGTCGATGCTTGGAAATTGATTATCGCCAGCGAGAGCAACCGCGACATGGTCATCGAGCAATTGGCGCTGAGCTGTATCGAAGGTATGCGAGGTGCGAAATGTGCGCCATGCCGACGAAGCCTTTAGTGCGTCTCGTCGAGCTAGACGTCTTATACCGTAGCTAATGGCTGCGCGGTTCTCTGCCGTGTCTGCGGCGAAAGCGCCACGCCAACTGACCCGTTGGGGCTGGCGACGCAGTTCGTAGAAAGCGTAGGCGGTCGTGCGACGAGCACCGGTCAAATACCGCTGTAGATACCGCGCCAGAATGCGTTCGCCTGCCTCCATGGAGCCTTTGAAACGCTGCCAAATGGCTTCTTGGCTGAATCGGTCGGTGCCTCGCCATACCGCAAAGATCGGGTCACAGGCCTTTGGTTGGGATTTAGGGCGCGACCAAAGTGCGGTTGTGGCATCCAGAGCAGGTGACTTTTCTCCCACACCATATTGGGCGCGAACAAAGTAGCACTGGAGCTCTGCGTTGCTCGTGTCATAGCGGCGCGCATGCAATCTTTGCCACTGTCGCCGTTGGCCTTGAACCTTCAGCCAGCGTTGATAAAGCAGAGGGGTTGCCGGCAGTTCCGGATACCGCTCGCGAAACGCGTCGATTTCAGCAGGGCTGGTTTGTCCTAGGCTATTGCTCAACATGTGGTAAGCCACATACGGTGCAAGGGGGTAGTCCGCCAAGGTTTGCTGCAGCGCCTTACTGCGCGACATTTGGCCCTTGCGCGCATGCGAGACGGCCTGTTTGTAGGTCGCTCTATCTGCGGCGCGCTGTGCAAGTGGTGATTCGTTAACAGCAGCGGCCCATGCAACGCTCCCATGGCCGCCTGTGAGCAAGGCTAAGAAAAAAATCAAGCACGCGCGTGCGATAAGCGACTTAGCTTTAATGGTGACTTAGCCTTCACCAACGTGAACCGCGAGCACATCGCATGGTGCGCTATCCATGACGCCGTTGGCTGTTGAGCCTAATAGCCGTGCGAGACCACTGCGTGTATGACTGCCAATGACAATAAGGTCGGCTTCGCATTCCTCGGCAACCCGCTGTATTTCGCTCTGCGGACGTCCGAAAATGAGATGTTGATGTGCCTCGGGTACGCCAAGCTGTCGCGCAAATTCGGCAAGATGGATTTTGGCTTGATCCTGAATTTGATCTTGAACCGGTGACAGATCCATGGGTACGTCGCCTCCATAGGCGGAGCTCAGTGGTTCAATGACATGCACAATGTGCACAGCGCAGGGCGAGTCGCCGACGATCTGTTTCATTCGTTCTGCCAACAGGGTCGATTCTTCGGTCAAGTCGGCGGCCAATACAACGGTCGAATAAGGTGACATACAAACCTCCACCGGGGATGATTGAGCGGAAGATACCCTCTGTTTGGCGCAGCAACAATAGGGCGAAATCAGTTGGTGGAGTTCTTTTCCTAAAGCGCAAAACAACCGAGAATTTGTTGGTCGATAGACTGTTTCTTTAATCCGGAGCGTTGACCATGGAATGGTTCGTCATTTTTCTCGCCCTAGGGGTCGCGATTGGCCCCATGTTGTACCTGATGCCGACTGAACGTGATCGTCACTTGTCCGCACTGCGCGCTCAGGCCAAAAAAATGGGCTATACGGTCCAGCTGGACAGAGTGTTGAAGCTCGATCCCGATGATCAAGAGCGAGTGACGGCGGGTGGAGGCGTGCGACATCCGGCGGTGTCTTGTGCACGTTATCAACTGCCGCTTGGTGTCACGCTCAACCAGCTGGCGCCGCTGACGCTGATGCGGATTCCCCTGCGTTTGGCTCTACCCATTGAGCGCCTGTCGGATAATTGGGGTGTCTTGCTGCATGAGCCTGCTCAGCAAAAAGGGCTGGTGCAGTGGCGTCATCTGCCCGCCGCAATGGCTGAGACTATCGCCGTGCTGGAGCAACTACCCGATGATGTGCTCGGCGTGCATTTTGATAAGCGTTTCGTGGCGGCGTTTTGGATGGAAAAGAGCGCTGTGACCTCAGACAATAAAAACCCTCCGCTGGCGTTATTTTGGCCAAAACGAAAGTCCAAGGCGGCTCAAACTCCGGCTGATTTCCCACGTCTGCAGCGCCTCGATGGAACCATGCGTGCCCTCATTAATGTGTCGAAGAAACACTGGGGAGTAGGCCCGGAGTAGAAGCTGGACTGACCGGCTGGCACTCAGCTTTTTCGCTGGTTCGGTACGGCCATGCCGAACATCCGCTGCATGAGTTTCCTTGACAGGCATGTTCGGCGCGTCCTATAAACCGCCGATCTCCGTGGTTGTTGAGCGTCCTTTTGCTCTCAGATTCCACCCGAAGCGAGCATGAATGGACCGAAAATATCGGTCTACCACCCGTCAAAGAGGCGTTTATTGCATGGCACGTTCCTTGGTTATCGTAGAGTCACCAGCAAAGGCGAAGACGATCAATCGTTACTTGGGTAAGGACTACGTCGTCAAATCAAGTGTTGGTCACATCCGAGATTTGCCCACAGGTGGCAAGGCCGTAGACCCCAAGGCTCGCGCCAAGGAAGCGCAAAAAACCAAGGCGCTGTCGCCAGCCAAACGTGAGGCCTATAAAAAGAAGCGCGCTCGCGAACAACTGGTTCGGCGCATGGGCGTTAATCCTGATAAGAATTGGTCGGCGCAATATGAAATTCTGCCTGGCAAGGAAAAAGTAGTCGATGAGTTGAAGCGTTTGGCAAAAGATGCGCCTGCGATTTTTCTAGCAACCGACCTAGACAGAGAAGGAGAAGCAATTGCGTGGCATCTGCGCGAGGCCATAGGCGGCGATGAAACTCGTTATCGGCGGGTGGTATTCAACGAAATTACGCGTAAAGCGATTCAAGAAGCCTTTGTGGACCCGGGTGAAATCGATATGGACCGCGTGCATGCACAGCAGGCGCGCCGGTTTTTGGATCGTGTTGTAGGGTTCGAGCTATCCCCCTTGCTGTGGGCGAAAGTCGCTCGCGGCTTGTCTGCGGGGCGTGTGCAAAGTGTGGCGGTGAGATTGATCGTCGAGCGTGAACGCGAGATACGCGCCTTTCAGCCAGAGGAATACTGGGACGCCTTTGCGGATCTTGGACGTCAAAACGATCCTGCTCCTGTGCGTTTTCAGGTCAGCAAGTATAAGGGCGAAAACTTTCGTCCGACCAACGAAGCTTCTGCCATGGAACTGCTTGGATTATTGAAGAGCCAGTCCTTTGAGATCGCCAAGCGTGAAGACAAGCCTACCCGCAGCCGACCAAACGCGCCGTTCATCACGTCGACGTTGCAGCAGTCGGCGAGCACAAGAATGGGGTTTTCCGTTAAGAAAACGATGACCATGGCCCAGCGACTTTACGAAGCCGGCTACATCACCTACATGCGAACTGACTCGACAAACCTCAGTACTGAGGCGGTTGAAGCGGCGCGCGCGCTGATCGGCAATGAGTATGGCGCAGACTATCTGCCCGAAACGCCGAAGCGCTACAGCAGTAAAGAGGATGCTCAAGAGGCTCATGAGGCGATCCGTCCTTCCAACGTAGGTACTACACCAGAGCACCTTACTGGCGTTGACGCGGACGCCGTCCGCTTGTACGAGCTGATTCGAAATCAGTTTTTGGCCTGTCAGATGACCGATGCACGCTACTTAAGCACGAGTATCAATGCTAGGGCAGGGGAGTTTGAGCTATCGGTGCGCGGCAGAATTTTGCAGTTCGACGGCTTCACCCGGGTTTTACCACCCATGTCAAAAAAGCAAGAGGACGCGACGCTGCCAGATTTTCAGGCCGGCGAGCCGCTGGTATTGGCAGACTGCGAGGCCATTCAACACTTCACCAAACCTACGCCGCGCTTCGGTGAAGCGAGTTTGGTGAAAGAGCTGGAAAAATTGGGTATTGGGAGACCGTCGACCTACGCCAGCATCATTTCAACCATTCAAGATCGTGGCTATGTGCGCTTGGACACTCGGCGTTTTTACGCCGAGAAGATTGGTGAGTTGGTGACTGATCGCCTGATGGAGAATTTCGACAATCTGATGGACTACGGCTTCACAGCGAATATGGAAGAGGAGCTAGATAAAGTAGCTCATGGCCAATCTCAGTGGGATCAGGTGTTGGATAAGTTCTATGGTGATTTCAGCGGCAAGCTGATAACTGCTAAGGACGCGGAAAGTGGTATGCGCGATAACGCGCCAACGGATACCGACATTACTTGTCCAAAGGAAGGTTGTGGTCGCCACATGCAAATTCGCAATGGCTCTACCGGTGTTTTCCTAGGCTGTTCTGGTTATGGCTTAAAACCCAAGGAGCGCTGCACGAAGACAGTAAACCTGATTCCCGGCGAAGAAGCCGTGGACGTTGACCAGGATGACGAGGGCGAATCCAAGCTGCTGAGAAAAATGCGCAAGTGCAGCAAATGCCAAAGCGCCATGTTGAGTTATCTTGTTGACGAAACTCGAAAGTTGCACATTTGTGGGAACAATCCCGATTGCGATGCTATCGAAATCGAGACAGGAACCTTCAAGATCAAGGGCTACGACGGTCCTCTGCTCGAATGCGATAAGTGTGGCAGTGAGATGCAGCTGAAGTCTGGTCGGTTTGGTAAATATTTTGGCTGCATTGAGTGCCCTAATACCCGCAAATTGCTGCGCAACGGTGAGCCTGCGCCACCGAAGGCCGATCCGATTCCCATGCCTGAGCTGCAGTGTGAAAAAGTCGACGACCACTACCTCCTACGAGATGGGGCGTCAGGTATTTTCTTGGCAGCCAGCCAGTTTCCCAAACATCGTGAGACGAGGGCGCCCTTAGTGGCGGAAATTAAGCCCCATGCCAATGAGCTCGATCCAAAGTTTCGATATCTGCTGGGTGCTCCTGAGCAAGACCCCGAGGGTAATCCTGCTGTGATTCGCTATAGCCGTAAAACGAAGGAGCAGTACGTTCAGTCGGAGATTGAAGGTAAGGCTTCGGGTTGGAAGGCCTTTTACCAAGCGCCTAACTGGGTAGAAGAGGGTGAACCGAAGAAACGAGGCGCGCAGAAAAAAGCCGCAAGGGGTAAGAAGAGCGCATAGACGCTATATGTTGAGCGCCATATTTTAAGTTCTGGGGCAGGTTGAGAGGTCTAAAACCTCGATTGCGGTGACGCCGTTGGCGCTCCGCAATGATCTATTAAGGCGTTTGTCCGCTCAGCGGGCAGGCGTGCACTGATCCATTCAGATTTGCTGTCGAATAACGCCGACTGACAAGCCTTCAATCGCAAAATTCTGCTCTGACAAATTCACCTCTATGGGTTTGTATGCTTCGTTTTCGGGCAGAAGCAATACCTGATTACGTTTGCGCGTGCGCTGAAAGCGTTTGACCGTTACCTCCTCTTCGATGCGCGCTACGACGATTTGACCATTGGTGGCCTGCTGCGTTTTGTGCACCGCAAGAAGGTCACCATCGAGTATTCCAGCGTCAATCATGCTGTCGCCTCTAACGCGCAATAGGTAGTCTGCCTGGGGCTGAAAAAAGCCCGCTGGTAGATCGATGCGATCTTCAATGTTTTCTTCCGCGAAAATCGGATTACCGGCTGCAACACGGCCAACGATGGGTAGGCCGTCATCGATCATGTCTGGAATGCGAATACCCCGCGAGGCGCCGGGAATCATTTCGATGGCGCCCTTACGCGCGAGCGCTTTCAGATGCTCCTCCGCGGCGTTTGGCGATTTAAAGCCAAGTTCTGATGCGATATCTGCCCGAGTTGGCGGGTAGCCGGTGTCATTTATGTGACGACGAATCAATTCGAGAATTTGAGCCTGACGAGCTGTGAGGGTTTGTTTCAAAGCGCTAACTGGAGCCATGTCTGTCCTGATTTTTTGTACAGTGCTGTTAGTATAGACAGCATACTGAGTTTTTGTACAGCATTTTGTCGGTACAACAGACCCTTGACGAGAGGTGTTATTTGTTCCAGGAAATCGACAGACCTTTGCTAGTATGCATGGCTGTTGCGAAGACATGCTCACAGACCGTGAGCAAGGCACTGACAAGCTTTGAAGGCACCATGGATCACATCAATGTAATGACAGGCAGCTACGCCTGGCTCGCCGCAGCCTTTGGCATATTGCTGCTTACGGGGATCTTTCGATATGTCGCCAGCCGGGCGTTGGCGAAGGCGCAACTGCGCGCTGATCAAACTGAAAATGGTTGGGATGACGCGCTCATAGCCGCAATGCGTAAGCCTGTGAATTTGGGCATCTGGATTATCGGTATTTCCTTCGCGATTGATTCGATGGGCTTTGATGCGCAGGCGGAGATATTTACGCTGACCGATCAAGTCCGCGATGTGGCGGTAGTTTGGCTGCTGATTTGGTTCGCCGTAAGCTTCACGGAAAACGTTGAGCGCGGCTTCGTCGAGGGCAGGCACGGGGATAAGGTTGATGCCACGACCGCTGCAGCGGTCGCCAAACTGCTGCGTGCAGCAATCATCATCTCTGGTGTTTTGATGGCTTTGCAGGCTTTTGGATTTTCTATCTCTGGTGTTCTTGCCTTGGGCGGTGTTGGCGGCATTGCTATTGGCTTTGCGGCACGCAGCTTGCTGGCGAATTTTTTTGGTGCCCTGATGATTTTCCTCGATCGTCCCTTTTCTGTTGGCGATTGGATACGTTCGCCCGATCGCAGTATCGAGGGCACGGTAGAG
>PYIJ01477085.1_pt1 | contig 12668 bp, 12 predicted proteins | sample 3578051 | NCBI WGS metagenome assembly PYIJ01 (sample SAMN08408021, study PRJNA431606) | Marine metagenome isolate SA_KN192-05_S13_5m, whole genome shotgun... | biome: marine; feature: oceanic pelagic zone; material: water; isolation source: surface water sample, 0.2-0.8 um fraction ... | reverse complement strand
TCTTCTACTGATTGAAAGCTGACTGTTTGATCGCCAAAATCTAAAGAATTACCTGGGGCTAAGATTACCTCCTTTTCGAGTGAGTAGCTCGAGACAACTCCAACTCCTAAGACAAGAATTGCCATACCCAAGTGAGCGAATGTGACGGATAGTCTCCTTCTAAGAAAGCTCCAGTAACCTACATTCCTTTTTCTGCTTACTTGAAGTGTTCCAACTGCTATCCATGAAGCTAAGAATAAAGTTGCAAATGATGATAGATAATAATTATCAAAAAGAATGATCAAAACAAGAATAACAAATGCAAAAACTGAAAAGGACTCAATCAGCATCCTTGGCATAAACTCAAAGGATGCAGATCTTCCCCACGACAAGTACAGCGCTATTCCTTGAAGTAAACCAAGGCCAAGTGCAAAAGGAAAAAGGATTATTTCAAAGTAAGGTGCGCCGACAGATATCTGTTTTCCGTCTGTAATAGCCTCATAGATAAGAGGAAAGATAGTTCCAAAGAGAATTGATACTGCAAGGACAACCAGAAGTAAGTTATTTAATAAAAAACCGAATTCTTTTGAAGTTAATGGGTAAGTTGATTGTTGTTTTTGATTCAAATCCTTCACTGAATAAATACCTAGACTACCTATAATAAAGAATGCCAAGATTCCCAATATAAAAAGACCTCTTTCTGGGTCTAGGGCAAATGCATGAACAGAAGTTAATATCCCTGATCGGACTAAAAAAGTTCCCAGAAGACTTGTAGCAAAAGCAAAAATTGAGAGTAGGATAGACCATTTTCCAAACACCCCTCTATTTTCAGTGCTGATTAGTGAATGGAATAGAGCAACTGACAATAACCATGGCACAAAAGCTGCATTCTCAACTGGATCCCAAAACCACCAACCGCCCCAACCCAGTTCATAATATGCCCACCAACTTCCTAAAGCTATTCCCATCGTTAAGAAGCTGCACGAAAGGAGAGTCCAGGGTCTTGAGCAAGCAGCCCATTCTTTGTTATCTTTATTAAAAACCATAGCAGAGACTGCCACAGCAAAAGGCACCATTAATCCTGAGTAACCAAAATATAAAAGAGGTGGATGGACAGTAAATGCAAAATCTTGAAGTGAAGGATTAAGATCTGCTCCATTTAACGGAGGTATCGGCAATATTCTTTCAAATGGATTAGAAGTAAAGAGAGTAAATAAAGAGAAAGCAAATATAACCTGGCAAGAAATTGCGAAAACTGTAGTCAAAAAATCTTTATCTTTTGAATTAGTAAAAAAGAGGAAACTAAATAGCCATATATTCATAGCCAAAATCCATAGCAATAAAGATCCCTCGTGTGCACCCCAAGTAGCAGCTAACTTGTAATAAAAGGGTAAATTTATATTTGAATTTGCGGCGACATAAGCCACTGAAAAGTCATCTATCGAAAATGAATAGACTAAAGTAAGGAAAGAAAAAGTAATTAACAAAAGCAAAAGAAGTGACAATTTCTTTGTCTGAAACTCGAAGGACTTGTAACCAGTAAATATACTAATCAAAGGAAGTGTCCCACCTGAAAATGAAAGTATTAGGTGAGTAACTAAAATGATATGCCCTACTTCAGGTATCATTTCTTTATATCAATTAAATTTGCTACTTCAGGCGGCATATAGTTCTCGTCGTGCTTAGCCAAAACTTCAATAGCCCTGAAACTGCCATCATCAACTAGATTTCCTCTAACAACAACTCCAGCATCTTCTGCAAATAAGTCAGGTAATATTCCCTCATAGCTGATTACTAATTCATTCTGATAATCAGTAACTGTAAAAAGAACCTCTAAAGAATTATTACTCTTGATAATTGAGCCCTTTTTAACCATCCCTCCAGCCCTAACGAGCATATTTTCACTAATGTTGGCTTTCTTAATCTCTGTTGGAGAATAAAATAGATTCATATTCTCAGATAACGCAGATATAACTAACCAAGTAGCTAGTAATGAACCAATCAAAATTGTCACTAGTGCATAGAGTCTTTGTTTTCTTAACGGATTCATGAATTCCTTATTAAATTCTGAACCTTGCGCTTTCTTCTCAATGCAAGCAGAAGATTAATACTCAACACAAACAAAAAGAAAATGAAACAGAACCATACAAAAGGACCATTTCCATCCATCAGTATAAATTTAGCAAAGATTTCTATCATTTAAGTACCTAACCTAAATTCTTGTTTCACCCAATTTTTTGTTCTTTCCCTTTCAAGCACTTCATTTCTGAGGTTTAAGGTTAGAGAAAATGCAAAAAATAAATAGAACCCTAATAGGCAGATAAGAAGGGGTATGTACATTTCCGATGACATACTAGGTGAGGAGGTTATTGTAAATGTAGAGGGCTGATGAAGTGTTTGCCACCAATCTACGGATTTCTTAATAACAGGAATAATAGAAACACCGACAATTGATAAAATAGATACTGCTCTATCTGCTTTTGTCTTATCTTCTATTGTAGAGTGCAGACCAATTAGAGCAGCATAAATGAAGAATAATATTAGTGTTGAAGTCAAACGCGCATCCCAAACCCACCAAGTTCCCCAAGTAGGTTTCCCCCAGACAGATCCGGTAACTAAGACTAAGAGCGTGAAGCTCATGCCTATAGGAGCAGCAGACTTTAATAGCATCCCAGAGATCTTTGCTCTCCAGATTACATTAATAAATCCACAAATTGCCATGAATATAAAAATAGATTCTCCGAGAATTGCAGAAGGCACATGAATATATAATATTCTGTAAACATCGCCTTGCTTGTAGTCTATAGGGGCAATAAATAATCCCCAGCAAAGTCCCACGACCAACATAAATAGAGCCAGAATACCTAACCATGTAACTACTTTTGATGACCAACGATAAAAGAATGGTGGTGAGCCCATGGAGATAAACCACACTTTAAATATATTCCAGAATCTAGTCATAATTCAAAAGCAATGCTTCGACAGTTAATAGACATAAAAGAGGAATTCCTATTGCAAGCATCGCCCCCATAATCATAAGAAATCCAGAATAGTCTTGGTTACTAATTGCTGAAGTAATTACAGAGGTCCCCATAAGTAGAGTCGGAATAGAAAAAGGTAAAACTATAATGGCACTTAGAATTGCTGACTTTCCTAAAGACAGCGCTGCTCCCAATGCTCCCAATAGACTCATAAAAGATGTACCTAAAATTAAACTCAGTAGCATTGGTATGTAACTATCCATCGGTAGATATAAAACTATTGCAGCTATTGAAGAGGCAATTAACATTGGCAAGCCTGTGATTAACCAATGAATCAAAACCTTTGCAAATACCAAAATAAATGAAGGCTCTAGAGAAATAAAGAAATCATCTAAAGTACCGTCTTTAAAATCTTCGTTGAATATTGCTTCTACAGCTAGTAAGGAAGCAAGCAGTGCTGCTATCCAGATTACTCCTGGCGCTAAAGAGCTTAATAAGCTTTCTTGAGGCCCCAATGCTAATGGAAAAAAAGTAACAACTATCAAGAAGAAAATCAATGGGGTTATATAAGTTGAAGACCTTCTAAAAGCTATTAATAGATCCCTTCTAAGAATAATGTTCAACCAAGTAAGTATAGATTTATCCATTTCAGATCTTGATACGAGTTGCAGATATTTTAGAAGGTCTGTGCCCAGTAATTACAAAAGAACAGTTCCTAGAGTTTAGTTCATTTATTAAGTTTTCAATTAGATGTGTTGCATTGTCATCTAGGGCAGAAAATGGTTCATCTATAAAGTAAATCTTAAAATCTTTTAAGAGCCATCTCGCTATCGAGATCCTTTTCTTTTGACCCACGGAAAGATTAGAAGCAAGATCATTCGGGTTATGAAGACCTACCCTTTCTAAGCTTTGATAAATTTTTTCTTTGTTCATTCCTTGCGCGTTATATGTAAGATTTAAATTTTCGAATACTGTCAGTAGGTTTTTGATACCAAGTTGATGCCCTTGATAAAAACAATCAAAAACTCTAAAACTATTGAAATCTTTATTCTCATCAAGCCAATTTATATTGCCTTGCTCAGGTTGTATTAGACCCAAGAGAGTCTTCAACAATGTTGTCTTGCCTGATCCATTAGATCCTATAATTTCTATATTTTCTCCTGGAAGAACTTCGAAACTTATATTCTCGAAAATAGTCTTTTCGGATCGAACACAGGACAGGTTCTCTACTTTTAAATTAGGAAGCATCGATAGCGCTATTTTATCAAAAAACTTTGTATAACTGAATTACAGACATTTTAACTTGAGCTAAATCAGATCTGATAAAATATCTTTTAAAGAGGGAAAAAGTGAATAAAATTATTTTTGCAGAAAGGTCATCGATAGATTTTGTAGAAGAAGGCAAAACTCTAGCCCCTAAGTTTAATTCTGAGGGCATTATTCCTGTTATTGTTACTGAAACTAAATCAGAACTAGTTTTAATGTTAGGTTACATGAATAAAGAAGCTTTTGAACAGACCATTATTACAAGAGAAGCTCACTACTGGAGCAGAAGTAGAGAGACTCTTTGGAAGAAAGGTGAGTCGAGCGGCATGGTTCATAAAGTTGATGAAATTCTTATTGATGATGATCAAGATTCTGTATGGCTAAAAGTATCGATAGAAGGTTTAGGTGCAAGTTGTCATGTAGGATATAAATCATGCTTTTATAGATCCTTAGATTCTGTTGAAAGCGGAAAAGTAAGTCTCAGTTTTACTGAATCTGAAAAGGTATTTGATCCAGAAGAGGTATATCCTGGAGCTGAGAACCCAACTAAATTATAAAGGGCCAGATTGAATCTGACCCTTTATTATTAGAGTAAATTTATTATTAGAATATAGTTAACTAGCCTTTTGAATGGCCTGTTCTATATCAGCAATAATATCTTCTATATTTTCGATTCCGATAGAAAGTCTTACATATCCAGGAGTCACACCTGCTGAGAGTTGCTCTTCAGATGATAGCTGACTATGAGTTGTCGAAGCTGGATGAATTGCTAATGATCTAGAATCTCCTATATTTGCCACATGATATAGAAGCTCCAATGAATCAATGAATTTTCTTCCAGATTCTAATCCTCCCGGTAATTCAAAACCAATTAAGGCTCCGTAACCACCAGATAAGTATGCGTCTGCTCTCTCTTTTTCCAATCCATCAGCAACGCCTGGATAAGTAACCGAAGAGACTTTAGAATTTTCTTTGAGGTATTCTGCTACCTTCATTGCGTTGCTTCCATGCTCCCTCATTCTTAAAGGTAAAGTTTCAAGACCCTGAATAAAAGCCCAAGCATTGAAAGGACTCATTGCTCCACCTAAATCTCTCAGTAAAGTTGTTCTAGCTTTCATAATATATGCTATTGGTCCCATTGGCTTAATGGCCTCTGTCCAAACTACTCCGTTATAGCAAGGATCTGGTGTATTAAGACTTGGCTGTCTATCGGGTCCAGCTTGTTCCCAATCAAAGTTACCGCCATCTATAATCAGACCTCCAATTGAAGTTCCATGTCCACCAATATACTTAGTCGTAGAATAAGTAGTTACAGCAGCACCATGGTCAAAAGGCCTGCAAAATATAGGTGCAGCAGTATTATCCACAATTAATGGTATACCAAGCGATCTGCCTATATCTGAAACCTCTTTTATGGGGAAAACTTGCAATCTAGGATTAGGTAGAGTTTCACCAAAGTATGCTCTGGTTCTATCATCAGTTGCAGCTCTAAAGTTTTCTGGATCTGTTGGGTCTACAAATCTAACCTCTATACCCATTTCAGATAGATTATTTTTAAACTGGTTGTAGGTTCCTCCATACAAATGAGAAGAAGAGACTATATTATCTCCAGCCCTAGCTAAATTTTGAATTGAATATGCCGAGGCAGTTTGTCCAGAGGCAGTGGCCAGACCAGCAGCTCCACCATCTAAAGCAGCCATTCTTTCTTCAAGAACAGCCGTAGTAGGATTCATGATCCTAGTGTAGATATTTCCCAATTCAGCTAAAGCAAAAAGGCTTGCAGCTTTTTCAGTGCTTTCGAACTGATAGCTAGTTGTTTGATGAATGGGAACTGCCACTGAACCTGTTGTTTCGTCTGCCCTCCATCCTGCATGTAAAGCAATTGTCTCTATATTCTTTCCTTCGTAGCTCATTATATTTCTCCTAAAAAAAAACCTGCCAGCTTTCGCTAAACAGGTCTATATAAGAAATCCTATTTAGCGGTATTTATAAAGCACCCGCAATCTGGTTCAAATCGGTGCTACTTAAATAATATCCAAAGAAAATTTAAAATCAAGACTAAATTGTTAAAATGAAATAAAAGCCCCGTTAGCTCAGCCGGATAGAGCGCTGGATTCCTAATCCAGAGGCCATAGGTTCAAATCCTGTACGGGGCACTAGAAAAAATAAATATGAATTGGAAAAAAGAAACAGTAGAAATAAATAAAAGAAGAAAACTGGCAAAAGCTCAAGGTGGAAAAGATGCAATAAAGCTTCAACATGCCAAAGGTAGATTAACCTTAAGAGAAAGAATTGATCTCCTGCTTGATGAGGGCTCCTTTCAAGAACAAGGAGAAATTGCCGGTGGGTCTGAGGTTGATAAAGAAGGTAAGCTTGAGTCTCTTACACCAGCAAATTTTATATTAGGTTTTGGAAAAATTAATGAAAAACAGGTTGTCCTAGGAGGAGAAGATTTTACCGTTAAGGGCGGCTCACCTAATGCAGCTGGATTAAGAAAAAGTGTCTATACAGAAGAATTAGCGCTTAAATACAAAGTTCCTCTTATTAGACTACATGAAGGTGGTGGTGGTTCAGTTGCAGGTCCTGCAAAAAAATCAGGAGGTTATGGAGGAGACCCAGTATTCTCAAGATCTAGATTTAAATCTATTGCAGACACTTTGAGAGAAATTCCTGTTGTATCTGCTGCACTAGGTCCGGTTGCCGGCATGCCTGCAGCTAGATTTGTTGGATCTCACTTTAGAGTAATGACTCAGGAGACAGCTCAGATATTAGTTGCTGGACCAGCGGTTGTAGAAAGAGCTTTTGGAAAAAAAATGACAAAAGAAGAATTGGGCGGTTCTGAGATTCATAAATTAAATGGTGTGACAGATAATGTTGCCTCCTCTGAAGAAGATGCCTTTAAACAAATAAAAAGATTCCTTTCTTTTTTTCCACAAAATAAATACGAACTAACAGAAAAAATTATCTGTGATGATCCAATAGATCGGCAAGAAGAAGCTTTGCTCTCTGTAATCCCTAAAGATAGAAAAAGGTCATATGAAATGAGAGATATTGTAAATTTAGTTTTTGACAAAAATTCTTTCTTTGAGATGACTAAATTTTATGGCAGAGGAATAATTACAGGTTTTGCCAGAATTGATGGGTATGCCGTAGCAATTTTTGCAAATGACTCAAATTTTTATGCTGGTTCAATGTCAGCTGAAGGAGCTCAAAAAACCACCAGATTTATCAAATTATGCGATACCTTTAATCTTCCTATTGTAAGTTTAGTCGATGAACCGGGCTTTTTGATTGGACCTGAAGCGGAAAAGGCAGGAACCATACTACACGGAACCAATGCAGTATTAGCAACTACTGAATCAACCGTACCTTGGACTACGATAATGATAAGAAAATCTTTTGGAGTCGCTGCTGCTGCTCATTATGGTCCAGACGGATATGTTTTGGCATGGCCTTCTGCCGAATCAGGCCCTCTTCCACTAGAAGGAGGAGTTGCAGTTGCATTTAAAAAAGAAATATCGCAATCTGATGATCCAGAAGCGAAAAGAAAGGAACTGGAAGAAAAAATGGCTAAAAATCAAAGTCCCTTCCCTAGAGCAGAGGCCTTTTCCGTTCATGAAATTATTGACCCTAGAGAAACTAGAAAATATGTTGCGCTCTGGGCTGAGAGAATTCAAAGTCAATTGAAAGCAAGTTTAATTAGGAGATAAACTTTGTAATATTTATCTTAACTTTGTAAAAAGCTAAGATATACTTAAGAATCAAATATACGGAGAGTAATGATGAAAACTTACGAACAATTTTATATAAATGGAGAATGGGTTGATCCTGTAGAAGGAACCAACATGTTTGATGTTTTAAATCCTGCAAACGAAGAAGTTATAGGTCAAATAGCAATGGGAAGTGCTGCAGATGTTGATAATGCAGTTAAAGCTGCTTCAAAAGCATTTGAGTCTTTTAGTCAGAGTACTGTTGAAGAAAGGTTAGCAATTCTCGGTAAGATAGTTGAAGTCTATCAAACAAGGTACGATGAAATAGCTGAAACGATTTCAACTGAAATGGGTGCACCTTTATCTTTATCAAAGGCAGCGCAGGCAGCAACTGGTCTAGGTCATTTTGCTCAAGCAATTGAAATCTTACAAGGTTTTGAATGGGAAGAAACTAGAGGCAAGACTGTACTTAGAAGAGAACCAATCGGAGTAGTCGGAATGATTACACCTTGGAACTGGCCTATAAATCAGATTTCTTGCAAAGTAGCTCCTGCAATAGCTGCTGGATGCACTATGGTTTTAAAACCAACTGAAATGGCACCTCTAAATGCAATGATCTTCGCAGAAGTTCTTCATGAAGCTGGTGTACCCGCAGGAGTATTCAATCTAGTAAATGGAGATGGTCCTACTGTTGGAGAAGCTATGTCTTGTCACCCAGGCATTGATATGATGTCTTTCACTGGTTCAACAAGAGCGGGAATAGCTGTAGCAAAAGGCGCAGCAGATACTGTCAAAAGAGTAGCACAAGAACTTGGTGGCAAATCAGCCAATATCATTCTTGATGATGCTGACTTTGAATCAGCAATATCAGGTGGTGCTAAGCATTGTTTCAATAATAGTGGTCAATCCTGTAATGCCCCAACTAGAATGTTAGTACCAGAATCTAGGCATGAAGAAGCTAAAGAAATAGCTAAAAGAACTGCTGAAGCAACTAAAGTTGGTGATCCATTTGCAGAGGATACCGGTATAGGTCCTGTGGTAAGTGATGTGCAATTCAATAAAATCCAAGGTCTCATAGAAAAAGGAATTGAAGAAGGGGCTGAACTAATTGCTGGCGGACCAGGTAAGCCTGAAGGTTTAAATGCAGGCTACTTTGTAAGACCAACTGTATTTGCAAATGTAAATAACGATATGACAATCGCCAGAGAAGAAATATTTGGACCTGTGCTTTCTATTCTTCCTTACAAGGATGAAGAAGAAGCTATTGAAATAGCTAATGATACTGAGTATGGCTTATATGGATATGTATCTTCAGGTGATGTTGAACATGCTAAAAAAGTTGCAAATAGAATAAGAGCTGGAAGTATAGCTATTAATGGAGCAGGTGCGGATTTCACAACTCCTTTTGGTGGTTACAAGCAATCAGGCAACGGAAGAGAATGGGGTCTATTCGGTTTCGAAGAGTTCCTAGAAGTAAAGGCTGTTGTTGGATTTTCTAGCTAAATATTAGAATTAAAAAAGGCCGCTTTTGCGGCCTTTTTTATACTTGGTTTATTAGCTTTTCATTATTCAGAAAGCGATTGTAATTATCAATAAAAAGCTCTACTGCACGTAGAGGAGCTCTCGGCCCCCAAGCAGAGTCATGAGGTGTTATAAAACAGTTTTCTAGACTCCATAGAACTGAATTATTGTCTAATGGTTCTGGGTCAGTAGTATCAAGTGCCGCATAGGCTATTTCCTTATTTACCAAAGCATTAGCTAAACTCTCCTCGTCGACAGATTCACCTCTCCCTACATTTATAAACATAGAGGTCTCACGCATAGATTTGAATTGCGAATCGGAGAAAACTTTATATGTCTCAGGTGTTGAAGGAAGACAATTAACAACAAAATCGCAAATGGATAACATTTCATTGAGCTCACTGGGTTTATAAAGTCTATCTAAATTATCAGATAAGACTGGTGATCTTTTTGTAGCATAAACTTTCATTCGGAAAGATTTTGCAATACGTGCTATCTCTTGACCTATGCCTCCAAATCCGGATATTCCTATCGAAAGATCAGTAAGCTCCCCTACAGACATCATTTGCTTCCACTCCTTGTTTCTTTGCATATCTATATGAGCATCTATCGATTTAATAGTTCTTAATATTTGAGCAAAGACGTATGTAGCTATGGGAATAGCATGTATTCCACCTCCATGAGAAAAGATCTTTGAATTTTCAATAAGTGCTTGAGCTTGAGGAGTTTCAATTCCAGCCCAAGAGCCTTGCACGTAAGAGCATCCTTCAATTAGAGAGAGATATTTTTTGAAGAAATCTTCAGATTTTAATGCTTTGAACATTAGCTCATATGATACTAATGCAATATCTGGCTTTCCCTCCCCTTGTAAAATATTTGCATCTGAATCAATAAGGAGAAACTCATCATTAATGAAGGCTTCAATGAGAATATCTTCAAATGAATTGAAGGTGAATTCACTTAAACAGATTTTCAATACCTACTCCAGATTTCCTTCTTCTCTCATCTTTTTTCTTATCTTAGTTGCGCTTATTTCAGTGACAGATTCATCAAAAACTTCTTCTTCAAAAACATATCCAACACCTCGCCCATAAGTAATATTTACAATATTGGGAACCATCATGATCTCGTAATGAATTCCCCTTTCGAAGCCATCCTTTGAGAGTCCATCAGATATATTTGCGCATACCTGATCCCAGTCAAAAGGATTATCGTCTTGACCTTCTCCACCTGAAGCACCATGTACATCCCTTACTTGGATAATAACTTGACCCGTTTTCAGAATAGATCTTTTAAAAAGCTCTTGATGGCCATCATGCCAAGGTTGCCACCTTCCAAGCATCTGTACAGTAGGTTTTTTCCAATCAAACATTTTTCTTTATCTCATTTGCTACATCAATGTGGTTGTGATCATTCCATTCTTTTATATGAAAATCCACTTTTTCAGGTGGTTCAAATAAAGCGTTCGTATCTTCAAAACGACCCTCTTCAATTGTATCTAACCAAATAGTTATATCTGCATTGAAAATTTCTCTAGTTTCTTTTGTTGGGCAAACAAAATCACAGATAACAATTCTATTATGAGAAGACTCGAAATCAGCAATTGATTTCATTCTCAAGCTTTGCCTCAGCCTTCCTTCTTCACTAAAATCCCAATCTCCTGCCATTGTCCTTACTTTATCTGCATTAAACCAAGCAGACTCTAATAAAGGTTGAAGTCTCTCTGATAAGTAGGTTTTACCACTTCCAGGTAAACCCATAACTAAAATTTTCATATTTCAAGATTTATTAAGAAAAATTAAGCTTATTATGAACTTCTTCTTTATCAAGTCCATAATCTTCCAAAGAATAACTATGTTTTGCTTTAGCTTCTTTAGATCCTTCGTCTACATAGCTCATCATTTTATTAATAAAGGGCTGATCAAAAGAAAATGAAAATTTAGTGTAGATTTCTCTAACTAGGTTTATTGGATCATTAACAAGATCTTCGTATTCAATGTTTAAGTAACGATCCGAAGGGATTTTTTGTTTTTGGATTTCATTTTTTTCATTTGATTTGCTCCAAAATTTAAGCGTGTTCTTCCCTAAATCTCTAAAATCAGTTTTGGTAGTAAAGCCCCTTCTGACTTGAGAAGTTAGACTACATATTGATGGTAGTGTTTCTGAAGGATCACGACGAATATGGATAAAAGAAGCATCAGGGTAAAAGTTTAAAATTTCTTCCAAATTTCCTAAATGACTGGGATCTTTTAACAGCCATCTATCAGGCTTGTTTGCCTGCTCCAATACTCTAAGAAATTTATGATGCCACTTATAACTTACTGTTGTATCGGCATTAGATAAATACTCTAAATATGAAGGTGTATTGGCCATATAAAAATAAAGGACACTTTGCAGAGCAAAAACCTTTATAAGAAGACATTCTTCAGGGCTTGTAGATCGAATTCTATGAAGATCATCTAATTTTGGAACAAATCTATCTTTAAAAAATAAAAGTACATCCGATCGTATTATCTTTGTGCGTTCTGAGAAAGAATCTTTATGAGCCAGAGGAATCGGTTTCATCATCTCCCAGAAAAGTGGGCTCCGGTTGGATTCATCTTGGCTCAGTAAGTTGAATAGAAATGTTGTTCCTGATCTAGGTAGGCCTATAACAATGATTGGTTTTGAAACTTCTTTCGATTCTATTTCATTATCCGTCTTAAAAATTAAAGAACGATTCTTCAAATGTTGCCTTATTTGATATTGCGCAGCTAAGTCTCCAAAAAAAGTCAGGTCACCTTCTTTATTTAAAGATTTAATTAAGATGTCTAGAGCTTCTTCACAGTTTGAATCCAAAACCTCATCTTCTATTCCTTTGAGTAAATAAGATTTACTTACCATTAAGATATATTTAGTTCCGCCAAATACCCTGATTTACAGGCATCGTTTTATCTATATCTTCATATTTACCTGTATAAGCAATATGCTCTCCTTGGATAGAGGTTATTTTAGTTAATTTTCCTTCTACCACTAAAGGTTGAAATTTGGTCTTAGCAGTAAAACTTTGAAGATATTTGTAAGACTCTCTTTTGTTCATCACGCCTTTTGACGAAGTGACACTGATATCTTTAATTTTTCCCTTTGTGTTTATCGAATAAGTAAAATCTATTCTTGTTTTACCGGATTTAACATTATCTGGCTTTTTAAAGAACTTTGATACGTAACTAGG
>PYIJ01322498.1_pt1 | contig 12669 bp, 6 predicted proteins | sample 3578051 | NCBI WGS metagenome assembly PYIJ01 (sample SAMN08408021, study PRJNA431606) | Marine metagenome isolate SA_KN192-05_S13_5m, whole genome shotgun... | biome: marine; feature: oceanic pelagic zone; material: water; isolation source: surface water sample, 0.2-0.8 um fraction ... | reverse complement strand
CATTTTCCAGATTGCAAAGCCACTATTTCATCCCCAACTTGGGCAAAGCAAAAGTTATCAGAAAGGCTTAGAAAACATATGATGGTGAGTACAAAAAGTTGTTTAATTTGATCAGTAAGCATATCTTCTAAACCATTAATAATTTTAATAAATTATACAATTCTTACTAAAGAATAGTTCAAAATTAATAATGAACGCTAACGTATGTTGTTGGCTTATAAAAATCTGGTAAAGTGCTATTTAATTAGATATTAATATAAAAGATTTTAGTTAAGCCCAAAAAATAAGAAATAAGGCCAATAATAGCCTTATTTCTTATTTTAAAGGAACGGTAATTACTCTTGATCTAGGACACAACGAATAGATAATCCAGGAGATCCTCCTTCCTCATAACTAAACTTTTGTGCTCCAGGCATCTCTGCATCTAAGTTAACGTACATAGGTCCATCTTCTCCGTCACTTGATGACCAGAAAGAAGCCAATGAACCAAGTCCAGTAAATGCAGCACCCTCTCCTGAAACATAACCCCCTGCTTTCGCAGAAAATCCGGATAAATTACGATCTGTGCTCGCATTAGATGCCATTAATGCTATTCCATTTTGCTGATTCAGCTCAGGCTCTGCCTGCTCCTCGTCATCTGGATCGGTTACTGTGGGATAAACAAATTCGTAGCTAGGATCTGCTAGCCATGTACTTTTATCCGCAAGTTTTACACCGGTATTTTCTCCATGGTAGTAGTAAAAGATTGGCCAGCCAAAATACAAACCAACATTTCCGGCAAAATCACTTTCAGCTATCATTCCAGGAATCCATGAATTATCAGGATGTGCATAATTTAAATCTAATGTATCTGAGGGCCAGCCATTTGCAACTAATAATGCTGACCATTCCTCAGCATTCGGAACATGCCATCCTGAAGGACACCCAGTATCAATAGTCTTTAAATTATATAATGCTCCAAAAGTTTCGAACGTATTAATTGCTTCGGTGGTTTGACTACCATCACCATTCCAATCTGCTGCAAGGGTGTCTATTGTGGCTAATTTTGCATCAGCAACATCGTTTCCATCATATCCATAGACGTAATATCTAGCCAGTCCATCACTAACATCAGAAGCAGGATGAACTTCCGGTAAAAAGGCTAAATTTTCCGTCATCCACACTGATCCAGCTATTACCTTGACACCATAGGATTTTGCAGGCACATCCCTTAAGTCTGTCATCGTACCAACATCTCCATTACTTGCTCCATCTCCTGAAGTCCAAGTAATTGTAGCCTTATCTTCAGATAAATTTATAGTTGTAAAACTCCATGTTTCAGAAGATGTAGCGTTATTATTTACATCCCTTGCTTCAACTTTCCAGAAATACTTAGTCAGTCCAGTTATTCCCGAAGGAGTATATTCAGTAATTGTGCCTGCCGACTCTCCTGTCCATGAGGAAGTATCGGTACCAAAATAAACATAATAAGCCACAGGATCACCATCTGGATCAGTGGCTTCTTCCCAAGACAATACTATTGATAATGATGGATCCACGTCATCGCCACCGTTTGTGGGACTTGTTAGAGCTGGTGCTGCAGGTGGACTATTTTCTTCCACCGTAGCCGCAGCCGTCGGTTCATCGTCATCACCGCAGCTCCCAAAAAAAATGAGAATTCCCGTGATAGACGACAAAACCACGTTTTTAACATAGTTACTTTTTATAGTCTTCATTTGATTCATGTTTAAATTTAAATTTTGGCCCTTTTGATTTATCTTTTGGAATCTCAAGACAATTGGAGGAACCATTTAACCAATGTCTTTTGATATTAAGTTTTTTTAGAATGAAATCCTTTTTAAATATTTTTACCATCCCGGATTTTGTTCATAATCTGCAAGCTGAATTTGTCTAAAAGGTATTGGGTACAAATAACTTTTACTTTCAATAAAATTCAGTCCATCAATTCCTTCCCAATTTGCCGAATAACTAAACTCGTTTTCGTCGTAAAAATATACAGGTTTCTCAGCCTCTGTCGGATTTATTTCAGTCATTACGCTTTTAGTATTACCTCTGTTTAGGTAATTTCGTAGGAGTTCACCCATTTTCCAGCGCATAAGATCATCCCATCTAAATCCTTCGCAAATCAGTTCTACCCTTCTCTCCCGCCGAATGGCGTGAATGAGGTTAGCTTTACCTCCATTGAGCATATTACGTTGATATTGAAGTAACGGTACATTTTCTGCTCCTCCTTTTTCAAAATCTGAGAGACTACTTCCACTTGTCCATGAGGTCCATTCCAATCTCTTGCGTAATAATCCCACAGTGGCATCGATATCATCGTCAGTTACTAAATATTCAAGCTCACCAAGATCCTCTAATTCCGCCTTTGCTTCCAATAAATTCAACAAAACTTCGGCATATCTAAAAAGTATTTCCCCGCTATTTGATGCATCGTCACCAAACCTTCTTGATAAATCACCCACATAATATTTACGCATTGTTAATGAAAAGGATTGATTGCCTGGGAGATTTTGCTTTTCAGTAGCATTTATAATATCGCTTGAAAGAAGTATTGTTTGAGTGAGTCGAGGATCTCGATCTTCATGCATGTCACTCTCAGTTACCCAGAAGTATGAAGTGCCAGAGGATGGACTATCCCCGTTATCGACCGAGATGGGGTTCCCATCGACATCTAGGTATGTATCGATAAAATCTTTGGTGACATACCCACCCCAAATCGTCATCATTCGAGTAACAAATTGATCTTGAAGATTGTATTCTTTCCACCAAATTATTTCGCGATTTGAACTCAAATCCTCCTGGATAAACAAATCCGTATATGGCTGATCTGATCCTTTCCAAATTCCATATCTCCCTGAGTTAATTAGAATCTGAGCTGCATCAACTGCTTGCTTTAAATAACTCGAGCCGTTTGACCCCGGCATACCAAAGTTTGTTCCAGCATGATATTTTTCCCAAGTTCCCTCATAGAGTGCGACTCGAGATTTAAATGCTAACGCAACGTCCTTGTTTATCCACTGATTACCTCTGTTCGCATCACGTGAGTCCATCATGGATATGGCTTTATCCAAGTCTTCAATTATGAAGTCTGCAGTTTCTGATCGGGAACTTCGGGGAGTTTTCAATAAGTCATCATCGTTAGTAGGAACAACGCTCTGAACTATCGGTACCCCTCCAAATCTTTTCAGTAGCTGAAAATATTGCCATGAACGCCAAAAATGGGCCTCACCAACCAAGTGCTTGGATTCAACTTCGGGAATACTGTTATTTTCCAAGAGTATATTGACTGTACGGATATTAGCATAAGCATCAGTCCAATTTCCATCTGCTGAAGGAACAATGTAATTATCATTGACTAAACCTGCAGGATCAATACCCTGATTATCTGTTCCCCCGTCTTTACCCATGATAATATCTCCACTCTCGTCAGAGTAAAACTGGTTGAGATATGCACGCATCTCCTCAACCGAACCAAATGATTGAAGAGACTTACTCGTTTGTGGCTCCTTGTCGAGAAAGTCCTCTTCACAGCCAGTTAATGCAAAAAGGTAAATATTAACTATGATTAATTTGAATATTATTCTTTTCATAATTACTGATATCAGATTTAGAAACCAATATTAACTCCAACAGACACAGAGCGCTGACGAGGATAATTCAATCCAGGTAATGCCGGATCTCCGACACGTAGTCGCTGAAACGTATACAAGTTTTCCATACTGGCATAGACTCTACACGTTTTTAAGCTCATCTTATTAATCAAACCGGCCGGCAACGAATATCCCAATTGTAAGTTTTGAATTCTTAAATAGGTTAAATCTTGTAGGTAACGTGTTTGAGAACGTGCATTTATCTGACCCCAATTTCCTCCAAAATCTCCATCAAATGGAGCAAAAAAATATGCGTCTTTTCGGTCCTCTCGCCAATAATTCTCATAATTATCGTTTGTAAGCAACATCATATCAAAGCCACCCGAGGCGAAAAAATGAGTTGTCGACGAAGTTGACCAACCATCCTCTGCCGACTCTATTCCAGGATCCCAATTACCACCAATTTGGCCATTAAGGAAAACTCTAACGTCAAAGCCTTTCCAATCAACATCGAATACAAAATTATAGAAAAGATCAGGAATAGTATTGCCAATAACGCTCCAATCACCATGGTTTTCAAGCTGCAACTCTCCGAAATCAATATTTCCATCCCCATTGAGGTCTTTATAAGCGATGCTTCCCTCCTTCACCATATCATTCTGGGTAGTTACATTTTCAAAATTCAGTGCACTATATGCTGCAACATCCTCTTCTGAGGATAATATTTTATCTGTAGTTAATCCCCATATCTCTCCCCAACGCTGACCTTTGTAATATACCTCATCAGTATTGATTCCATCAAGGGTTCCATCTGGATTATAATATTGAGTCACTTCCGCTTTCCATCTGTTTAAATTCATACCTATGCTGTAGCCGACTTCACCTACTCTGTCTCTCCAGGCAAGACTCAAATCAAACCCTTTGGTAGTCAATTCTGTATTATTTTCACTTGGCATTTCAGCACCGAGAAGATCTGGTTTTGGCGGAGCTGGTCCGACCATATCCTTGGTCACCTGCTCATACATATCGACTGTAAGGTTTAATCTTCCATCGAGCATTGATATATCGGTACCTACCACAAATTTTTGAGGTTTTTCCCATGTAAGATCAGTATTTACCAATTCAGGAGTAGGCAACTGGGGTATTCTTTGCCCATTAAAATAATAGCTACGAATACTACCCTGTACCGTACTGGCTGGATAAATTCTATCAACATTAGCGTTTCCAGTGACTCCATACGAAACTCTTAATTTCCAGGTATCCATAAAGCTCTCGTCAATTGTGAGAAAACTCTCGTTGAGAATATTCCAGCCCGCTGAAATACCACCAAATGTACCCCATCTACTTTCCTCAGCAAAACGGGATGCGGCTGCTCTTCGAACATTGAACTCCAGTAAGTACTTTCCTTGAAAGTTATAATTGAGCCTTCCGAAATAGCCCAAAGTACTCCATTCAGCTACTTCATCACTCAAATCAATACTATTGCCAAAGGCAAAATTGAAAGAAGGAACTGGCAAAATCATTCCTCCTCTAGTAGCAGATATTCCAAGTAAATAATATTCCTCAGCTTGCATACCCAACAAAACAGAAAAATTATGATTCCCAAAAGTTTTTACGTAGTTAGCTGTTAAATCAAAGTTTTGGTAAGTTGAAGTCTGCTCAATCCTGGTGATTGCGTCTTGTCGGCCCTGCCAACCAAAAATTACCGGCCTTCCAAGCGAAGTATAAAAAAATGGGTACTCTTCCTCAAATGACTCATTATTTAAATTATAATTTTTCCATGTAAAATTACTCCTAATGGTTAGGTCATCAAATGGAGTTAGTGTTGCACTGATTGTATTGTTGTAATTTCGAACGTTCTCATCACTACGGCCACCATCTACAAGCTCATTAAGTGATCCTCTCAAATAATTACCATTGGGATCCTTCACAGGAATCGTCGGATGTAAATTGACCGGGTTTATAAATCCCGAAGAGACTGGTAGATCTCTCACAAAATTGGAAAATAAGGTTTGAAACCCTACGTTAAACCAACTTGTTACATCGGCATCAATACGAGCTTTCATCGTATAACGCTTCTCATTTTCTATCACCAAATGGCTCTTTAGACCATCTCTGTTCTGATATCCTAAGGACAAATAGTATGAAACTTTGTCCGAACCACCCGATACATTGAAATCATAATTTTCAGTGGGTGCATTTTTTCGGTGTAATTCTGTAAACCAATCTGTATTGGAAAACCCTTGTATCCACGGATAATAATCTGGAGCATCAGTCACACTCATACCGAGAAAGTTAATCATGTAATTTCCATCTTCAACTTTAGGTAAATCCGGATTACCCATTCGGCGATCATATTCGGTAAACCAGGAATCTAAGAATCCAAAGCTCTCATCAACAAGTCCAAATGTGTTGATATTTAAATCATTAAAAAACTCCGCGTATTGTCTACCATTTGTCAAAAGATCCCAATCAGATATTGCAGTTCGCCACTGCAAATTAGTAGATAAACTAAATTCTGGTCCAGAAGAATTTTTTCCACTTTTGGTCGTTATTAATACAACTCCATAAGGTGCACGGGATCCATAAATTGCTGTAGACGCCGCATCCTTTAAGACTGTTATGCTCTCAATATCATTTGGATTAATCAGGTCAGGATTAGTTTCAATCCCATCCACCAAAATCAAGGCACCTCCACTACTTCCTCCGCCTATTGTATTTGGTCCATGTATATTCCAAGATGAGCTTGCACCAATTTCTCCACTTGGTGTGCTTATTTGCAAACCTGGGACTAATCCTGATAATGATTCTGAAAGATTAATGGTCGGACGATCAGCCAAAGCCTCTGGAGTGACCTGAGTTACCGAACCCGTGAGGTTTTCCCTTTTTTGAACACCATAACCCACTACCACTATTTCGTCCAGGGCAGTAACATCTGGTTCGAATTTTATATCTAGCTTGGTCTGCGATCCAACAGTAATTTCCTGAGAAATATATCCAATAAATGAAAATTTCAAAATGTCTGTAGGAGCAGCATCGATACTGTAATATCCATTAATATCGGAAATTGTTCCTTTGCTGGGCTCTGAAGTCAACTGGATAAGAACACCTGGTAGAGGATTACCGAATTCATCAGTGACGATCCCTGCCACGTTCTTAGTCTGAGCTATGGCGGATGCTAGCATAAACGCATTAATTAAGATAAATAAAAATACCTGTCTAGCGTGATCAAATAGATAAAGATACCTCGACAAATAACGAAGTTGAATATCATGTCCGTTTAATAGTTTTCTGCTCATTTTTAAACTAAATCCTTTTAAAGATGATTTTTAAATTATCTTCATTGTCATTTCGCATCCATATGATTATATCTTGAGATTCAAGTGTGTCCTTGTATCCTACCCGTAAATTTTTGTCGATCTCTTTTTTGGTCCCATTGACCATTACCTCTATTTTAGAGCTACCCCAGTTTTTGATTACAAAAGCAGGATTGACAATTGGTGAATTCGGACCACCATTTAACTCCACATTAACCACCTCCTCAACCCCAGAGATATAATAGGCTTTTTCATCCGGTCGGTACTTCGCCAACTTTGCCCCCTTCACTGAAATTTTTGCTGGATTTGACCAACTTCGATTAAGTCGTATAATATCCTGTATATCCCCTTTGGTCATACCACAAAGCATGATCTTAGTCATTGATCGGTCAGTGGACTCATACTCTTTCCAAAACCAGTGCGAAAGTGAAGCATGAGCCGCCCGATCCTCATAATTTGCGTATCGACCATCTGTTGGGCGGGGAGCAACCGGCCAGTGATTCCACCATGGAAAAACACTAACATCTCTTCGTATCTCCCCAGCATAAACATCCATCCCGTCAATATCCTGTGCTCTAATTGCAGAAAATGGCCTATATTCAGATTTAGTATTTATTACTTGGGCACTCTTATCCCTTGGCTCTTGTGGGTTACCAGGTGGAACCTCATCTTTCCATGAAAAGGTTTTTGTATCTCCTTTTATATTACCCAGAGTCAGCGCTGCATATTCCAGAACATCTTCTGGTCTCTGGCCTGGTGAGAGCACCATCATGCTCTCTTGCCATTCGTGCTCGGCATGAGGAGCGTTGCTCAACAGCACGTCTTTACGCACTGCAGTCATATCTGGGTATATATAGTAGGTCTCGTTGGTCCAATCGCCCCACCCTGTTTCCGGATCCTCAAAGGCAAAAGTTCCTAGTACATCCACCAATCCATACCTCCATTTTACAACTACCCTTGCAGGATTGCTCTCGACGATTTTAACTGAGGAATACTTTGCCTTTTTATCAGACATAGGTTCGCAACTTCCATGATCATTCCATCCTTCATTAAATCCATTATTATAATGAATGCCATTTTCCGTGACCCAACTGGGTATATAGCTCGTTCCTCTCCAAAAAACAAACTTGCAGTCAGACTCATCAAATTGAACTACTATATCAGCATTCTCTCCTGTGGCCCATGGTGCATCCCATGAGGGATAATAATCAAGCGTTGTATTTACAGCCCTGAAAATGCCTGGTGTTTGAGGGCCTGAGGGTAATTGTCTCACCGGTAGCTCAGGATCTTCGCCCGTACTATTTTGCTTGAAGCTCTTCTTAATCTGGTCATCACTCAGCACACGATCGAAAAGCTTAATTTCATCAATTATTCCGTCGATATAAGAATGAGATGACTCTGTACCATAAGGACGAATGGTGCCGGTGGGTCTTACTGGTACTCTACTCTTTCCAATCAATATGCTTACCGGTTCATAGTAAAAAAACTCACCATATCCACCCTTAATACTCCTATTACCAATTAGCTGGCCATCGACATATAGAGACATACCCGATTCATCAGAGTAGCTGGCTGCAACATGCGTCCACTTTCTCAGCTTAATTGGTTGATCGCTGATGAGACTCTCCGTCTTACCGTTTTTGGTAGCAACCTTGAGCTCAGGACGTCCCCAAGCATCTAGCTCCAGGCTATACCCTTCTGCGGAACCTTCTGAAACAGGTCTGCGATGACTCCATATTGGAGTAGTATTTTTAGGATAAGCCCCTAGTGCCAACCAAGCCTCAACAGTAAACTTACCATTTTCAATTTCTGGTATGGGTCTAATCAGCTTGTCATCATTTTCTTCATCATAGAGGGCTTCAAGATTTATATATGCTGAGTATCCGTCAAGAAGCAAAGCTTTTCCCTTTACCCCTTTCACCTGCTTGTAATACTTACCCTCAAGATCATAAACAATGTTCTGAACTGTCTCTTTAACATAGCCGAAGACCTCTTTAGGTACATATGTCTCACCTCTTACCATCTCCACAGCCCTGCGCTCCACCCGAACATCCTCAAAATCAAAGTGAGCAATAGGTTGCTGTGCATTCACAGCAAGGGAGGCAAAAAGAAAACAGATTAAAAAAATAACATCAACTGGATTTTTCATATAGCGTATTGATTAATATTATTGTAGCTTAACTATTAATTTAAAAATTATTGCAATTGCTTTTCCATTGTACACTCTTCCCATTCAGCAAGAAATCTTTGTGCTGCACTACTAAATCTTAGATAATCGTCCTTTAATTCAAATATTTGGGAGTCATTCCAAAGTGCATCTCTTTGATGCCCGAAAAATTTCGCTTCTGGCCAAAAAAATACCTGCCCCCAGATAAGTCGATTGTTAGCTTCAATCCCAGGATTATTCACTGTTCCATCTCCATCAATTAGCTCAAAATTCACTTGAGACAGCAAATTGGACGTTGCTGTCTTTAGATTGGATGAGATCCACTCTGATCGCTCTGCCATTGATACATAGCCAATATTATAATTTTCTCTTTGGTGAGCCCAAGCCAAACAAACCTGTGGAGGAGTCAAAGCTGTTTCTTCGGAAATCTTTTGAATAACTGCGTGTTGCATATCTGCCTGATGCTCAGGAAACCGATCTCTTCCTGGCCTTCTTGGAGAGCCCAGCGACATATATCCTGCTGGTACTATTTCGTTATCCTGAAAGAAGCGAACTAGTTTTTTTTGCTGGAATAATGGATGCAACTCCATTTGATTGTAGATTGGTCTACTAAAGTCATCCGTATCTCTTATAAGAAGTTCCATCGTTTTTCGGGTTTGATTGGAGGTACCCAAATTTTTGATCTTGCCCATTTGTTTTAAATCGACCATCTTTTCCCAAACTGCCATAAACTGCTCATGGATGTAGGGAACAGCATGACTATTCTTTGCATCTCCTGTGGCACCCGGCTCATGGAAGTTTGGCCAGGGCCAGTGAACCACATACATATCCAAATAGTCAAGACCCAGTTTGCGAAGGGATTCTTCGCATGCAGGAATAACTTTATCCGGATGCATGTGTTTATTCCAGAGTTTGGAAAGCACATACAGCTCCTCTCTTTGGCAATATCCCTTCTTAATTGCCGCTTCTATAGCTTTACCCACAACTTCTTCATTTTGATAAGCTGTTGCACAGTCCAAATGACGATACCCTAACCTGATTGCCTCGGTAATGATATCATCCATTCTATCCATCAAATCAGGATTATCTGAGTGAAATGTACCCATAGCAGCTTGAGGCATGCATGTACCATCTCGCAATCTCAACTGGGTGACAGACTCAGGATCAATCGGCCTTACGTTTTTATCTATATTTATCATGCGTTGAACATTTGTGCATTAATTTTTCATCCATTATTCTATTTCAGTTTCGAAATACCATCGAAGTCTGCTCCCGATATGAGAATTCATTGCCATAGTCCGTAAAGTCACCGATCCAAAGAACAGTTTGCTTTGGTGTAAGATATAAGCTCTATTTCGCTCCATTTCAAAGTTTTTAAAATCACTTTATAAAATAAAATATCTTACCTTTTGAGTCCTCTTGCCCATAGATGGTCCTTAACTTAAAAAATTTCTCTAATTAGAATATTTACTCCTAAAAAGCAGAAAATCAATTTAATTTTTTTATAATAAAAATTTCCCCCCGTGAGTTTCGATCATCTGCATTACCAAACTTGTTCCATTGCCATTATCAAAATCAGCTGAAACCTAACTTTCGCCATTAAAATCTTTAATCCATGAAACCCTTTTTAATTCAGTATTTAAAAGTAAAAATTTGTATTTAGAAATCAAATATTTCTGATTACTTTTTTGAAATACCCTCTTTTCATTAAACGATCTAATCAATATGTTTAAACTTTACTACATTTGGCTTTTTCATTATATGTTTTACTACTCATTTCATGCAGAATAACAACCATTTTCAAAAAATGGATGTGGGTTTAATGACTCTAATTAACAAGAGGTCAGTTTTAGAATTATTAAGATCCACAGGAAAGATTAGTAGGTCTGAGATATCCAAACTATCCGGACTCACTCCTCCTACAGTTAATAGAATAATAAAAGATTTAATTAGTTTTAATCTCGCCAGTTATTCAGGGTCAGCAATATCGAATGGTGGTAGACCGTCTGTCCTAATTGAGTATAAAAGCAGTGAAAATCTTATTATCGGAATTGATCTAGGTGCTACATATATAAGGGGATGTCTTGTTGATTTAGAAGCTAGGTTCTTATCTGAAATTCAAATTCCAACAGAGATTAATAACGGCCTTGAAAGTATTCTTGAAAAGCTAATCGAGACAATCAATAAATTATCGGAGAGAGCAAAGCCAAATCAGAAAATTTGGGGTGTCGGCATTGGCGTAGCAGGCCTGATCAATCACGAAACAGGTGTTGTTGAAAATTCTCCGGATTTTGATTGGAAAAATGTCAACCTAAGAGAGTTGATTAAGAGCCGGATACCTTTTCCGATTTACTTCGATAACTCTTCACGCCTAATGGCGAAGGGTGAAAAGGAGCTAGGAAGGTACAAAAAAGAATCAAATTTTGCCGTAATTAATGTCGGATATGGAATAGCCGCAGGATTAGTAGTTAATAACTCACTCCTACATGGAAATAAAGGATTCACTGGTGAAATAGGTCATATTCAAATACAGCCAAACAGCAAGATCAAATGTGAATGTGGTAAGTATGGCTGTTTAGAGGCATTAGCCTCAGGTAGAAGAATTGCTCAAATGGGTAAAGAGCGATTGTCATTAGAGAATATTCATCAGATCAAAGGACTAGCTGGTTTTAAAAAAGAAAACATTACCTCTAAAATAGTTTTTAAAGCCGCATTAGCTGGTGATCGAGAAGCACAACAAATTTGCGCAGAAATATCAGATTATCTTGCCCTGGGAATTGGAATTATATCAAACCTGCTCAATCCAAGTAAGATCTTCATAGGGGGTGGTGTCTCCCTTTCTGGAGACTATTTATTTGAACTGATTAAAGAGAGAAAAGATAAGTATCTTATTGGTCAAAATAATGATCTAGAAATCTTACCCACCACCCACGGAGAATTTGCAACGGCTATTGGATCAGTCTCATTGGTATTAGAAAAGATTATAGAGCTAGACAAGATACTTGAGAGCTGTTAAAAATTAATTTAGAGCTAAATACGAATTTTACAAATATTAAAGTTAGATATCATACATAGTTATCATTGTATTTTTTGCCAATGAAGAAGTGTCTTTAGAAATAATTTAGTGCGAAAAAGAACTCCCTTTCATTTACACTACTGATATTACCGAATATCCTTAATCGAAAAACATATCTTTTCCCCTATAACTTTAGAAGGATTGTTAATTTAGTTCAGAAATAGAACAGAGCGACAATAAGGCATGCAAAATCAATGTAAATGAGGCCATCCATTAGTGTCCCTCGATTAAACCAATCGATAATCATCAACAGCTAATCTAGAAAAGTATATTTGAATGTTTGATGAATACAAAGCTATGCCAATGGGGATCCAAATCAGACGTGGACCTGCCAAAAAATAACTTTCACTATTCATTTTCTGGCGTCTTATAAACATCACATCAACAACCAAAACACCTATGAAATAAACCGGAACAAAACCAGGTCAATTGACCCGATTTTCAATTTCGTTTATTAAATATTATATCCCGATGAATTTTTTTTTTGATAAAGCTTAAGGAGATATTGATAATCAT
>PYIJ01040270.1_pt1 | contig 12672 bp, 13 predicted proteins | sample 3578051 | NCBI WGS metagenome assembly PYIJ01 (sample SAMN08408021, study PRJNA431606) | Marine metagenome isolate SA_KN192-05_S13_5m, whole genome shotgun... | biome: marine; feature: oceanic pelagic zone; material: water; isolation source: surface water sample, 0.2-0.8 um fraction ... | reverse complement strand
TAGACCACCCATTTCTAACATACTGTTGCTGTGGACTGCATGAATTACAGAACCTGCACCGAGAAACAAAAGTGCTTTAAAGAAAGCATGTGTCCATAAATGAAATAGTGCTGCAGTATATGCTCCGGACCCAATTGCAGCTACCATGTAACCAAGTTGACTAACAGTAGAATATGCAAGAACTTTCTTAAGGTCATCTTGAACTACTGCAATAAGTCCAGCTGTAAGAAGAGTTATAACTCCAAATAACATTACAACATCTAATGCTTCATTAGCAATTCCCTGGTAAAAAGGAAACATTCTAGCTAATAAATAAACTCCAGCTGTGACCATTGTTGCAGCGTGCATTAAAGCAGATACAGGCGTTGGCCCAGCCATTGCATCTGGAAGCCAAACATGTAAAGGAAATTGAGCACTTTTACCCATTGCGCCAATAAACAACAATATTCCAGATACAAATGCTACTTCTTTAATAGCTGGGTAGTCATGAGTGGCTTGGTATAAAATTTCAGATATCCTTAAAGTACCAGTATTTAATGCAAGAATTATAATTCCAATCATTAATCCTACATCAGCAATCTTGTTGGTTATAAAAGCTTTCATAGCTGCAGATGAATTGTCTTTAATTTCCCAATAATGACCAATAAGCAAATAAGAACATACACCTACTAACTCCCAACCAATTAAAATCTGAATTAACGTTGGTGAAGAAACAAGTACAAGCATGCTTCCTGCGAACAAAGTCAGAGATGTAAAAAAGAAAGTATATCTTATCTCACCCTCCATGTAGTTTGTAGCATATATGAATACAAGAAGTGCAACTAAGCCAACAACAAAGTACATCATTATAGAAAGTCCATCCACCACCCAACCAAATTCAATATCAAATTGACCAATGCTTCCTACATTGATAAAGAACTCGTTTGCAATACCTTGAGTTATGTGCAAAAACATCAAAGCTACACTGTAAACAAAAATAATTCCAATAGTACCAAGAGCTACCTCAGCTCCTTTCAAAGGAAGACTTTTTCCCATAAAAGTAATAACTAAAGCAGCAATAAATGGCAGAACAACAAGCACCCAGGCAAATTCAGCAAGGACACCACCATCTGTATAGATAACCTCTCCCTCGGCGAGTAAATTAATATTTGTTTTTACCATTTCATTAAATCAAACTCATTTATGTTTGCTGTCTGTCTGTTTCTAAATAACATAAGGACAATTGCAAGCCCAATTCCGACTTCTGCTGCAGCAATTGTAATAATAAAAATTGAAAATATCTGTCCTTGCATCATTGTGTCAGCAAGCATAGTGTCAAACATAATAAAATTTATGTTTACTGAATTTAATATAAGCTCAATTGAAAGCAGCACCATAACAGCGTTTCTTCTAACTAATATTCCATAAATTCCAAGGGAAAACAAAGCAGCAGCAACAACAAGTACTGGCTGTACGATCATACCTGGTCCTCATCAATTAAAGCCTCATCTTTTCTTGCTAGAGTTATACCTCCTATTAAAGCTGCCAGCAAGACAAAAGAAACTAATTCAAAAGGAAATACAAATCGACTTAATAAAATTTCTCCAAGAAGCTCTGTGGAGGACCCCGAAATAATAACAACCTCTCCATCAAATCCGTTAATAAGAATATATGAGAAAAGAAAAAATATTGATCCGGAAATCAATGCACCAAGTTTTTTATTTTTATCATTATCTAACTCTGCGTTTTTACCAAGTGGAGCACGTGTAATCATAATCCCGAATAAGAACAGCACAATAACTGCTCCTATGTAGACCAATACAAGTACAAGAGCTACAAACTCGGTTGATAACATTAAGAACAATACGGATGTCAAGGCAAGGGTAAATACAAGAGAAATTGCTGCATGAATGACGTTAGAAGTTGTGACAACTCTTATTGATGTTGAAAGAAGCGCAAGTAAAATGAAATAAATTACAATTTCAAAAATTTCCATTTTTAGCTTTCTAAACCTTCAGCCTCTGGAACAGTTTTTAACCAATCATCTAAACGTTCCTTGTCGTGTAACATATCGCCCATATTAAATTCAGAATATTCATATTCAGGTGACCAAAATAAAGCATCAAAAGGACAAACTTCTACACAAATTCCACAATACATACATAACGCATAATCAATATCAAATCTATCTAGAACAGCTCGGCTTCTTTGCCTACCCCCTGGTTTTGAAGGAGGTTGTAATTCTTTATGGCCCTCAATGTAAATACACCAATCTGGACATTGACGTGCACAAAGCATACAACTAGTACATGCTTCTTGATCTAAGGCAATGACACCTCTTGCTCTTGGTGCAACTTTTTCTTTTTCAAACGGATAATTGACATTTGGTTTCGTATGGAAAGGAGATAGTGTTTTAAGCATATTCACAATAACTATCTTGATTCCAATCAAAAATCCAGGAACTTTTGGTTTAAAAGTCTTCATTAGAACACAACTTTCGTAACTGCAGTAATAAGAATGTTAACTAAAGATGCAGGAATAAGTATCTTCCATGCAAGATTTTGCAGCTGATCTTCTCTAAATCTTGGTTGAGACCACCTTATAGCTACCAAAATAAAGCCTAAAATAAAAGTTTTTGTCGCAAGAGCAATAGGTCCATAAAAGTTTACCCATTCTGGTGGCAAAAGTGGAACATGGTAACCTCCAAGAAATAGAGTTGAAGCAATTGCACATAAAATAAACATATTCATATATTCAGAAATATAGAAAATAAGAAACCTGATTCCAGAGTATTCTGTCATAAAACCCATGGTTAATTCTGATTCACCAATTGGCATATCAAAAGGTACTCTCATCATTTCTGCTGTTGCCGCAACCATAAAAATTAAAAATCCAATTATTTGACCCCCAACAACAAAAGGAACTCCCCATTCAATTTGCTTTTCTACTATACCAACTAATGACATAGTTTCAGCTTGAATAACAACTCCAACAACAGCAAGTATTAGTGGAAGTTCATAAGCAATAAGTTGTCCTGCAGCTCTCAAACCTCCCATTAAAGAATATTTGTTTGCTGATGACCATCCAGCAGTCAGTACACCAATTGTTCCTAAAGAACTTATTGCTAAAGCAAAAAAAACTCCCAATTCTAAATCAGCAACAACAAGTGTTGGGCTCAATGGGACTACTGCAAAAAGCGCAACACAAGAAACCATAACATATGCAGGTGCCCATTTAAATACTGGTCTATCAACTTCAGTTGGTATAATGTCTTCTTTTTGAACAAATTTAAGTATTTCTGCCAAAGGAAATATAAAACCTCTAAGTCCTACATGTAGAGGTCCTGGTCTTCGTTGCATCCATGAAGCACCCTTTACATCCATAATTGTAAAGAAGACTGCACCGTTCAGTGCAGCAATTGCAAGAAATCCGACTTTTATTAAAACTTCTGTCATCTATCTACATCTCCTAATACAAAATCTAGGCTTCCCATGATTGCAATTAAGTCTGGGAGCAAAGCTCCTTCAAGCATAATAGGTAAAATAGAAACATTACTGAACGAAGCTGTACGAACTTTTAGCCTGTATGGTCCTAGCCCTCCATCTGAAACTATATAATAACCCATTTCACCTTTTGGATTTTCAGCTCTCACATAAGTACGTCCTTGAGGGACTTTTATAACTTTGGGAACCTTTGCTTGTAATGGACCTGACGGCATTGAGTCAATTGCTTGCAAAACAATTTTTGCAGATTCTATCATTTCTTTTACTCTGACATCCCATCGATCATAACAATCTCCATTCTCACCTGTTGGAATATCGTAATCAAATTGATCGTATGGTAAATAGTCTGTTTGAGTTCTTAAGTCTGACTTAACTCCTGATGCCCTGAGTATTGGGCCAGATACACCATAGGCTTCTGCAGTTTCAGCAGTCAATACACCGACATTTTTTGTTCTTTTCTTAAAAACTTCATTTCCACCAATTAAATTTTGAAGTTGTTCTGCTGCCTGTAATACTTTCTCCATAGCTACTTTTGTATCTCTATAAAATCCTGCAGGTAAATCTTGAATATTTTTTTTCGAAGTAGGCCCAGCTCCAGCTGCAGGTTTGACTCCGCCTATGCGATTAAAGTTTGGATGAAAGCGACCACCAGTTACTGACTCTATTAAATCTAAAACTCTTTCTCTATCCTCCATGGCATAAAAGATTGGAGTTAAAGCACCAACTTCAAGAGCATATGCTCCGTTAAAAACAAAGTGTGAAGAAATTCTAGCCATCTCTGTAAGAATTAATCTGATATGTTTTGCTCTTTCAGGTACTTCAATTTCCATTAATCTTTCTGCACCAGCAATAAAAGGTATCTCATTTGAAAATCCTGCAACCCAATCTATTCGATTTACAAGTGTTGTTATTTGAGGATAGGATCTAACCTCTGCAAGTTTTTCATAACCGCGATGCATGTATCCAAGAACAGGTTTTACGTCATGAACTTTTTCACCATCTACTTTTGCTACCAATCTCAACACTCCGTGGGTTGATGGATGTTGAGGTCCTATGTTAAGTGTCATGTCTTCCGTTTCAATTTCCACTGATACAGATGCCTCAGAAAAATTGTTCAAATTTTGTGGATCTAGTGTATTAACCATCTGGTGATTCATCACTTTCTGGTTTTTCTGGCATTCCTTCTACATCTACTTCTCCGGGCCAAGGCTTTACTTCCCTACTTATTAGTTCAAAAGATTTAAGCATAGGATTTCCTTCATATCCATCGGGAAGATATAATTTTTCAAGATTAGGATGATTTTCAAAATTTATTCCAAACATTTCATAGGCTTCTCTTTCGTGCCAGTTTGCACCAGCGTATACTTTTACAAGTGAATCAATCTTTGGATCTGATTTAATGATGCTTGTTGATAAAGTGACTAAATTGGTATTAGCTAAATCTGACAAGCATGTAATTATTTCAAAACTAGGGGAAACACTCTCTTTTGGTGCTTCACCAACAGAAACTTCATTGTCCCAATCTATTGCTGAAAGCCAAGAGAAAAATTTTAAATTGAATTCATCTCTGAGTTTTTTATGTGACTCAATCCATTCTGTTGAGTCAACTTTAATATTTATTGTTTCAAACTCTAATGTAGTTTCTGTAAAACTTTCCTTTACTTTGTTAAAAAATTCTTCCATTTTAAATTGGCTCTGTTTGAACTTCTAACCATTTTTCCTTCATATCTTCTCCACGAATTTTTTTCTGAAGAAGTATTATTCCTTCTTGGAGAGCTTCAGGTCTAGGTGGGCAACCAGGAACATAAACATCTACAGGAATTAATTGATCAACACCTTTAGTGACAGAGTAGGAGTCCCAGTATGGACCTCCGCTGTTAGAACAAGATCCCATCGAAATAACATACTTTGGCTCAGGCATCTGATCATAAAGTCTTTTCACCGAAGGTGCCATTTTATCTGTAACTGTTCCAGCAACAATCATGAAATCAGCTTGTCGTGGAGATGCGGGCAGAGGGATTATTCCTAATCTCATAAAATCATGCCTTGGACCACTAACAGCCATAACCTCAATAGCACAACATGCTAATCCAAATTGAAAGTACCATAAAGAATAAGACCTAGCCCAGTTAAATACAGAGGATATTGGCTTCGGTAGGCCGAATTTATCTACGACTCCCATTTTAAAACATCCTTTCTAATTGCATATATAAGACCAATTAACAGAATAAAAATAAAAACAAACATTTCAATTAATCCAAAATAGCCTAGTTTTTCTAAATTTATTGCCCATGGAAATATGAATACTGCTTCGACATCAAAAATAACAAATAATAAACCAAAAATGTAGTATCTAACATATGTTTGACTCCAACCAGTCCCAACTGGATCTACGCCACATTCGTAAGTTAGAAGCTTTTCTTCATAAGGCTTGTTAGGTCTTAAAGCAGAGGCTACTCCAAGCAAAAGAACGACAAGAAAAATGCCAAATCCTAGCACTGCACCTATGGTCACATAATCTTGAAAATAAGAAATCATAATTTATACTTTATATTTTAGTCCTGACAATAAAAAGTTTAGTTTTTTCTCAAACTTCAGTGTAATTTTTTTGTAAGATTTTTTATAAGTGATAAATAAAAATTTTTTACAAGAAGCAAATATACTCGATATGTCTAGAGAAATTTTCAACTCTGTTGTTGGTGAAGATTTAAAAGTCGAAACAAGATTTCAATTACTATCTAATAAAATTCAAGATGCTGATAACATAAATTTTATACTTGCTGATGGTTTAGGATTTTTAAATTTACAATCAACAGATTCTTTTTTAAATGAGTATGTAAAAAATAGTATTAATACAACATTTCCATCTTCAACAAATGTTGCTTTAGCAACTATTGCAATGTTAAAGAGCCCAATTGATCACGGAATCTTTGGTTACTATATGTACGACAAAATAAAATTTGGTTTAATAAATGCTCTTAACTGGAACGCAGAAAACAAAAACTTATTAGTATCAAAATACTTCAATAGTCAATCATCTATTTGGAGTATTTTTAAAGAAAATAATATACATACATCAAATTTTCAGCCTAAAAATTTAATTAATACTCCCTTATCAAAATTTCTTTATGAAGAAAAATCTACAGTTCCATATATAGATCAAGATGACCTATTGATTACTCTATCTGATGCGTTGTTTCTAGAGAATAAATTTAACTTTATATATTATCCAAATATTGATGTGAGTGCGCATGTATTTGGAGTAAATTCTGATGAGTGGAATAAAGAATTGAAAAAATTTGAAGATTTAATTAAAAAGATTACAGAACTGAGTAATAAGAAGTCATATACAGTGATATCAGCTGATCATGGATTATCAAACATACCTAAAAAAAATAGATTCCATTTAAGCCATAAAGAAACTATCGATATATTTGGAGACCAAAGATCTGTGTATATTAACGGTACTAAAAATAATATTGCTGAAGCCTTCGCTAACATCCCAGGACAATTGATTGACCGTTCAGAACTAAATCATTTACTTCCAGAACCAAAAAATGATTTTATTGAATCTTTGTACCCAGATTATTGCTTTTTAGTAAATGATAAAAATATTATTTATCCTCACCATTTAAAAACAGAGCTTGCAGGCTATCATGGTGGTTTGTCTGAAGAGGAAATTAAAATTCCAATTATTGAAATATCAAATTTTTAAATATCATATACTTATCAAAATGAGATCATTAAAGCTTTTATTATTAATATTATTTTTTGTTAGTTGTTCAAGTTTACAAGAAGAACAGTTCGGCACATCACCAGAGCCTTTTATTGCTTCTAGTAATGAAGATATTGCTTTTGGACGTTCTGAATCAGTTGGTAATAATTCCTTATCACAAGGTGACTATATAATCAAAACTGCATATGCAAGCATAGATGTAAGCTCATCAAAATTTGACGCAACTGTTTCTGAAGTAGAAAATCTTGTAAAAGAGTATGAAGGTTCCATCTCTAACACATACTTATCTACTAACTACCAAGGATTGAAAAGTTATAGTCTTACAATGAATGTACCAGCTAAAGATTTTGAAAACTTCATCACTAGAATAGAATCCATATCTGAATTTTCAAATATCAGCTCAAATGCAAATGATGTTACAGAGTACGTACTAGATATTAACTCGAGATTAAAAGCTTTGAATAATGAAAAAATTTCCTTAGAAGAAATAAAAAAGGAAGCAACTTCGACATCTGACAAGTTACAAGTACAAACACAACTAAGGTATATAAATCAAGATATTGAAATGCTTCAAGGTCAAAAAGATTACTATGCAAAATCGACTAGCTACTCAACTTTAACTTTAGAAATTCGCGAAGGCTCAGGTGTCTCCTTATTTTCCTGGAATTATTATGTACAAAGAGCTTTGTCATGGTTAGAAGCCATAATTGGAATTAGTATTTCATTATCAATTGTCATCGGACCGTTAATTTTGATTTACTTTGTTATAAAAAAAACTAGGAGTAAAAATTAATGGCACTCTCCTACATAGGAATGCTTATAGTCCTTGTTTTATTAGTTTTATTTGGTAAAAAACTTAAGTAGGCTTTTACTAATTTGGTTGATAAGTCCCAAAAAAGACCTGCCATGCAAGACAAGTTTTAGCTAAAAGACTAAGCCATATATAAGCTCTTTCACCGTATAAATAATCTTTCCATTTTCCTACTTGCTTATATTGCAGAATCATATTTATTGAAAAGGTATTAAAGAATAAAAATATACTTACAAATATCCAAACAACAAACTGAGGGACTCCTTGAGGATTTGCATCTGTTGCGACTCCATCACCTATTAAATTTATAAAGATAAATATCCAAGGCGCAACCCCAACTAAACAACCCATGATATAACTTGTCCAATCTACTTTGTCTGTATATTGGTTGTGTACTTCCATCATCCATCCAAACCAACACATTGCTGCATTCATAAAAAATATTCCAGCTAGTGCCCAAACATCATAGATTCCTACTAGGAGGGCAATTAATACAATCATTACAGATGCACTTATTGAGTATTCAATCCACCTTACTTTATTAATTCCTTTTGATAAGTCCTCTTTGTACTTGCCATAAAAAGGTCCGGAAATTAAGTAATGCGCAACTGCTGAAGCAAGCAAAAATGTGGCAACTGCTGGTCCGAAGTTTGTGACTTCTGTCCAAATTTCAAGTTGAGGAATTAATGCAAAACTTGAAGGATCTTCAGGAGAACCTACTCCAACAAGTTGTGTCAAAGTAATTGGCACTACAAAATCTGAATTAACAACCGTACCAAGCCAAAACAATAGTCCACCCTGAATTAAATGGACAGTACCCATTATTATGTTAAAACGTTTAAGTTTCTGAATTTTAGTTTCCAATATTACCTCTCCTAATAAATAGTAAGCTAATTCTAGTTTTCAAATTAGAATTAAATAGTGGATAAACAATTAATTTTTTCAGAAATAGAATCTCTAATGTTTGACTTAGATACATTAGTAAAATCATTAGCAAATTCTCGTGAATATATATCTGAAAATGACCTCTCTCGAGCAAATGGTAAATTATCAGAGATTGAAATAGAACTTCAGTCTCTTGCAGGTAGAGTTGCTTACATCAAATCATCAATTTGATGGAAAAGTTGTGACTTCTGATATGTTGATATTTACCTTATCACCAGTTTCATAAATTGTATTTGGTAGTGACCTTGCTCTAAAAATTTCACCTTTACTATTTTGAAATGAAATAACTTGGTCATGGCCATAAAATGTACATTCTTTCACAACATAACTACCTTTAGAATCAAGCAATAACTCAATACATTCTGGTCGAATTGAAACATCTAGTGCACCATTGTAAGCAGTAACAAAAGTACCTAAGGATGTTTCCACCCTTCCATCTACTGAGAAGCCTTTAAGTATGTTTGGATCTCCAACAGAATTTGCAACAGTTTGGCTGACTGGATTTAAATAAATTTCTTGTGGTGTAGCGCTTTGGATTACACTTCCATTTTCTAAAACACTTACGACATCACAAACTGATAAAGCTTCTTCTTGGTCGTGAGTAACAATTATTGCAGTAGTTTCAGTTTGCCTTAATAGTGAAACCACTTCTTCTCTAAGATCTCTTGCCATGTGTGCATCTAAGCTTGTAAAAGGTTCATCTAAAAGAATAACTTCTGGTTTAGGAGCTAAAGCCCTTGCAAGAGAAACTCTTTGTTGCTGTCCACCAGACAACTCCTGAGGAAATTTATTTCTGTATGCTTCTAAATTACACATTGAAAGAACTTCTTCTAATCTTCCACTTTTAATTTCGTCTCGTGAGAGCCCGAATGATATATTTTTCTCAACATTTAAATGTGGAAATAATGCATAATCTTGAAAAACCATTCCAACATTTCTTTCTTCTGGAGGCAAGAAAGTTTCTTCACTTGAAATAACTTTATTGCGCATCTCAATGATGCCTGAATCTGGTTTATCAAATCCTGCAAGTAACCTCAATGCGGTTGTTTTCCCCGAACCTGAAATTCCTAAAATCCCAACTATGGAACCGTTCCAAACATCTAAATTAAAATCTGACAATACTATTTCAGATCCGTATGACTTAGTGACTGATCTCGCTCTTATAATTAAATTTTCAAATGCCATTAGTTATTTAAGTTCCTTGTACTAAGTATATATGTGGGAAATGCGCTAATTGCTAACAAAATAAATGCAGAAAACGCTGCCTGTGTAAACAAAGCTTCTGAGGCATAAGACCATATATCTACAGCCATAGTGCTAAATCCAGTCGGCCTGAGTAAAAGAGTTTGTGGCAACTCTTTCATTGTTGATAGAAATACAAGAGCCGCACCAGCAATTAAGCCTCTGTAAATCAACGGAAAAGTTACTTTAAAAAAAGTATCAAGTTTAGATAAACCCAGGCCGGAGCTAGCTTCGATATATGATAATTTTACTTGTTCCATAGAAGCCTGTCCTCCTCCAACAGCTTGTGGTAAAAAAACTATTAAGTATGAGATTATAAGTGTTGTAAAAGTTTGATAAATTGCAGGAAAAATTTTAATTGTTATAAATAGCATCGAAATACCTACAGCTATATGCGGAAGGCCATATAAGGTAAGAGTGACTTTTTCAAAGAGGTCACCAAATTTAGATCTATATTGTGAAATCATTACAACTATTGGAGTGGCTATAACCATTGCAAAAACTGAAGTAACTGAGGCTGCAGTTAAAGAGCCTACTACACCAGAAAGTGCACCGCTAACGGAATTTCCGTTAGCTAACCCTCTTATTAGCCAATAAGACAAGACACCAACTGGGAGAAGCAAACTAAAGAAAATAACAATACCAAAAAATGTCAATACGAGGATTTTATTTTTTTGGGAAAGTTTAATTTTTGTAATTTCTCTAGGAGTTCCTGAAACTTTAGCAGACCTACTTAATTCACTTCCCCTCTGAGCAAAGCTTATTACTAATGCTAATAAAATTAAAATAGTTGAGTAAAAAATTACCGGATCACCGTTAATATTTATTACATAATATGAATAAATTGCTTTTGTCATTGTTCCATATTTCATCAAAGAAACTGCTCCAAAATCAGATATTACATAAAGGCCTACTAATAAAGAAGAATATATAATTGGTTTTTTTAACCTAGGTATTACAACTTTTGTATACATTTTAATTTTCTTAACCCCTAAAGATCTTGCAGCGTCTTCTACAGTTGAATCTAAATTTCTGAGAGCACTGCTACAAATCAGTTGCACATAGGGATATGTGAAAAGAGTTAAAACTATCCAGCTACCAACAAAACCTTCTATGCCTATGATTTCATTAACACCATATTTAGAAAACATATCTACAAACAAACCTTTAGGAGAAAATGCAGAGACATAAGTTAAAGCACCTATATAAGACGGAATTACTAAAGGTAATATTGTGAGAGAAAATAAAATTTTTGAACCAGGAAACTCATATCTAACAGTAAGAATAGAAATAAGTAAACCAAGGAAAAGGCTAGAAAAAATTACAGTGAAAAATAATGCTAGTGTATTGAATAATAATGTTGAAACATCCCATGAAGAAAGAAAACTAGATAGGTTTTTCGAAAAATTTGCAAATCTCCAAAACATATAAAATATTGGCATTAAAAATATAGTTAATATAAAAGTGTTTCCGACTAAAAGCGGTTTTGGTGTATTCACTTAATTAAGATTAAATTAACTATTTAAATAATAAAAGAAAAAATTCTGGTCAGATTTCTCTGACCAGAATTTTTTGGCTTATGTTGATACTGACGGACGGACTAAAATCCTGCTTGAGCAATCAACTCTACTGCTTTTTCTTGCCATAGTGCTAAAGCTGACCAGTTTAGATTTGAAGGTGAATTCAAACTGTTAATATCTGGTAGCAAAGCATTTGGCTGAATACCTGCAACAAGAGGGAACTCGTATACTGTATTTGTAAATGTTTCTTGAGCACTTTGAGAATGTAAGAAATCAATGAATGCCATTGCTGCTGATTTATTTTGGCTTGAGGACAAAATACCAACACCCGCAGGCATAACCATTGCACCACATCCACCGTCTAAGTAAACATTTTTAATAGGAGCACCAGCATCTTCTGCTAATACTCTTAATGTGTAGTAATGATTGATCATTCCAATATCAAGCTCACCAGCTGCAGCTGCTGCTACTTGAGGTGAGTTTTTTGGATATTCTCCATATCCAAGACCGTTAATTGATGTTAGCCATTCTAAGACTTTTTCTTCACCATCAGACTCAATCATGCAAGCAACCATTGCTATAAATGAAGAGTTTGTAGGAGCAAGTCCTAACCTATTACGGAATTTTTCATCGGCTAAACCATATATATCACCTGGTAGTTCGGAATCCATACCATCTCGTGTGTCTACAACAAGAGATCGTGATCTTCCGGATGTACCTACCCAGTAGCCATTACTGTCTACTGCCCAGGATGGAACATTATCAAGAACGTCAGCTGGGAGTCTGTCAAAGAGACCTGCCTTTGCAACGACACCAAGGCTTACTGGATCTTGTGAGAAGAATACATCAGCTGGGCTGATAGCACCCTCAAGTTCTAGTGTTCCTGCAAGTGCAGCGCTTTTTGCATACCTTACTTCAACTTCAATTCCTGTAGTT
>PYIJ01223749.1_pt1 | contig 12673 bp, 12 predicted proteins | sample 3578051 | NCBI WGS metagenome assembly PYIJ01 (sample SAMN08408021, study PRJNA431606) | Marine metagenome isolate SA_KN192-05_S13_5m, whole genome shotgun... | biome: marine; feature: oceanic pelagic zone; material: water; isolation source: surface water sample, 0.2-0.8 um fraction ... | reverse complement strand
GTAAATAATCCTGCCACATTAGAAGAAATAGGAACTGTCCCAAAATGTGGAAAAAATGAAACTAAATTAGCAATTGAAGCTGCAAATAACTCTTGTCCAGAATGGCGAGCAAAATCTGCAAAAGATAGATCAGTAATTTTGAAAAAGTGGTATGAGCTTATTATGAACAATAAAGAAGAATTAGCTCAAATGATGACCCTCGAACAGGGCAAGCCTATAAATGAGTCTAGAGGGGAAATAGTTTACGGTGCTTCGTTTATTGAGTGGTTTGCTGAGGAAGCAAAAAGAATTTATGGTGATACAATCCCTGATCCACTTACAGATAGAAGAATATTAGTTATCAAACAACCAGTTGGAGTTGTGGCATCAATAACACCCTGGAATTTCCCAAATGCAATGATTACTAGAAAGTGTGCACCAGCACTTGCTGTTGGATGCCCTGTTGTTATAAAACCAGCAAGTCAAACACCCTATTCAGCCCTCGCTTTAGCGGCCCTAGCTGAGGAAGCAGGTTTTCCAAAAGGCACACTTAATGTAATCACTGGAAAAGCATCAGAGATTGGAGACGAGCTCGCTTCAAACTCATTAGTTAGAAAATTATCTTTTACTGGATCAACTGAAATTGGAAAAATTCTTCTTCAAAAATGTGCTGGAACTGTCAAAAAAGTTTCAATGGAACTAGGAGGTCATGCACCTTTTATAGTTTTTGATGATGCAAACATTGATGACGCCGTAATTGGTGCCATTCAAAGTAAATTTAGAAACACTGGTCAAACTTGTGTTTGTGCAAATAGAATTTATGCTCAAGATGCTATCTATGATGAATTTTGTCAAAAATTTGTTAAGGCCACTTCAGAATTAAAGGTTGGTGACGGACTGAACGAAGAAACTACTTCTGGACCTATGATTGATGAGTATTCATTAGAAAAAGTAGAGGAACATGTACAAGATGCAATTCAGCTAGGAGCAAAAATTGCGATAGGCGGTTCAAAACACTCTTTGGGTATGAATTTTTATCAACCAACTATTTTAACAGATGTAACGCCTGAAGCTAAAATCACAAGTGAAGAAACTTTTGGTCCTGTTGCTCCTGTATATAGATTCAAAGATGAAAATGAAGTCATATCATTAGCAAACAATTCCCCATTCGGTCTCGCTTCATATTTTTATTCTAGGGATATTGGAAGAATTTGGAGAGTCTCTGAGGCCTTAGAGTATGGAATGGTTGGAGTTAACACTGGATTAACTTCAAAGGCTGAAGCACCTTTTGGTGGCATCAAAGAGTCTGGATTAGGAAGAGAAGGTTCCAAATATGGTGTAGATGACTTTCTCGAAGTCAAATATGTCAATATGTGTGGCTTAGATAAATAATCAATTATTTTCAATGAATAAAATATTTAGTGTGGGACTGATAGGGTGCGGACATATATCTGAAACATACTTCCGTGGCCATGATTATTTTAATAATTTTAAGATAGTTAAATGCGCAGATATTAATCATGAAAATGCAAAAAAATGTGCTGACATTTATGGTATTACTTCATGTTCTGTCGAAGATTTATTAAATGATCCTGAGATTGAAATCATTTTAAACTTAACAATACCAAGAGCCCACTATGAAGTTGCAAAAAAATCTCTCGAAAATGGAAAGCATGTTTACAGCGAAAAACCTATGGCTGTTAATTTTTCAGAGGGCGAAGAACTATTAGCTCTTTCAAAATCCAAAGGATTATATATTGGAAATGCCCCTGATACATTTTTAGGTGGAGGTATCCAAAAATCTATAGACTTAATTAATCAAAATAAAATAGGTAATGTTAGACTTGGTAGTGCAATTTTTGCCTATCCAGGAGTTCAGTCATATCACCCCAATCCAGAACCTTGGTTTGCCAATAACGAAGGAGGACCTGTAATGGACATGGGACCATACTACTTTACTGCTCTAGTAAACCTTCTAGGCCCAGCTAAAAGTGTTCACGGAGTTTCTACAAAAGTTTTTGAAAAAAGAATAATTGGTATTGGTCCCAAAAAAGATCAAGAATTTACAGTCGAATGCCCAACAAGCTATTTAGTTAATTTAGAATTTCATAATCAAGCCTTGATTCAAATTACTCTTTCATTTGATGTGGTAGCGCATCAACGCAACCATATTGAACTTTATGGAGACAAAGGTTCTATGATTGTTCCTGATCCCAATATGTTTGGAGGATCGGTTATGACTATCAATGATGACTCTGGATTATGGGAAGAACATAAAACTAACGATTTGCCATTAGGTAAAATAAATATCACTTCCCAAAGTAGTAGGGCTAACGAGTCCTCAACAAATGCAAATTATCGTGGAGTGGGACTTTCTGAAATGGCATATTGCATAGAAAATGGCCTAAATCATAGGTGTAATGGAGAGTTATCTCTCCATGTATTAGATATTATTAAATCTACCATGAAGGCGGCTGACTCAAAATCACCCCAAGAAATTAAAACTACTTGTAAAAAAGCAGACTTCTTCACCTTAGAAGAAGTGCAAAAAATTCTTAAGTAATAACAATATTTCCTCTAGACTAATTTTTTTTAAATGGAATTTGATAAATCAAAAAAAATACTAATTATAGGCAGGGCTGGTATGGACATCTATCCAGAACCTCCAGGTACAAAAATATCTGATGTAAAAGACTTCTCTACACATTTAGGGGGATCTGCAGCTAATACCTGTGTAGCTTTATCAAAGCTGGGTGTTTATTCAGATTTAGTCACCTGTATATCAGATGATGCAATAGGTGAATATATTTTTGGAAAGTTAAAAGAATTTAAAGTTGGAAGTGATTTTTGCAGAAAAGTTGATAAAACATTTCAAACCCAGGTAGCTGTGGTGGAAACAATACTCCAAAATAATCAATCTATTTTGTATAGAAATAATTCATGTGATTTACAGTTAGAAAAAGATGATATTGAAAAAATTAACTTTCAAGATTATTCTGCTGTGTTTATTTCTGGCACAGCTCTATCATCAAACCCTTCTAGGGAAGCGGTTTTCCATGCTTCACAAAAAGCCTCTTCGCAAAATATACCTTTGATTATTGACCTGGACTATAGGCCTTATAATTGGGAGTCTGATCAAATTAAATCAGATATTTATACAAAAATAATGAGTGAGATGGATATTATCATTGGCAATGATCTTGAATTTAATATTGCTAACAATTCCTCTGATGGTTTTCAACTAACCAAACACTTTATAAAAGAGAAACCATCAATTATAGTTTATAAAATGGGTGAAAAGGGATCTAGAGTTTTTACTAAAGAAAAAGAATTTGAGTTTGGAATATTCAAAGTGGATGCTATAAAACCTACTGGGGCAGGAGATGCATTCAATGGAGGCTTTATCAGTTCTCTTTATCAAGGATTTTCCCTAGAGGAATCTATTAAAAGAGGCTCTGCTAATGCAGCTTTAGTTGTTACTAAAGTTGGCTGTTCTTCAGCTATGCCAAATAATGACGAACTAGAAAAATTTATTAATCAAAAATCAATGGAGACATAGATGCATATACCTTACTCAGACAACAAAAATATCGCCTTATTTGAGGAAGAAAATAAGACCGTACCTCTTGTTTATTTTAATATAATCAACTTAAAAAAAGGGGAAAGCTATAGCTATCAACTCACAAAGCATGAAACTAGCGTTGTCCCTGCTACAGGAATTGTGGAATTGACAGTTGATGGTAATAAATTAGGCCAAATTGGAACTAGAAAAACTGATGTTTGGGACGGAGAACCTGAGGGCAGTTATATCCCATCTAATTCTCAATGCACTATTACATGTCTTTCAGACAAAGCTGAATGTTTTATAGCAGGTGGAATATATGAAAAAAAATTAGACCCTTTTTTAGTTTCAAAAAATGAAATTGATATGGTCCAGTATGGATCTGACGATACTAAAACTCACCGAAAAATAAAACATATCCTTGGAGCAAAACAACACGAAAAAGTCGGAAGACTACTTGTTAATGAACTCTACACAGTAGGTGCAGGCGGTTGGTCAGGTTTTCCACCTCACAAGCATGATACTGATAGGCTTCCTGATGAAACACGTCATGACGAAGTTTATAATTATCGATTTAAACCTGGTCATGGTTTTGGAGTTCAGGTAATGCAATATGAAGATGACAAAGAGGGCTTTGGATACCAATTATTTAATGGTTCTACAATAGCAATTAATAAAGGTTATCATCCGTGTGTGGTGGCACCAGGATATGAAATGTATTACTTCACAATTTTAGTAGGTCTTTCTCAAAGATCGCTTATTCAATACTTTCAAAAAACTCATGCCTATCAAATAGAGACGATACCTGGAATTAAGGATATGATTGCTAAATATAAATGACCGTTGCAACTCTTAGTGAAGTTTTACAAAAAGCAAAAAAGGATAATTATGCGGTTGCTGGTCTAGTAGTATTGGGTTGGGAAGATGCCCAATGTTACGCTGAAGCAGCAGAAGAATTAAACTTACCTGTAATCCTACAAGCAGGACCCGGATGTAGAGCTAACACACCAGTTCCAATTTTGGGAAAAATGTTTAGATATTTAGCAGATCAATCCAATTGTCCAGTAGTTTGCCACCTCGATCATGGCTATACAAAAGAAGAATGCGTTGAGGGATTAGACAACGGTTTTACTTCAGTTATGTTTGATGGCTCAAAACTCCCTTTAAATGAAAACATTGAAAAAACTCATGAAATTGCTGAATTAGCGCATAATTTTAATGTTTCAGTTGAGGGTGAAATTGGCTTTGTTGGCTACAACGAAGGAGCTGAGTCTCAGAACACTGATCCCAATCAAGCAAAACAATTTGCAGAATTATCAGGTTGCGATGCTATGGCCATAAGTGCTGGAAATGTTCACCTTCAAACCAATCAATCTTCATCTATAGACATGGAGGTAATAAAAGATATAGAAAACTTAACTGATATTCCTTTAGTCTTACACGGAAGTAGTGGTATTGATTATAATTTAAGAAGGAATATTGCTAATAATACCAATGTATGTAAATTTAATATTGGTACAGAACTTAGAAAAACCTTTGGTGACTCTCTTAGAGAAGAGATTTCAAATAACCCTACTATCTATGATAGAATTCAATTAATCAAATCGATCCTTCCAAAACTAAAAGAGTCTTCTAAAAAAGTTATTGAAAATATCACTCAATTTAATCATTGATGATTAAGTCTCATACATTAGAGAATAAATATCTAAGAATTAAAACATTAAATTTAGGAGCAACTTTATTTGAAGTATTCCACAAGAAAAAAAAAATAAATTTAATTTTAAATCTTGATAAAATCACATCATACAAAAAAAATAAAAACTATCTAGGATCAACTTGCGGTAGATATGCCAATAGAATTAAAAATGCACAGTTTAAAATAAATAAAAAAATATATAAATTAACAAAAAATGAGGGTAAAAATATTTTACATGGAGGAAAAAAAGGTTTTGACTCCAAAATTTGGTCGTTACAAGACTTATCTAAAAAACATATAACATATAAATACATATCTTCTGATGGTGAAGAGGGGTTTCCAGGTGAATTGATATCATTTTGTAAATTTTTTCTTAAAGATGACTGTTTAAACATATCTATCCGAGCAATATCCTCAAAAACAACCCCCGTAAATATTGTAAATCATGCTTATTGGAATTTAGATAAAATAAAAAAAAATATTTATGGTCATAACCTTTTTATCAATTCTGATTATTTCTTAGAAAATGATAAAGATAATATCCCCACTGGAAAAAAGGTCAGTGTTAAAAATACACAATTTGATTTTAGAAATTTAGCTAATATTGGCGATAAAATTAAGAAAAAAGGTTCAGGATTTGATGAAAATTTTATCATCAGAAAGAATTCCAATCTGATTGCAAAGCTCATTTCTCCTAAATCCAAAATTCAACTTAGTATATTTTCTAACCAGCCAGGTGTTCAATTTTATACAGGACAACATTTAAGGTATTTTTCAAAAAATAAAAAACTTAATCCCTATCAAGGAATGTGTTTAGAAACTCAAAATTTTCCAAATTCTCCAAACAATATAAAATTCCCATCATCTTTTTTAAAAGCTAAACATACTTATAAACATAATATGAAATTTAAGATTAGAGATATCTAAAACTATTCTGACTTATTTCTTAGTTTTAAATTATTATTATCAAATAATAATTGTGGAACTTTATATGCAAATCTTGGCAATAAAGAAACAGAACTTAGTTGAAGTTGATTTCCATCTAAAATTGGATCAATAAATTTTGATATTTCTATATCATTATTTAGATAATTCCAATCTAAGGTTATATGAATTCCTTCGCCTGAAATATCATAGAAATTTATAAAAAGAACTGTTCCATTTTTTAGGGAATATCTAACTTTGAAGTTTGGTGAATTAGGTAAGTCTGATCTTAAAATAAATCCATTATGTTGGATATCAGTTAATGAGCTGTGGATTTCATTAATTTTATCTTCACTTAATTTTGAAAATCCATTTGGAAGATTTTGATGTTTTAAAACTCCACTTTCTTCAACTAGATTAATCATATTTTGGTTATAAATTTGAATTGATTTAATTTGAGACTTTCCAATATTAATTAGATCCGTTGGAGTCCAGTAAAAGTCTGAAACATCTGCAGATAAATTTGTTGTTACTAAGTATGATTGAGTTTCATTTGTATTTTTAATATAAGTACCTGGGATATTGTAATTGTAAGTGCCAATATCTAAATCATAAATAATCTGATCAGATGCTGATTTTAATACTAGACTCATCTTGTTTTCGTCATCAAGTCCTAATTTATAATATAAATCTGATCTATTGGTTTTAGCCTCCACAATTTTTGCTTCTCTTAGTTGTATGAAAAATCTACTTAAAAGCTCTGTATTTGCTGGAAAATTATTTGAGCTAGTTATCAACCATTGATCATCAACGTTTTCAATGACTGATTTTCCAGCACTATTAGAGAATTCTATGTAAGCTATTTCTTTTAAAATTTCATCAAATGTAGGTATTAAACTTTCAGTAGGAAGGTTATCCTTAGATGAGTTATCATCAAAATACATGCCTAGGGATATCACTAGAAAACCCAATGATAATGCTAATAATATTTTTAAATTTCTTATGATCATGATCTATTTTTTCTTTTTTGAATACCTAGTTGTCTTGGCACAATAAACATTAATAAAATTAAAAGAATTGGGATTAGAAATGTATTCATAATATTAATTTGATTAGCAAGAGTATCTATGTCTTTACTCAAATTTCTTCTAACCTCTCTTAATTGCTGACGTTTTTTTTCAACTTCTAATTGAAAATTAGCTAGTTCCATTAATTGTTTATCTGATAAGTCAACAGTCTCAGCATCTCTTCCACCAGATAAATTCTGTATCTTAGCTAAAGTCTCATCTAATTGAGCTTGAAGTTGTTGTTCTTGACCTAAATATTTTTGCTCTGCCTCCGCTTGGAGTTTTTGTACAACAACAAATGGTCTAAATGGCGCTTCTTTATTTCTTAAATCAATGAAATCATCATAACCAGTCATTGAGTCAAAAACATTAGTTACTAAACTTCCGTTATCTGATGTCGCTTCAATCACATTAGTATCAAGAAATTTTTGAATTCTAGCCCAAAAAGCATTCCTAATAAAATCTGCATCACTAAAAAGCACCACACTGATATCTTTAGAAGAGTCATTAATATGATTTTCTTTTTTAAATTCAAAATTATTAAAACTGCTTGATGCATTACCGCTTAATTTTACACCAAAGTCATATCTAATTCCTGTTGGCTTAAAGTTATTAATGAGTTTGATAGGATCATGAACCTCTTTCATGGGCAAATCCATTGTGGCCTCACTTGAAGAAATTATTGAAGTATATGAGACCCCGCTTTCTTCATTTAATGGTGATAGCCCACCAGCTGAAACTAATCTAATAAGAGATAATCCATTTCCAATATCTTCAGATTGATTGATAAATTGACCTCTTACCTCAGGCCAGTTCAATTTTAGAAGGGTTTGTAAGGAGGTATTATCAGATATATTTTGTTGTGTCTGAAGCCTAGTTGCCTGTGCCCCATCTAGGATAATATTAGTATTGTAATTGATATTAAGGGTTTTTAGGACATTTTTTAAATTAGATGTTTTATTAGAATGATCATTTTTTTCAAAAAACGGATCAAGGAAAATAACTGTTTTTCCACCATTTAGAATAAATTGTTCGATAGCATATTCAGTCTTATCGGTGACATCTGATGGATGATAAACAACTAGTAAGTCAATATTTTCAAAACTTTCCAAATCAGTATCCAAAAATTCAAAATCATAAAAATAACTTAATTCTTCTAATATAGTATACTCCCCTTGACCAAGTTGATTATTTGGCATCATAGGAGGCGCAGTGTCTACCCAAGATAAAAATCCAATCATAGGTTTTTTAGATCTGTTTAGCTTATAAACAATGTCAGTGATTTGCTTTTCTAAAGTTCCTGCTTTAGAGGGGTCAAAGAAAGCAATAGTTTCTATGTCGTCAGTCGTATTAGAGGCTATTAAGCCGAAATAAACCTTAGAACCCTCTTGGTCAATTGGAAAACCTTGTACACCATATCTATTTACATAATCTTCATCGTCAGAGTATGGTTCTGGTTCAATAAAGTTAAGTTCTATTTTACCTGAAGATAAATCAGAATATCTATTGAGTAGTCCCTGAACTTGATTTGCATAATTTTGGATTATTGGAATATTTTTAGATAAATTTCTACTATAAATGAAATTTATTTTTAATGGCTCTTCAATTTCGTCAATAAATCTTTTTGTTCCTTCGGAAAGAGTAAAAGTTTTATTTGATGTGAAATCAATTCCCAAATTAAAGTTAACTTTTTGAATAATATAATTAAAAGATAGAAAAAGAATAACTGTGCTTATAATAGATATCAAAAAGTAATTTTTATTTAAAAACTTATTCATTATTCGCGATTTAAAAATTTAATGATTGTTAGATAGTTCCATAAAGCAATAAATGAAATAAAAAATAATAATCCCTTAATAGAAAAGAAACCTGTTTGAATACTTGAAAAGTGAGTTAAAAAACTAAAGCTAGATATCAATTCAACTATTTCTATAGGTAGAACACCAGTAATAAAATTAATCATCAAAGGAAAACCGCTTATTGTAAAAAGAAAAGAAACTAATATTGAAAGAATAAAAGCTATGATTTGGTTATTAGTCAGTGATGAAAAAAAGATACCTAAAGAGACATAAGCACCAGCCATTATAATAACCCCTAGGTATTGCCCAACTATTACAAGATTATCAGGATTTCCTAAGTAATTAACAGTTATCCAAATTGGGAATGTCAAAAGAACAGAAAAGACAACAAAAGCCCAAGTAGCCAAAAATTTACTCAAGACAATTTTCCATAAAGGTATGGGCAAGGTCATTAAAAGTTCAATAGTGCCTAATCTTTTTTCTTCCGACCAACTTTTCATAGTAACGGCAGACACAAAAAATATAAAAACCCAAGGGATAAAGCTAAAAAATACAGATAAATCTGCTACACCAGAAGAAAAAAAAGATCCAAAATAAAACGTCAAAGACATAGACGTTAAAATAAAGATAGCTGTAAAAATATAAGCTACCGGAGTGATGAAATATAATTTTAATTCTCTTTTGATTAGAGCTAGCATTAGCTTACCAACTTTCTAAACTTCTCATCTAATGATTTTCCAATTTTTTTCTTCAATTGTGTAGGAGATCCTTCAAAAACCTTTTCACCGTTGTTAATAATAAGACACTTATTACATACCTCAGGAACCTCATCGAGGATATGTGTTGAAATAATAATTGCTTTAGTTTTAGATAGTTTTTTAATAAGTTTTCTAACTTCAAATTTTTGAAGTGGATCAAGTCCATCTGTGGGCTCATCTAAAATGAGAAGTTTAGGATTATGTATAAGCGCTTGAGCAATCCCAACTCTTCTTTTAAATCCTTTTGATAAAGTTTCTATTGGAACATCTTTTACATCTTCAAGTTGAAGATCACTAATGACCTTTTTAATAGCACTTTTAGAATTTTTGATATTTCTTACCTGACAAACATAGTCTAGATATAAATAAGGTGAAAAATCTAAATACAATGGAACTCCCTCAGGTAGGTAGCCAATCATAGATTTGGTAAAAATTGGTTCTTGTTCAATATCTTTGTTATTAATATAGATTGCGCCAGCATCTGACTTTAAGTATCCAGTTATGACTCTCATCGAAGTAGTTTTGCCAGCTCCATTGGGCCCTAGAAAGCCCATAACATCACCTACTCTGACTTCAAAGGATAACTGATTTATGGCCTTAAATTCGCCAAAATTTTTTGATATGTCTTTTACAATTAACATTTTTAATAATATTTAGTTTAAAAATCTAATATTTCAAGGTAAAGAGCATTTGGATATTTGACAAATAGAACCACATTTACCAAGCAGATTTATAAATATCGTAAGCATCTTTTTCTGTTATTTCCTTTGGGTTATTTATTAATAGTCTTGTTTGTTTCATGGCATCCTTTGCCATAGTTTCACAAGCTGTCTCAGGTATACCCACATCTCTTAATCGTTGTTCTAGGCCTAAACTAGATGAAAGGGATGTTAAATTTTCAATAAATTTTGAGGCTATATCTTGAGTACTAGTGGAAAGATCTATTTCTGGAAATATGATAGGAGCTATTTCATTATAAAGTTTGGCTGCCTCTTGGTCTTTAATATTAAATTTTAATACATAAGGAAGAACAATAGCATTAGAGAGGCCATGGGGTATGTGAAATGTTCCTCCAATTGGATACGCAAGGGCATGAACGCCTGCTACAGGTGAATTTCCAAAAGAGGCACCAGCTAACATTGATCCGAGAAGCATATTAGAGCGAGCTTCTTGGTCCTTACCATTTGAAACTGCGATTTTGATAGAACCACCTAAAAGATTTAATGCTTCTTTTGCTAACATCTTTGAAATTAAATTATTATTAACACTCTTTGAGGCATAAGCTTCTATAGCGTGAACCATAGCGTCTATCCCCGTAGCCGCTGTAATATGTGGAGGAAGACCAAGAGTGAGAAGGGGGTCAAGAATTGCAAGATCAGGAAGTATGAGAGGAGACGATACTCCTTTTTTTTCTAAATCATCTTGAGTTATAATTGAAATTGGAGTTACTTCGGAACCCGTCCCTGAGGTAGTTGGATACAAAGCCAATGGCAATCTTGGACCTTTAGCATTGGCAACCCCCCAAGCCTCATGAATGTCTTCATTAGACCCTAATAATAACGCTGTGAGTTTAGCAGTATCCATTGAAGAGCCACCTCCAAAACCAATTACACCTGATGCTTGAAATTTTTTTCCTTCTTCCACACAAAGCATTAATGTTTTTAACGAGGGGTCAGCTTCAACATTATCAAAAATTAGCAACTCAGAATTAACTTTTAAGGCTTTAATGGTATCTTCAGTTAAACCTAATTTAACTAATCCAGGATCCGTTACAAAAAGAATTTTGGAACCTAATTTTTTACTAACCTCTTCTGCAGACTTTACAGATAGATCATTGCCAAATCGGATTCCCGGTGTTGTGTTAAAATTGAATGATTGCACCAAAGCAATATAAATTATGTATAATTTTTTCCTATCAAAAACATTTCAAAATCAATGAATATAAAGACAAACCCACAAGATTTTATAAATAACGCTTTCTTCTAATTCTTTATTTTTTATACTTAGTTATGTCTAAAGTAATTACTGTAGCCCAGCAAAAAGGAGGCTCGGGTAAGACAACAATAGCCGCTAACTTAGCAACTGTATTTTCAATAAAAAATAATTTATCGACAACATTACTTGACACTGATCCCCAAGGAAGTTTAGGAAAGTGGTTTATGACTAGGAAAGAAAAACTTAAAGATAAAAATTTAATTCAATTTAAAACTGCTAGTCTATGGGGAGCGCAGTACGAAGCTAAAACTCTCAAAGAAAAATCTGATATTGTAATTATTGATACTCCTCCTAAAATTGATGCTGATGGCAGGCCTGCCATTGAAATAGCAGATTTAGTTATTATCCCTATTTCTCCATCACAGGTAGATTTTTGGGCTACTGAGTCAATTATTGAATTAGCAAAAAGAGAAAAAAAAGAAATTTTAATTTTAATTAACAGAGCTAATTCAAAATCTAAGCTCATCAGAGAAGCTGTAAAGTTTGTTAATGAGATGGGTGTTAAAAAAGCAAAAACTATTTTAGGTAATAGGCAGATCTTTGTCTCTTCTATGGGCTTAGGTTTAACAGTTGTTGAAAAACAAAGAACTGGTAAAGGTTGTCTTGAGATAATATCTTTAGCAAAAGAAATTAAATCTTTATTAAAAATTTAATTATTACGCACAATTATGATTGAAGATACTGAAAAAGACCAACTTGAAAATATTTGCTCTAGTTTATTAAAAGGATTTATAGAATGGATAGATAAGTGCGTGTTTACTGGTATTTTTTGGGGTTTATTTAGTTTCAAAAAAGGTGAAAACTGAAAATCTAACATAGCTGAAATTTTAGATTTATTTTATTGCCTTGAAAAATATAATATATTAATTAAGCTTCAACCCTTAAACCGAAAT
>PYIJ01423270.1_pt1 | contig 12691 bp, 5 predicted proteins | sample 3578051 | NCBI WGS metagenome assembly PYIJ01 (sample SAMN08408021, study PRJNA431606) | Marine metagenome isolate SA_KN192-05_S13_5m, whole genome shotgun... | biome: marine; feature: oceanic pelagic zone; material: water; isolation source: surface water sample, 0.2-0.8 um fraction ... | reverse complement strand
TTTAGAAGATAATGTAAGTGTAACAGGTAATTTAGATGTTACAGGAAATGTAACAGTTGGTGGTAACATTACACTTGGTGACGAAACTACTGATACAATTAGTATTAATGCTAGAATTGATAGTGATATTATTCCTAATATAGATAACACTTATAAATTAGGTACATCATTATTAAACTGGTCAGAAGCAAACATCGGTAAAGTACTTGTTGATGATATTATAATTGATAATGACACGATTACTACAACAGCAAGTAACGGAGATATTAATATCACACCTAATGGTGTTGGACAAGTTGTTATTGATAATATTAAATTAAGCGGTAATACTGTTGCTAATACAGGCGGAGATATTGTTTTAGATCCAAGTAGTGAAACAGTAAAAATTGACAGTACAGGATCATTAATACTTCCAAAAGGTACAACAGCACAAAGACCTGGATCACCTACAGCAGGTATGATACGTTATAATACTGACACATCAGTATTTGAAGCATACACAACTTCATGGAATACATTAGGTGGTGTATATGACGAAGATAGAGACACATATATTACACCTGAAGTAACACCAGGTGCAGATGACGATACACTACGCTTTTATGCTGGTGGATCACTAGTAGCCGACGTTACTGCACAAAGATTTGATGCAAAACGCTTAGAAGTTGACGATATTGCTGTACATGGTAATGTTTTAGAAACAATTACAACCAATCAAAACCTACTTTTACGTGCAAATGGTAGCGGATATGTAGCAATCGAAAACTTTAGTTTTAACGGAAATCAGATAACTAATACTATAGACGGTGCTGTTACTGAGTTGAAACAACAAGGTACAGGGTATTTTAAAGTCCAAGGTACAGGCGGATTTGTTATTCCAGTAGGTAATAACGCAAATAGACATCCTAGCCCAGAACTTGGAATGATGCGTTACAACACTGTTGAAGACAGAGTTGAAATATACGATGTAGGTAATAACTGGGTTTCAGTTGCAGGTGCTACTGGTGCTGTTACTTTTAACGATGCAGAGGAAATTGCAATTAAACTTGCATTAACAATTTAGGAAAAAGAATATGGCAACTAATTTTAAAAATATTATAGGCAAAGAAATTGGTACTCAAAGAGTAGCGGTGTATACAACACCAGCGGCGACTAGTACAACAATTATTGGTATGAACATTGCCAACTTAACAGGTAGTATGGTAAATGTTGATATTGAAATTGGCGATGAAGCAAGCTCTATTGGGTATATGATTAAGGGGATGCCTCTTCCGCCAAATACTGCAATGAAGCCTATAGGAAAAGGCGAAAAAATTGTCCTTGATGCAACAAATACGTTATATGTTACATCGGACACAACAGAATCACTTGATGTGATTCTTAGCTTAGTGGAGATAGTATAATGAGTGATACCAGTTTAGGACAAAGTCTTGCAGATATGGTTAACCAAACCGACTCAAGATATTTTTACGGTTTGCGTAGAACGTCAGAAGGTGAATTGTTTATTGCAAAAGTTGATCAATTAAAAAGTCACGAAAGCATACAAATTAATGTAGAGGGAGACCCTGCAGAAAACTTCGAAGATTTTCAACAAGGTGAAGACTTTCTTGAAGGTAGAGATGTAAACCATAAAAGAGTTTATACAAATCTAAATTATGAGCAGTTTAGATGGGATAATAGAAGCATTAGTTACTATATTGACGATAGCGGAAATTTAGTAGCAAGAATTAACGAGGATTATACATACCCGACAGGAGTATAACTAAATACGTAAAAGGTAAAGAAAATGGCAGAATTTAAACTTAGTAGAATTAGATTTAACTGGAAAGGCTCTTGGTCCGGTGGTAGCGATTATATCGTTGATGATATGGTTGAATACCAAGGATTTACATATGTGGCATTAAAAACACATACAGCAGGAACTTTTTATAATGATGTTGCAGGTACAGACGTTACACCAGCTGAACCAAAATGGGTTAAACAATCAGAAGGTAAAAGTTGGAAAAACACTTGGACTGTAAGCACACATTACTCCATAGGTAACATTGTTAAGTATGGTGCTAGTATTTACGAATGTACTGAATCACACACATCTGCCGCTACGTTTAGTTCAGGTACAGACGGTCTAGTTGCTGACATTGGAAAATGGACACTAGTTGCTGTTTCATCAGCAGACTGGAAATACAACTGGACAGTTAGCACATTATATAGAACAAACGATCTTGTACGTTACAACGGTAAAGTTTACAAAGCAATTAATCAGCACGTTTCTGCGGCAACTACACTATTAGGACTTGAAGCAAACCAAGCAGACTGGACTGTATTATCAGACAGTGATACTTGGAGAGGTTCTTGGTCAATTGGAACAAGATATAAAGTTAATGATATTGTTAAGTATGGTGGTATTGTTTACCAGTGTGTTCAAGGACACACATCAGCAGATTCAATAACAATTGGATTAGAAGAAGATCAAGCTAAGTGGGCAGTACAACTTGACGGTATTGAATATGTAACAAAAGTTTATACTGACCTAGATGGCAACGAAACTATTCAAGGTATATGGCAAGCAGAATACAGATATAAGAAAAATGACATTGTAAAACGCGGCGCAAACTTAATGAAGTGTCTAATAGGACACACTGCAACATCAGGTGCAGGTGGATTTAATACAGATTATGCCGCAAGCAAATGGTCAGTATTTTTACCAGGTTCAGAATACGAAAATGTTTGGGGAGATAATGTTTATTATCAACCAGGCGATACTGTACTTTATGGTGGATACATTTATAAAGCAGTTACATTTAATGTAGGACTAAAGCCAAGTCAATATGGAACTGACTGGAACGTAACATTTGAAGGTTATAAGTTTAGAGGTGATTGGAATGGCGAAGATGGTGCAAGTTCATTTGTAGATTATAAAACAGGTGACTTAGTACGTCTTTCAGGTAGCTTGTATATTGCTATTCAAGACAGTACAAACTTACAGCCTGATGCGTGGCCAGCATACTGGGAACTAGTTATTGATGGCAGACAATGGCGTGACTACTGGGAAGACAATATTGAATACTATAAAGGTGATATGGTTAACTGGGAAGGATCTTCCTATACTTGTTTACAATATCATCGTTCAAGTGAATCAGACTCAAGACCAGATTTAGATGTAGAACAACCAGATCAAAACTATTGGAAAGTTGCAGTACTTGGTACACTAACTAACAAGTTAGCAAGAAAAGGTGATTTAAAAACATTCCAAGATCAAGATTCTACAGCAGTTGATACATTGCGTTTACCAATTGGTGCAACAGGACAAGCACTAAGAGCAACTAACGGAATGCCAGCTTGGGACACTTTAGATTTCCAACAAAAAGTATATTATGTTTCAACTAATGGTGTTGACGATGCAACAGCAGGCGGATCATTGAACGCTCCATTTAGAACTGTACGGTTCGCAATGAATTATCTATTAGCAGACGAAAGTGCTAGAGTTGGCGTAGGAGCCACAGTTCAATGTATGGCAGGCGAATTTGCAGAAATACTTCCAATTAGTATTCCTAGCAAAGTTGCACTAAAAGGCGGAGAACTTAGAACAACTACAATTCGACCAGCTTTACAAGATCAAGATGTTGTGTTAGGCGAAAAAACTTATTTACACGGTGTACCACAACCACAAACTCCGTTAACTATTCCATCAGCTAACGACTTATCAGATATGTTTTATGTTAGAAATGGTTGCGGAATTAGAGACTGTACGCTAAAAGGATTAAAAGGAACATTAGTAGGACCAAACGATTATGGAACAAGTAGACCAACAGGTGGATCATTTGTTTCACTAGACCCAGGCACTGGCCCAGATGATACAAGTGTTTGGATTGCAAACGTAAACAATATGCAATACACACCAACAGCAGGTACATATAACCCTGTAACAGGTGTAATGACATTAACATTACCTTCAGCACAATATACGCCAACAACAGGAACAACATATAATCCTGCAACTGGTATTATGAAAATGGAATTAGGTACTGCACATGGATTAGCAGTAGGAGAAGAAGTAAGTATAGATAACGGTAGTTTAACTTTTACATGTGCTAAAGATAATTATGGTACAACACATACATACCCAAGAGTTACAGATCCTATGTACGGAGAAAAACGTAAAATTATTGCAACGACAGGAACAAGTATTACAATTAATGTTGGAGTCAATCCAGATGGAGTATATGAACATAGATTTGTAAGTGCTGATAATAATGCAGTAAATTGGACACACAATATTAAAATTGGAAACACAGTAACTATCGATACAGGTAGTTTAGTATGGACTTGTGCTATGGACAGTCATGCAACAGATCATCCTTATCCAAGAGCAACAGATCCTTATGCAAACAAAAACATTGAAATTACAAATGTAAGCGGAAATATTATTACAATGAATGTTGGAATTAGTTCTAATACTTCTGCACACTTGTTTAAGAGTGCATCAGCAGGTGCTGTAAATATGAAAAGAATTGCAGGCGGTAGATCAACTTACGTTCAAGGTGTAACAACAATAGGTGAAAACTGTGTTGGTATGAAAATTGACGGATCACTACATAATGGTGGTAATAGATCTATTGTTGCTAACGACTTTACACAGGTACTAAGTGATGGTATTGGTTACTGGGCTACAAACAGAGGACGTTCAGAGCTTGTATCAGTGTTTACATATTACGCACATATTGGATATCTAGCAGAGAATGGTGGTATCTTACGTGCAACAAACGGTAACAACTCTTACGGAACATTTGGTAGTGTTGCTGAAGGATTCGATTCAACAGAAACTCCACAGACAGCTACAGTTAACAACCAAAGTGGAGAAGCAACAGTAGACGAAGTTTGGTCAACTGGTACTTCAATACTTGCATTAGCATATAAAAATACAGGACAAACTTATACACAAGCAACAGCATCAACTACTCAAGCATCAGGTGTAGGACTTGATATGAGATATGATGAATTCAGACAAGGTGCTGTTTCAAAAATTGATTTAGCATTACCAGGTGATAGTACAAACGTTGGTGGTAGAGGATTTAAGTCCTTTGGTAACTCAGCACAAGGCGGAGATTTATCAAGCATTATTTTAGCGGCTTCAGAGACAAGAACTGCGGCACAATTAATAGGTATGCGTATTGTTATTACAGAAGGTGTTGGTGCAGGACAATATGGATGGATTCAAAGTTATAATCCTGTTACGTTTACTGCAACAGTTTATAAAGAATCTACAAATACTCCGGGTTGGGATAACATTGTTCCTGGAAAATTAAATGCAACAGCATTAACAGCAACTACAGTTTACTTTTACGAGCCAAGGGTTAGCATATCAAGTCCAGTATTTGCAAAAACAAATACAAGTGTACAAACAGGTGCTCTAGATATAGGATACAGTGATACAATTGGTATGTGGTACTATGCTCCTAGTGGAACAAACGACTTTTATGTTTCAGCAGATGGTGCAGTTTGGACAAACAGAGATTTATCAGACTACAGTCTAAGTTGGTCAGGTTTTGCAAAAACTGGTCCACTTATAGCGGCAGTAGCAGATGCTAGTGATAGACTAGTATTTTCAAATGATGGTATTAACTTTGATCACTCAATACTTCCTGCAAGTACAACATGGAAGCATGTTGCATTAGGTGGCCCTAATAATGATACTATTATGGCACTAGCAACAGGAAGTGCAAACATTTATAAAAACACACTTGAAACAGGTGGAGACTCAACACAAGTTCCGTCAGGTAATTGGACTACAGTAGCAACTGGAGGTACTAATACAGCTTGGGTAGGATTAGCGTATGGTGCAGGCAAATGGATTGCACTTGCTGAAAATGGTACTACAGTTATTTCAACAGATAATGGTATAACTTGGAGTACTGGAGCGGCAGTAACACCTAGTTCACCAGAAGTATACAGCGGCTTAATATACGGAAACAACTGTTGGATTGCAACAATGGCACAGTCAGATAGAATTATTTACAGTGACACTGGTACTACTTGGTCAGACTCACAATTAGTAGGAGACTCAGGTAGAGAAAACTGGAAAGTAGGTTATACACAAGGTGTATTCCTAGCAGTAAGTTCTACAGGAACTACACTTAGTTCAGACAACGGATATGGTTGGACTATAAGAGAAGTTACAGGAAACTTAACTTCTGTTGCAGGTGGAATAAGAAATAACTTACCGGCATTTGTAGGTTTATCAAATGCAGGATCAGTAGGTAATATTATTACTGGTGGTGCAACAGCATTTGCTAGAGTAGAAGTTGTAAACGGAAAACTAAGTCAGTTTAATATTTACAATCCAGGTAGTGGCTACATTACTCCACCAACAGTAACAATTGAAGATCCAGAAGAATATGGAGAGCCATATTATACTGTTGATATTAATAACGGTGTGTTACCGCAACCTACATTCTATAACAGAGGTACAGGATATCAAAGTGCTATTGTAACAATAGCTGGTAATGGTTTTGGAGAAGAATTGCAAATTGGTAACACAATGAGAATTAGTGGATTGAGTTTGATTCCAGGACCTGGAGCAAACGTGAGATTTACAGGTAGTGATACAATTTACAGATTGGTTAAAGTTACATCATCGAGTGGAACTGCACCAAACATTGAAATAACATTCCAAATTAGTCCGGTGTTAGGAAGAGCATTAGCACCTGTACACGGTACTGGAGTTACTATACGTGAACGTTATAGTAGCTGTAGACTTACAGGACATGACTTCTTAGATATTGGTACTGGTAACTTTGCTAATACTAACTATCCAGGACTTTATGTATTTGGACAAACAGCCGCTAACGAAACAAGACAAGCAAATGAAGTTGTCGAATCAAATGGCGGACGAGTATTCTACACAAGCACAGACCAAGATGGTAAATATAGAGTTGGTGAACTATTTAGAGTTTCACAGGCGCAAGGTGGTGTTACTCTAAGTGCAGACTTCTTTGACTTAGAAGGACTTGACGAGTTAAGACTTGGTGGAATTAGAGTTGGAGGAACACAGGCTGTTATTAGAGAATTTAGTACTGATAATACTTTTGTTGCTAACTCAGACAATATTGTTCCAACACAAAGAGCATTAAAATTGTATATTGAAAACAGATTTAATGGTGGTGGATCTAACTTGTTTACAAACAAACTAACAGCAGGTCAACTTATATTTGAAGACACTACAATGGGTAACACAGCTGGTGCAAATAATCCAAACGCAATGGCATCAATAGCACCAACCTTTACTGTAAACGGACCATTAGGCGGTGGATTAGCCGCACTGAATATGTTTATGTCGGGAAGAGTTGAACGAGATGACTTTAACGGATAATGATAAATATGTATAATATCAAGAACGGAGCAAAAAATGGCAGAATTTAAGCTAGGTAGAATTAGATTTATTTGGAAGGATAACTGGGCAACTGGCACAGCTTACCTGAAAGATGACGTAATTAGATACGGTGGACGTACTTACGTTGCAGTGAAGGGACACACTTCTAGTGCTGATTTCTACACAGACGCATCACACTGGAACTTATTCAGTGATGGTACAAAATGGCAAAGTGATTGGTCAACAAGTACTTTTTACAAAATAAATGACATCGTAAGATACGGTGGTATTATTTACATTTGTAATACTGGCCACACAGCACAAGCAACACTAGAAGCTGATCAAAGTAAATGGGATCAGTTTGCTACATCAATTGACTGGAAAGATAATTGGGTAGCTGGAACAGTTTATAAAGCAAACGACTTGGTAAAATATGGTGGAAACATTTACTTATGTAACACTGGTCACACTGCCGCGGCTAGTAATGCATTAGGACTTGAACAAGATATTTTAAAATGGGATTTGTTCTCAGAAGGTCAAGATTGGAAACAAAACTGGGCTATATCTACACGTTATAAAGTAAACGATATTATCAAATACGGTGGAACACTTTATGTTTGTAACACTGGTCACACTTCAAATGCTACAGCCGCAAACGGACTTGAAGCAGATCAATCAAAGTGGGATTACTTAAACAAAGGTTTTGAATACTTAGGTGAATGGACTAACGTAACACGTTATAAAGTTAATGATATTGTTATGTTTGGTGCAACACTTTACATTTGTACAACTCATCACACATCAGTTGCTACAAATCCAGATTCACAGTTAGGTACACTACAAGCTGATATTGCTAAATGGGAAAAATTTGTTCCAGGATTAGAATTTGAAAATACTTGGAATCCATTTGAAAGATATCAACCAGGTGACTTTGTAACTTATGGTGGTAACCAATATGTTGCTAACGATAATGTTTACGGAGAAAATCCAGCATCAAGTAGTAAGTACGATCTTGTAACTTCGGGCTTTAATAATAGAGGTGACTGGGGAGAAGATTCATCTAACCAAGATTACAGAATTGGCGACGTTGTTAGACTAGGTGGTTATACTTACCTAGCTATTGCTGACAACCAAAATCAACGCCCACCTAATACTACTTATTGGTCAAGACTTAACCAAGGTATTGAATGGAAAAACGGTTGGACAAATGCTACATTATATGATGCAGGTGATACAGTACGTGAAGGTTTAATAAGTTATATTTGTATTCTTGCACACACATCAAGCGGTACTAATAAACCATCTGCAGACGATGGTACATATTGGAATACACTAGCAAGTGGTGCAGAAGAAAGTTCAATAACTACTCAAGGTGATTTACTTTATCGTTCAGGATCAGGACCTGCAAGATTACCAATTGGCTCAGAAGGTCAAGTACTAAGTGTAAGTTCAAGTGGAATACCTGAATGGAAAGATTTTGGATTAACTCCAGATGTTTATTACGTTGCAACTAACGGCGCAAGTGCTAAATTTCCAACAGCTGGAGCAACACTTGATCGTCCTTGGAAATCAATTCGTTACGCTTGTGAGCAAATTGAAAACGGACCTAAGAATCCAAATGCGGCATCACTGTTAGAAGAAAACAGAATGTTCATTGCATATGAAACTGCAAAATGGGCTAAGAGACAGATCATTACACAGACATCACCGTTCTTTATTGGTTTTGCTTTTAATGAAGCAAAGTTCCAAAGACTAGCAGGCTTTGCATTAGACGCTATTGTATTAGATCTTAAACACGGTGGAAACGTAAACACTGTTAGAGTTGCACAAGCAATGAAAGACAATGTAAGTCCAGATTACTTTACAACAGGTTCAGAATCACAAAACGTTGCGGCACTTAACTTTGTAATTGATCTAGTAGAAGATGTACTAGACAGTGCTACACCTCCAGCAGATTATCAAGATTTAGATGCTGTTGCGTCAGGTGATAGATACTTACAAATCAAAGATGCTACAAGAGTTGAAGAAGCAGGTGCATTAGCAGAGTTAACAGCAAGTATGGCTATTATTACATCAGCTGTTTCGCTAGGTGCAGGTTATACAGTTCCTACAGCAAAGAAAACACACAAAGTTATCTATGTTAAAACAGGAACATTTACTGAAGTGCTACCAATTAGAGTTCCAGAACTAACAGCTATTGTTGGTGACGAACTACGTAGTACAAGAGTTGAACCAGCAGGACAACAAACAGCGTCAGGTGATACAACATATTCACTAGCTGGTATTTTACATATGAAATCAATACTTGATGACATTATCGAAGGTACAACTATTACAAGACAAACTGGTAACACACTTACACAGAATGTTAGTAAGCCTTGGAGTACTTCCGATTCGTCTACATATGTAGTAAACTTAGCACAAGAACTATATGATCAAATTGATTATCAAGTTAACGGAGCATCAGGCGATAGTACTGCACCAACATTCAGAGGTGTAAATGCAAGAGTAGATGATCAAGATAAATTTGCGGCGGCTAGATTACTACATTTAAACAAAGCGTTTATTGGACGTGACGTCACAAAATATATTAATGTAAACTATCCTTCATATAGTTTTAACGAAGCAACATGTGAAAGAGATGTAGGCTATTATGTAGATGCTTTCATTTATGATTTAATTAACGGAACAGGTGAAGGAAGTAACTACGCAACATTGATGATGGGACTATACTACGGTAATAGTGTAAACGGTTCTGCAACAGAAAACATGTACTTACTAAGAGATGGTACAGGTATTAGAAACCAAACACTAGGTGGATTAACAGGAACATTAGGCTCAGCAAACGCTTACGGAACTAAACGTCCGAGTGCAGGAGCATATTGTTCATTAGATCCAGGTTGGGGACCAGATGATGATCGTGTATGGATTACAACACGTTCACCATATGTACAAGGTGTAACAAACTTTGGTACTGGTTGTGTAGGATTAAAAATTGACGGAGATTTACACAATGGTGGTAACGATTCAATTGTTGCAAACGACTTTACACAAATATTAAGTGATGGTATTGGTGCTTGGGTTACTAACTTAGGTAGAGCAGAACTTGTTTCTGTGTTCTCATACTATGCACATATTGGATACCTTGCAGAAAACGGCGGTAAGATACGTGGTACTAACGGTAACTGTTCATACGGTGACAAAGGTGCAGTATCAGAATATATAGACGTTACTGAGATTCCAACAACAGGTGGTGTAAACAACAGAAAACTTGAAGCACAAATTGGTAGAGCATTAACAGACGGTAATCAAATTATACACTTTGAATATACTAATGCTGGTAACAACTATACAAGTGCAACATATACAATTAGTGGAGACGGCTACGGTGCTGTAGTTGCTAGTGCAAACGTTGTTAACAATGGATTGTTTGAAGTTAGATTACGTAACCCAGATGACGGTTCTACATATAACGAAAAAGATCAAAATAATGATGGACTGTTAAATGATGCAGATTCAATTGGTGGTAGAGGTTACTCTAGCAGTGAAAATACTGCACAGGGCGGTAACACAACTAGTATTACATTATCAAATACTGAAACAGCAAACTCAACAGAATACGTAGGTATGAGAGTTGTTATTACAGCAGGTACAGGTGCAGGACAGTATGGATTTATTAGTGCATACAATCCAGGTACTAAAGTTGCTAGTATTGCAAAAGAATCAGATAACACAGCAGGATGGGAAACATGGCATCCAACAAATGGAGTAGCGGCAACACTAGATGCAACAACAGCATACAGTATTGAACCAAGAATCCAAGTAGTTGGTGGCGGTGGTAGTGGTGCTCAAGTTAGAGCAGGCGTTACAACTGGCAGAATTACACAGTTCTACATTGTTAATCCAGGTAGCGGATACACAAGTACTCCGACACTAACAATTACTGACCCAAGTGAAACTACTGAAGTTCCATGGGAATGTAGAGTTGGTAACGGTGTATTAACACAGCCAACTTGGACTGCAAGAGGAACAGACTTTGAAACAGCCAGCGGAACAGTAAGCGGAGATGGATATGCTGACATTTATCAATCAGCACAGTTTATGAACGTTTACGGAATGAGCGAAATTCCAGTTGAAGGTGCAAACTTACAACTTGATAACGATAGCAGATTCTTTAAAATTGTTTTTGTTAGAGAACTGTTAGGTAGTGCAGGTAACTATACTGCTAACTTGCAAGTATCACCAGACTTAGGAGTTGAAACTTCTCCAGAGCATGGCACCAACATTACAATAAGAAAACGATTTAGTCAGGTAAGATTAACAGGACATGACTTCCTAGATATTGGTACAGGTAACTTTGCAAGTACTAATTACCCAGGAACACCGTCCGTTGCTAACGATCCAAAAGACGAAGTTACTGAAAATGGCGGAGGTAGAATTTTCTACACAAGTACTGACCAAGATGGTAACTTTAGAGTAGGTAGATTGTTCAACGTTGAACAGTCAACAGGATCTGCGAGCTTGAATACAAGTGCATTCAGTTTAGCAGGACTACAAGAATTGTCACTAGGCGCAGTTGGGCTAGGACAAGGCGGCGCTGTTATTAATGAATTTAGTACAGATGGTACATTTAGTGCTAATTCAGATAACGTTGTTCCGACACAAAGAGCAATTATTACATACATCAATTCACAGATTGGTGGAGGTAGTAGCTCTCTGAACGTTAACGCAGTTACAGCAGGTAAAATAAATATTACAGGAAATACGATAGGTACAACTGATAATAGTCCAATTACTGTAACTACGGGAATGAACTTTAACGGCGGTGTAAGTGGAAGTCCAGTTGCATTTGCGTTCTTTTTAACAAGTAAAACATAATGGCTAAATACTAACATAGGAGTAATAAAATGGCATCAGGAATATTAGGATCAAGCGATCTTTCAGCAAATAGTAATACTACTATCTATACAGTACCTGCTGATACATATAGTGTTGTAACTGTAAACTTTTGTAACAGAGGTTCAAATACAGCCGCTATAAGATTAGCAACAAGTACTGGAGATTCACCAGGTGGAAACGAATACTTAGAGTATGACGTATCTATCGGACCAAACGGTGTATTAGAGAGAACTGGTATTGTTATTGACGCAACAAAGAAAGTTGTTGTAAGATCAACTCAAACATCCGTAACAGCAATGGTTATGGGTATTGAAACAGCCGTTCCGGCGGCGTAACATAAGGATAGGATAAAGCAATGGGAAGAAGAATATCAGTAGGTTCACCAGGTTTAACTGTCCCTTTTGGAACTACGGCACAAAGAAC
>PYIJ01404113.1_pt1 | contig 12696 bp, 11 predicted proteins | sample 3578051 | NCBI WGS metagenome assembly PYIJ01 (sample SAMN08408021, study PRJNA431606) | Marine metagenome isolate SA_KN192-05_S13_5m, whole genome shotgun... | biome: marine; feature: oceanic pelagic zone; material: water; isolation source: surface water sample, 0.2-0.8 um fraction ... | reverse complement strand
GATGTTAATAAATATCAATAACCATATATCAAGAAGTGCTATTAGTGGTAAATGAAAAGAAAAGAACAACCATGACCAGATCGCATTTAAAAATAACTGAATATAAAACAAATTTTTAATGGCATTGTAAGTTCTCCATATTGTAATACCCATTAAGAAATATAATATTGGCCAAACAATTCCAAAAACATAACCAGGCGGATTTAGATCAGACTTAGCAAGATCTAAATACCAACTATCAGTTCCTGTATTTGTTGAAGCTAGACTTCCTACGATAAGTGTAAGTAATACCAAGGTAACAGCATTTATTTTTGGATTAACTTTAAGCACTATCTTTTTCTAAAGAATCTACTTATTGTATCTGAGATGTTTCCAAAAAGATTTGACCCCTTAGGCCTTGCTTCAATATAAATATAAAATCCAACAAAGACTAAAGAAATTAAAAAAACCCAAACTGCATCATATTCACCCATGAGTAAATTATAATTCTATTAAGGCTATAAACATATTTAAATTATTGTTTTTCTACAATAATTGAGCAAACTGAATAGCCGGCACCAAAAGAACAGATAATGCCTTTGTCTCCTTTTCTTAGATCATTATGAAGGTTAAAGGCAAACATTGAACCTGCGCTAGCTAGATTTCCAAATTTTTGAATTGGAAGAGGCGCCAAAGATGTATCAAAATTATCTGTACCAATAACCTTAGAGACTATTAAATTTATCATTCTTGCGTTAGCTTGATGTAACCAAAATTTAGAAATTTCTTGAGGCTCAAGACCATTATCATGGAGTTGATTTGTTAAAAATTCTGCAACCATAGGACAAACTTCTTTAAAGACGCTATTACCATTTTGATAAAATAATAAATCTTCAATCTTTTTTTCATCGCCAGCTGCTCTTACAAGGTAACTCCAATCACTTCTTATATTATTTGAGAATTTAGTGATTAATCTTCGGTCAAGAATTTTATAAGCATTATCAGAATTCTTTTGATTAGAAACGACAGTAGCTACACATCCGTCACCAAAGATAAAATGGATATCACGTTTTGTATAATTGACAAAAGGTGTAGATATTTCAGGATTTATAACAAGAATATTATTTGCGAGTCCAGATGCTATATCACTATAAGCGTTATTTATTGCAAATGTTGTAGACGAACACCCAACAAGCATATCGTATGCGTAACCCTCTATTCCTAGTTCATTCTGAATTTCAATAGCAACAGATGGATAATTTCTTGCGGCGTGAGAAGTGCCTAGGATAACACCATCAATATCATCTGCAGTTACGTTGGCTTGTTGCATTGCTTTTTTTGCAGCTTCAATTCCAGCAATTGCATGAATTGAAAGACGAGATTCATCTTCATGTTGAACTGATGGCATCATTTTTGAAACATCTAAAATATTTTTCTTGTCTATAACATGTCTAGTCTTAATACCTGATGCTTTTTCAATAAATTCTGAGGAGGAATAGTCTAAGGGCTCAATTTCACCGCTTTTAATTTGTTCCTTGTTTTCTGCATTGAAGATGTCTACATATGAATTAAACGACGAAACTATTTCATCGTTTGTGATAACTTCGTTTGGATACCAAAGCCCTGTTCCTGCTATATGAATATCATTCATAATCATTTCATAAATTATTATAAGAGTTTATTATAAATTATGAATTTAAACACCACCATAAATGAAGATAAGGTTTATCGCTATTTATCGGATCAAACCACAATAAACGGTATTATTCATATAAGTCATGGCATGGCAGAACATATTGGAAGATATGAATGGCTAATTCATAGGTTAAATAATGATGGCTTCCATGTTATTGCTATTGATCATAGAGGTCACGGTAAAAGAATAGAGGATAATCTTAAAGGATATTTTGCTGATAAGAATGGTTGGAATATAGTTCTTGATGATTTGATGAATTTAGTTGATGAAACCAATAAAGAATTTCCTAATCATAAACAATTTTTAATTGGCCACAGCATGGGTTCATGGATTTCATTAGGTGCAATTCAAAAGGGCATAAGTTTAGATGGTTTGGTTTTGTCAGGGTCATCAATGATTCCAAAATCAGTTATCGATGCTCAAAGAATTATTATAAGGTCTCAAATTTTATTTTTTGGAAAAAAAGCTGTTAGTAAATTCTTAGATAAAATCACACTAGGTCAATATAATAAATTTTTTAGACCAAATAGAACAGAAAAAGACTGGATATCATCAGATAATGATAATGTTGATGATTATGTTAATGATCCTTTATGTGGATATCCGGTAACAATAGGTTTATGGGATGATCTATCAAAAGGTATGCTGTCGGTCTTTGACAATACCAAATACAAAGCTATCGATAAATCATTGCCTGTATACATCCTTTCAGGGTCTAAAGATCCAGTTGGTGGAAATGGATTAGGCGTAAAAAAATTATTTGATTTTTTAAATCCAATATTTGATTCTGTTCATCTTGATTTAATAGAAAATGCTAGGCACGAGGTTTTTAGTGAAATAGATAAAGAACACACATACAATAAACTTTTACACTTTCTCAAAAAAATATGAAATTCATTCTTTTATTTATTATTTCAATATCTCTATATATTCAATCTAGTGAAATGGAGAGGTTTGATATAAATCATGGAAATGAAAATAGACATTTTTTAATATATGTTCCTGAAAGCGATAAGAAAATAGATAAAATTGTAATAGGTCTCCATGGATACACGGGATCTGCTTCTGGATTTGAGATGGAAACAACTGGAGGGTTTAATAATAGTGCTGATAAATATAACTTTATAGCCGTATATCCTCAAGGCTCATTTTTCTATGAAAATTCATACTCAAGAGGCCAAATCTCATCAAATTATATTTCATCATGGAATGATTTAACTGGATCAAAAACAAAAACTCCGATTGGTGAGACATGTGCAATTGATGCAGTCATGTATCCCAAATATCCAAATTGTGAGGGCACTGATGCTGGACGATGTGCATGGACAAGTTGTGGCGATGATATAGGTTTCATAAAAATTGTTATAGATAAAGTTAAAAACAAATTTGGCATCGAAGATATTTATATTGTGGGTATGAGTAACGGAGGAAAAATGGCTCACGCCCTGGGTTGTGCATTTGGCAATGAAATAAGAGGCATCATAAATGTTGTGGGATCGCCTCAGTATGGATTAGCATGCAAACCACAGAATCCTGTTAATTACATCATTTATGCAGGAAACAATGATTATGTTGTTCCTCCATTTGATATAGTCTCTCATGATAAATATTTTTACACTCCTATAACGAATATTACTCAAGAATGGTCAGAAACATTTGCTTGTAAAAATAAACAGTCCATTAAACATGAAAAAAAAGATTTGATTCATGAAGAAATTTTTTCAGATTGCTCCAACAGCGTTAGTGTAATAAGTCTTGTTAATATGAATGGAGGTCATTCGTGGCCAGGAACAAAAGAGTCAGCTGGATTTTGCAAAACTGATGCTCAAAAAGAGATAGACCTAGAATCATGCAATTATGTTGATAATGAATGGGGCAATGACTTCTTGCTTGAGAAATTATTTAAACTATAAAATTTATAGACCTATATGTCTAATAGGTTGAAATACTAACTTATCTAGGTATTATTATATAAGTAACACTTTTATAAATTGGGGAAATATTTATGTCTAGAGTTCAATTAAAACCACTTTTTGAGAAAAAAGTCGATCCTTTAACATCTGCTTTAAGAGAAGTTTTTAAAGATAATAATTATGCAATGTCATGGCTTGGAGCTTTATCTATAGGTATTGGTGTTTCAAATGCTAATAATTTAAGTGCACAAGATGATGTTGAGGAAGTCATAGTTACGGCTTCTAAAAAAGAACAAAATGTTCAAGATATTGCAATGAGTGTTCAAGCAATTACATCAGCTGAACTAGAAAAGAAGAATATTAAGAATTTAGAGGATATCGCAAACCTTTCTCCTGCAGTAACTTTCAATAATGTTGGGCCTGGAAAATCTAATTTCTATATAAGAGGAGTTTCGGATGGCGCTATTATGAACAGCTATGCGTCCCCAGAAGCAACTACTGCTTTGTATTTAGATGAACAACCTTTAACAGCTGGAAGTTTGACTCCAGATCTTCACGTTTATGATATTGAAAGAGTTGAAGTATTGATGGGTCCTCAAGGAACTCTGTATGGATCAAGCTCAACGTCAGGTAACATCAAAATAATTACAAAAAAACCTGATCCTACAGGATTTGATTTTGGTGTTGATGTTGAATATGGATCTATATCAGATGGAGCCAATGATGAGTCATTAGAGGCCTTTGTTAATATTCCAATTGGATCAAGTCTTGCCGCAAGAATAAGCGCTTATGATGTTCAAGACGGTGGTTGGATTGACAATAAGCCAGCAACATATACATATCAAAATTATGGAATAAATTACACCATTGATAATACTACTGCTCCATATAATGTTGCAAAAGATGATTATAATGATTCATCAAAGACAGGCAGTAGAATTAGACTAGCTACTGCATTTGATAATTTTAATATCGATTTATCATTTTTAACACAAGAGTCTCAATACAACGGCTCTTATGAAACTGATGTTCTCACAGACGATCAAAGCGCTGCAATGCCTAAGAGAAGTAATACCAGATTCTCACCAGAGAAATATGACGATGAGTTTGATCAAATGTCAGTAACTATTAGCGGATCAATTAATGATAATTTAGATGTAATTTTAACATCTTCAATTTTTGAAAGAGATACTGCATATACATATGACTATGCTAGTTATGTTGAATATTATGCATATGCTGCATATCCTTCATATGTTTGTGATTACTACGATTATTATTACTATGGAAATATTTCAAATTGTAGAGATCCAAGAATGACATATGCTCAGACTAATGATATTGAGAGAACATCTACTGAATTTAGAATTCAGTCTAATAATGAATCTGGTTTTAACTGGATTCTTGGAGCATTTAAGGAGACTAATGAAAAAGTAACTGATGTAGATTACCTTCAACCTGGAAGTGTTTATCCAATTTTCTGGGAAGCAGATTTGGTTAGAAAGGGTGACATAGATGCAGTATTTGGTGAAGCTTATTTTGATTTATCTGATAAGACAGAGTTAACTTTAGGTCTTAGAAAGTATGATCAAACAATGAATTTAGTAGCTAGTGATGGTTACTATGGATCATATTCATTTGGTATTGATACATTAAATTTCAATTCATCTGAAACAGGCTCAATTCCAAAAGTATCTATATCCCATGATATATCCGATGATGTTATGGTTTACGGAAGCTACTCCGAAGGTTTTAGACCTTCTGGTGTTAACAGACCAAGACCATCACAAGCTGGTCTTATTCCAGCGACTTATGACCCTGATTATTTAGACAGCTATGAAATAGGTGTTAAATCTTCATTAAAAGATGGAAAACTAACTCTTAATGGGGCTTTTTATAAGATGGATTGGACTGATTATCAAACCTCTACATACGATACCGATATTACATCTGTTGCGTATACTGAAAATGTTGGTAATGCAAAAATTAATGGTCTTGAATTGAATATGATATATTCATTTAATGAATCAACCGGCATGACACTTTACATAAATAAAATGGATCCTACCTTATCGCAGGATTACTACTATACGTCAGGTGAGTTGGGTGCAGATGCAGGAAATAGATTAGCTTATATGCCCGAACTTTCTTATTACATGTCTTTTGATAAAGATTTTGTCTTTATGGGCAAACCAGCTTTTATTAGCTTAGATCATTCTCATACTGGTAAAAGATTTACTTCATATGAAAATGGAGCAACACAATTACCAGCTTATAACATCAGCAACTTAAGAGCTGGTATTGATAATGATAATTCAACAATTGAATTCTATATAACAAACTTGTTTGATAAAGATGCATATCTTTCAAGATATGATGACTTTGAATCGGTTGGAAGTTCTGGCTACTCTGGTTTTGGTATCAGAAGAACTGGAAGCAAGCCGAGGGTTATTGGAATAAGAGTAAGATATAGATACTAAGAAAATATTTTCTTAAAAACCATTTCTAACTGGTCAGGATCCTCGAAGTAGGGGAAATGGCCAGTTTCCTCAAGCATAAATATATCTTTATCGTGATCTACATTAACAAGTATCTCATTCTCAGGGTTATATCTTGCAAGCTTATCTTTGTCACAAAATAAGAATTTTACATTGCTTAATTCTTTAATTTGTTCATTTTTTAATCTGAAACTTGTACACGACTTTAAATCAATTGAACTAATTTCCTTTTCTGTTTGATTGAACAATCTTTTAAGTGGATATAATTTAATTTCTCTTTCAGGATCATTTTCAACAGTTTTTGTTCCGTATGGTGATTTAATTTCACCTTTTGATCTACCGTAAAAACCTGAACCTTTTACCCCAAATCCAGTTGTCTTTATCTCAGTCTCAGGCATTTTATATATCCCATATTTCATTAGAAATTCAACTGCTTGATCTAAATTACCTTTGGCATAATCTAGTAAGATATCCCCAACTAAAAAGGGATAAGCTATGTTCATACATACAGTCATTTCATTTTTATACTGAGTTGATAAATCTAATGCAACTAAACCTCCCCAGCTATGCCCAGACAAAATTAAATGATTAAGTTTTAATTCATCCAAAACCATCTTAACAACTTCTGTATGACTTTCTACGTCATAGAGCAATGGTCCAGTTGTGTATCCATGACCTGGTAAATCAATTGCCAGGACGTTGTAATCATTCTTAAATGAATCCATTTTGAACATTGATAATATTCTATGATCCATGCCTGCCCCAGGAATAAAAAGGATACTTTTTTTATTATGATCAATCTCAGATTGACTATAAATATGAACTTTATGGTTTTTTAATTGAATAAACATTTTTTAGTATTGAGTACATTAACAAGATATTAATAAATAGCAATGGTATAGAAAAAATAACCATAATCCACTTAAATGAGTCCACTCCATTTAGATACATTAATAAGGTTGGTTGAACCACTAACAACAAAGCATAAATAACTCTCAATGACTTTGAGCTACTAATATTAGATTTTTTCATTGACGCTGAAGCTAGAACATATGATGCAGAATCATATGTGGTACATAAGAATATTATCAATATAACTGCAAAAGCTACTAAGAGAATATTACCAAATGGAACACTTGAAATAGTTTCAACCACCAATCGTTCTCTTGACATAATATTATTTGAGATTATTTCTGGACTATTTAAAAAGTTATTTTCAAAAAGTGATATTGATAAGTTTGATAAAATTAACATACTAAATATACAACCAAAACTACCGACCAAAATCGTACCAAATATAATTTCTCTCAATGTTTTGTTATTTGAAATATTCACTAGAAAAGTTCCAACCATAGGCGCAAGAGCATACCACCATGCCCAATAGAAAACTGTCCAGTCAAGACTTATTGTTGTTCCAGTTGTGGTACTCATTTCAATATATTTTTGTAAAAAAAACGAAACTGTTTCTAATGAATTTGAAAGTATGTACCAAGTTGGACCAACAAAAAAAACAATTAATAAAAAGAATATAACTAAAATCATATTAATATTACTTAATCTTTTAATCCCATTTTGAACACCAACATATGCACTAGTCCCAAAAATTAGTGCACAAATTGTTATAGTTATTAAATCCAATGAAACTGTTCTATTTATATTAAAAACTTCTGAAATTACTGATGATATGAGTGGGAATGACAAACCTAGGCCTACTCCAGCACCACACAAAATAGCACCAATAAATAAAACATCTAAGATGAAGTTAATAAATTTATTTTTAAAAAATAAAATACCAGAAAAAGTTAGATTAGATTCTGGTTTTAAGCTTAATGCTAATCCAAAAGCAACTACTGGTAAGCAATATATTGCCCATGCTGTAAATCCCCAATGGAAAAGTGGGTATGATCTAGAGTAGAGAAGTATCTCTTGTTCTTTAAGGTCTGTATTAACATTAAGTATATTGTAATATTCAATCCACTCTATTGTTGACCAATACAATAATGTTGCTCCAATACCTGCAGCAAACAACATAGAACACCATGACAAGAGTGAGTAAGTCGGTTTATTGTCTAAACTTATCTTTATTTTTCCATATTTTGATAATGCTAATAAAAAAAGCAAAATTAAAAGAACAAAACTTCCATACATAAATAAAGATTCAAATTTCGAAGAAAGACTTGTATATATAGCAGAAAGTAATTTAGATGTAGTTACTGGATCAGCTAAAACAAATATAGATAACACCAAGGAAAGTAAAATAGTTATACTAAGTACAGTTTTATTCCAATTAGGGTCAATCATTTTTGTATTATGTCTGAATTAAATAATGCTAATTATGCTTTCGATAATGCTATTAAGCTTCTTAAAGATAATAATGTAAAAGAGTCCATTGAACAACTTGAAGAAATTCTTAAAATTCAACCTGGTCATAAAACATCTTTGAATCTTTTGAGTGATATCTATATAAAGCTCAATAAACCTAATGAATCACTTAACTATTTAAACGAAATTTTAAAAATAGATAAAACTGACAAAATAAGCCTAGAAAAAAAATATAAGATCCTGCTTTATATTGGTAATGAATCTTCTGCTTATGAAACTTTGCTGTCAATGAATAAATCTCACCCATCAATTAACACTGCTAGGGAGCTATCAAATTATTATTTAAAGCATGACGATGAAGAAAAGTCAGATGAAGTTATTCAATCTTTTTTTGAATCTGATAAGTCTTACTCAGAACTATATAAGGGAATAAGGCATGTAAAAGCAGGAAGATTTAAATTGGCAGAAGAGTCATACAAGAAAGTTTTAAAAAAAGATAATAACAATATAGACGCATTGAGGTTGCTTGGACTTTTAGCTTTTAAAAATAAAAATTATACAGTTGCTGAAAATTTATTTATTAGAGCAATTAAAATTGATCAACATTTTCATTTGTTATGGGATAACCTTGCAAAGGTATACAGGATTCAGAATAAATTAGAAAAATCAAAAAAAGCTTTTAAAAACTTAATAAAACTAGATCCTTACAATCTTGAAGCACTAGTTGCTTTAGGTACAATTTATGTAAAACTTGCAGATTATGACGAAGGTATCAGAACATACCAAAAAGTATTATCACTAAAAGATAACAATCCTCGCGTGTTTTTAAGTATGGGGCATGCTCTTAAAACAGTTGGAAGAAGACACGAATGTGAAGATGCCTATCACAAAGCAATTGAGTTATATCCTCTATGTGGAGAAGGATATTGGAGTTTAGCAAACCTCAAAACATATAAATTTTCTGAAAAACAAATATCAAATATGGAGCTTTCTCTTAAAAAGAACATTCAGGAGCAGGAGAAGATTCAAATGCTTTTTGCATTAGGAAAGGCATATGAATCAAAGGCAAACTATAAAAAATCATTTGAGTTTTACGAAAAAGGAAATTGGATGCAGCGCAAAATAGTTGAATATAATGCACAAGAGAATTCAAATAATATAGATACAATTATTGATTTTTTTAAGGAAAATAAAAAAAATATTGATTTCGAATCAGGATATAAAGCCAATGATCCAATTTTTATATTAGGTCTCCCAAGGGCAGGCTCTACTCTTCTTGAACAAATATTGTCTTCTCATTCTAGTATTGAGGGAACTCAAGAACTGCATAATATTATGACTATAGGAAGGCGTATTAAATCAAAAAATGATTCAGAAAATTATCTTAATAACTTACTTGATCTAGATAGTGATGCAATAAAAATGTATGGAAAGATGTTTATAGATGAAACCAAGTGGGCTAGAAATGAAAAGGATTTATTTATTGATAAGATGCCTAATAATTTTCCTCATATTGGCTTAATTAAGATGATTCTTCCTAATGCTAAGATTATTGATGCAAGAAGAAATCCTATGGATGGCTGCTTCAGCTGCTTTAAACAATATTTTGCAAAAGGCCAACACTTTACCTATGACCTTGACGATATTGCCAGATACTATAAAGATTATGTTCGTCTTATGGATTTTTGGAATAGCTATTTTCCAAAATCTATTCACACCGTACTTTACGAGAACGTTATTAATAACTCTGAAGAAGAGGTTCGCAAAATGTTAGATTATCTTGATTTACCTTTTGAGGAATCTTGTATGAATTTTTATAAATCTGCACGACCCGTAAAAACTGCTAGCTCAGAACAGGTAAGACAACCAATTTACAAATCCGCACTCGATTATTGGAAAAATTTTGAAGATGATCTTGAAGTACTTTCAAAACATTTCAATGAATAATAAGTTTGATTACCCAAATCTTGAGAGAGTTGATACTGAAATTGGTAGACATTATAAAGATTCAAAAGGGAACCTTGTTCCAAGTGTAACCACCGTTCTTTCTAGTACTTCTAATAATAAAGAAGGTATAGATAAATGGAGACAGAAAGTTGGCGATATAGAAGCTGATAGGATTATGAAACAAAGCACTGACATAGGTACCGCAGTCCATGAAGCTATTGAAAAATACCTTAATAAAGATCACTGGGATGACTTTAATGAAACTAATGATCAGCTCATGGCAAGAAATATGACTTCTAAATTTATTAACCAAGGACTAGAAAAAATAACAGAAATTTGGGGTTTGGAGGTTGGACTCATCTTAGATAATTTATATGCTGGAACTGCTGACTGTGTTGGAACCTATCAAGATATTCCATCATTGATTGATTTTAAAACTGCAAGAAGAATTAAAAGAAGAGAGTGGATTGAAGATTATTTTTTACAAGGTTGTGCATATGCAAATGCTCATAATGTTATGTTCAACACCGAAATTAAACAAATCGTTATATTAATGGTTGATAGAGATTTAATTTTTAAAGAATTTATAGTTAGGTTAGATGAATTTAATGAATTAACAGCTAAATGGAAAAAGCGGCTGATATATTTTGATAAAAAATATAAAAATATAAAAATATAAATAAAGGATAAATATTATATGAAGCAAATAATTGCAATTGGCGGCGGCGGTTTTGGAAGAGAAATTAAGGATTTAAAAATAGAAAAATATATAAGAAATCAGTCACAAAAAAAAGAGCCTAAAATTTGTTTTATACCAACGGCAACTGGAGATGATAAAGGATACATTGATAATTTTTATAAGGCTTTCAATTCATTGGATTGTAAAACTTCTCATATTGATTTTTTTAAAAGAACAATCGATCTTGAGAAACACATTATGGATCAAGACATCATTTTTGTAGGAGGTGGAAATACAAAGAGTATGTTGGCTGTATGGAGAGAATGGGGATTAGATAAGATTTTATTAAAAGCCTATATAGAAGGAATTATTATGAGCGGTGTCAGTGCTGGAGCCATATGTTGGTTTGAAAAAGGTATTACTGACTCATGGAAAGATCATCAAGCAATATTACCTTGCCTCAATTTTGTTGATGGAGTCTGTTGTCCACACTATGACGAAGAACCGGAAAGAATACCATTCGTAAAAGAAATACTTAATGATGATCTGATATCAGAGTGTATAGCTATTGAAGGTTTTAGCGCACTTCACTTAATAGATAATAAACCACAATATTCTGTAAGTTTTGGAGATAATAAGAATTGTTATATAGTTAATAAGATAAATTCTGAAATAGTTCATAATGAAATTAAAAATACAGAGTTAGTGCAATTATGAAAATAGCAAATATATTATCGTTAGTTTTAGGAACAGTGTTATTGCTGATATCAGTTCAATGGATTTTTATGCCTGCAGTTGCAGCTGAAACTCTTAGCATGATCTACTTAGAAGGTGAGGGACGAAATACTCAAATAAGAGATTTCACAGCTTTTTTCTTAGCAACATCTACCATGTGTTTTCTTTCATTTGCAACCAAGAAGTATGAATTCATTTTCTCATGTGGTCTTGTTTATTTTCTTGCAGCATTTTTTAATATATTTGCAAGCATAAGTCATGAAGCGCCTTTGGCTATGTCATCACTTGTGTCAGAAATTGTTTTTACTTCAATGGCCTGGATCTCGGCTTATAAATATAAAAATTTATAAATAACTTACAAAATCATCTATATCCAAATTTGGAATCTTTTTTTTATCTCCAATTTCAGTGCCAATGTATAAATATCCTAATACTTCTTGATGATCGCTTAAGCTAAGTTCTTGTTGGACCATTTTATTGAATGCCATCTTTCCAGTTCTCCATATGCACGAGTAATTCATTGCATTTAAAGCAAGCATGATATTTTGAGCAGCTGCTGCAGTTGATAATTTTTGTTCGATTGCAGGTACTTTTGGGTGTTCTTTGTATGTGTTAACCAATATAACAATCATAGGAGCTCTATATGGAGCATTTTTATATTTTTCAAGAATTTCATCAGAAATATCAGGTATAGATTTTCCAAAATTGAAAAAGATATTTGATAATTTTTCTAATCCTTTATCTTTGACTTCTATAAAACTGCTCGTTCTTAGCCATGCATGGTCAGGTGCTCGTAAAGCAGCTTTATAAACTGTTTTCATTTCTTCAGATGAAGGATGAGGTTTGGCAAGTTTCCTTGCAGACACGCGATTTAAGATATTATCAAGAGCATCCATTATATTATTTTTAATTTTGAGGTTAACATGT
>PYIJ01034740.1_pt1 | contig 12729 bp, 11 predicted proteins | sample 3578051 | NCBI WGS metagenome assembly PYIJ01 (sample SAMN08408021, study PRJNA431606) | Marine metagenome isolate SA_KN192-05_S13_5m, whole genome shotgun... | biome: marine; feature: oceanic pelagic zone; material: water; isolation source: surface water sample, 0.2-0.8 um fraction ... | reverse complement strand
GGCAGATCGCCGTCAAGATCAAAGCAGTCTACCGAGTGTGAAGTCCACGAATGGGCGAACTCATCGGCATCAAGGATTGTATCGAGTGACACCAGCCGCAGAATAACATGCTGCTTTCCTTCGCGCTGCGCATAAACCTGAGTGCCGCAGTTGTTGCAAAAATGGCGATGTTTGCCGCGAGAGGATTCAAAGCTACCTAAGTGCTCAGCACCGGTTAGTTTGAAATCTGCAGTGGGCACCCATGCAGCGCTAGAAAACGCCGAGCCATGGGCTTTGCGACACGTGGTGCAGTGGCAATGGATAATGCCGGTTACTGGGGTGGAAAACTCGTAGGTCACGTTACCGCATAGGCAACTACCGGTAGTCATACGTTATCTAACGCAGGCCGACACAATTGCGGTCATCTCGAATACGAATTGCGCAGGTTGCTCTTGCGTTGTTAACGACCGTTTTCCAGACATCGGCCATTTTAGACAGCCAAGCCTCGAGTAAAGGGGATGCTGCCTGCTGTGCAGATTGAGTGCTTGTGTTCAAATTTCGCCGGGTTGATGGCAACGTCATATCCCTGCCCCACGATTTCTTTGCATTCTGCTGACGATGGCTGACCAGACGATGGCTGACCAGACGGAGCGATGTGACCGGCATTTGCGTACTCGCGCGGAACGTCCATGCGTGATTTTTTAGCGCTGACCCACGATGTCCCCAGAATGCCCGAGCGCAAAAGGAAAAAAATTTACCTGAATTGTTGTCACCTCAAAAGTGACGGGGCTCACACATTAGTGATTTTTTTCCCTTAACCAACGCGTCGGCAGTCAGCAAGAACGGTAGCGCTTTCTACACACCGCCTTGACCAAATCGCGCCTTGCTAAAGCATCGCGCTATACTCGCTGTCCCACACTTTGTAGTGCTTTGCATGTCACAGCGATTCGACACAGATGTCTTGATCATTGGCGGAGGCGCCGCAGGTTTGTCTGCTGCACTGACGTTGTCCAAACATGTTCGGGTCACCGTGCTCTGCAAGGGTGATATCACCACAGGATCATCGCATTGGGCGCAAGGTGGTGTTGCTGCCGTCACCGACCCGGAAGACAGTTTTGATGCGCATATTAGAGATACGCTGGATGCCGGCGCAGGCCTATGCGATTCGGATGTGGTCAGATCTACTGTCAATGCCGGGCCCGATGCCATCGCGCAACTGAGCGAATGGGGGGTCGATTTTGATACCGAGGGCAACGCCCTGCACCTCACCAGAGAAGGCGGCCATTCCTTTCGCCGAGTGGTCCATGTAGCTGATGCAACGGGCAAGGCCATTACCCAGACTCTGACGGATCAGGTCCTGGATAACGGCAACATTGAGCTTTTTGATGACCGCGTCGCGATTGACCTGATCAACCTATCGACACTGGGTAGGCACCATAGCCGCTGCGCGGGCGCCTATGTACTCAACCGAACCACCGGGCGTGTGGAGGTGTTTCAATCACGCTTCGTTATTTTGGCCACCGGCGGCGCAAGCAAGGTCTACCTGTATACCAGCAACCCAGACAGTTCTACCGGTGACGGCATCGCCATGGCTTGGCGGGCCGGTTGTCGCGTGGCGAATATGGAGTTCAACCAGTTTCATCCAACTTGCCTGTATCACCCCCATGCCGGATCTTTTTTGATTTCTGAGGCTGTGCGCGGCGAAGGCGGCGTGCTCCGGCTGCCCAATGGCCAGCGTTTTATGCAGCGCTTTGACGAGCGCCGGGAACTCGCACCGAGAGATATCGTCGCCCGCGCCATCGACCATGAAATGAAACGCATCGGCGCCGATTGTGTTTTCCTTGATATCAGCCATTTATCCGCAGAATTTATCCGCGGCCACTTTCCAAACATTGCCCAGCGCTGTGAGGAACTGGGCATTGATATCACTAAGGAACCCATACCCGTAGTACCTGCCGCCCACTACACCTGCGGCGGTGTGGTGGTCGACGAACACGGTCGCACAGACGTTCCTAACCTCTATGCTATCGGCGAGGTCAGCTGCACAGGCCTCCATGGCGCAAATCGATTGGCGAGCAATTCGCTGCTCGAATGCTTGGTTTACGGACAGCGGGCGGCACAAAAAATCATCAGCACCTTGGATAAACCCCAGAGTTTTCCTTACATACCCAAGTGGGATGAATCCAAGGTCACAGACTCCGACGAGTCAGTGATCATTGCCCACAACTGGGATGAGCTAAGGCGGTTCATGTGGGACTACGTGGGCATTGTGCGCACAGACAAACGCTTGATGCGCGCGCACCGCCGCATTGAACTGCTAAAGCAGGAGATTCAGGACTATTACTCCAACTACCGGGTGACCAATGACCTGATTGAGCTGCGTAACTTGCTGCACGTAGCAGATTTAATTGTGCGCAGCGCACTCAAGAGAAAGGAAAGTCGGGGACTGAACTACAACATGGACCACCCCGGGCAAGCTGAGCGTCCTGCGGACACCATTTTATCCCCAGGCAGCCTCGATAGCCTGATTGTGGAACCTGGCGTACAACAGATGGTGCGATGAGATTTCGCCTTTCGGTACCTATGCCGGGCCGCCACTGAGCAGCCGGCGACGAATGTCGGCATACACAGATGTCGACACTTCGTCCCTGAAAACCCAATACCATCCGCCGTCTTCAGCGACATAGCCCACACACCAGGGACAAATCCAGCGGCGCAGCGGCATACCTACAAAGGAGGGGACGGCGCGAGATTCATTGGCCGCAAAGCGAGCATCTGGCAGCCCCAGGCCTTTTAGCTCAAGAGCTTGCTCTCGCGAGTTAGGTAGCGCGATAGTGAAGGTAATGTGAGCCCGACTTGAGCGTAGCGCCGAAGTAATGAACGCGCAGGCCAAGCCGAGGCCTGTTAGGCCCAACAAAACATAAAGGCCGAAGCCTGTGCAGAGGGCCCAAATCAAAGCGCAGAAACGGCGCATGGACCCAGAAACCAAAACGAGTTGGCTACAGGGCGCCTTCGTAGGAGATGATTTTCTCGACCAGTCCGGTAACCAAGCGATCATCAGACGTAACACGGCCTTGCAGCAAGTCGTATAAATCCACGTCTTCCCAATCCAGCAATTCTTCATAGAGCGCTTGTTCATCCTCTGACAGGCCGTGAAAGCAGTCTCGCACGAAGGGCACTAACTTGAGCTCGAGCTCGGTTAAACCGCGACGGCTGCGCCAGTAAATGTGTTTCAAATCTGCGGGTATCACGAATCTCTCTCAGGTTATTGCTTTTTTGGGCAGCGATCAGGCAGTCTGCTCCACTTCTTCTGTAGGACGGATATGACACGTGAACGCATGGTCAGACGCACAAATCGTCAGCCTTGAAGGCCAAGGGGTCAAAGCGTTTTTGCAAGGCTATCTTACCTGCAACAGCGAGCGCATCGGACAAAACATGCCCACGCCTATGACACTGTGCAACTTGAAGGGGCGCGTCATCGGCAACGGTTGGGCGCTTGGCGATGACGAGCGCGTTTTGCTCGTAGTGCATCATACGGTCGCAGAGGCGCTGGCAGCTTTCTTGACACCCTACGCCATGTTCTCCAAGTGCAAGGTGGTAGCTCATAATACGCCCGTCGCCGTGGTCGCTGGCGAACGCGACTCAGCTGCATTCACCAACCGTTGGTGCTTTGCAAATGATTTGCTCACCACGTCACAGAGCGATGGTCACGATCAATCCAGCGCGATCGCTCAAGACTTAGTCGCCAACAGATTCGCTTGGGTGAGCGACAGTATCGCGGGCAAGTTCTTACCCCAAGTACTCGGCATGCACGAGGTCGGCGCTGTGGACTTCGACAAGGGCTGTTACCTAGGCCAAGAGATTGTCGCCAGAGCTCAATTCAGAGGAGCGGTAAAGCGCGGCATTGATGTCTTTAGTTGGCACGGTCAGGCACCGAAGGCTGGAGACAATTGGACGGACAGCGCGCACGGCAAAGGCACAGTGATCCTCGCCGCGGCGACGACCGCTGCCGATACTGGCCAAGGCCTTTGGGTGAGAAGCCTGTAAATTCTGCGGTTCGGATGATGCGACGGCGAAAAACAAGCCCCGTTGTAGCCTTTACAGGCTCTTAAAGCCCATGGCGACATTAGCTTGCGTGCTCAGGCGGGTTCGCAACGCCTACCGGCGAGCTATGGCACACCCGACAGCCAAGGCTTCAATACGATTATTACCAAACCCCGACTAGCCATCGCGGTGGAGCAAGACCACACCATGCAGCGATCCATACGCTTGACTAATTCTTGTAAATCATTGCCCATGGCCGAAAGACGCTTGTCCATTTGCTCCTGCAACGCTTCAAAACGGTTGTCTATCGCTGCAAAACCCTGGCGATAATTCAACAGGGTGAAACAGATTTTTTCTAGGCGCGTTTAGCGTCCGTAGATAGACAACTCGAAAACACTCATACACAGAAAGACTTTTTAAGTTGGGCGAGATCGTCGTTGGCCATTGTCATGACAAGCACCAGAGTAGGGATGCATTGCTAACACTGCCTGTGTACGCGCGCAGGCGATACCCCGTGTCGTTAATCTATCGCCACTCACCGCGAGACCTTTGGATTACTTCGCCGAAATTAAGTAGCGAAATCCTTATTCAGCCTTACATCTTTAGATCGAACTTTTTGAAGTACCAAAGCGCAAATGGCACTTCCATCAGCAAGAACGTTACCACTGAGAATGCGAACCAATTTACCTCGCCAAATAAAAGGTCGAAAGGCTGGTTTGTTCCCCAAAAGAGAAAACCAGCAACAATCACGGACGTGGCACTGGCTAACAAATCACTTTGGATTAACTTGTTGATGTCATCGGCCACCATACGAGGGTAGATCAGAAAATAGGCGAGGCACAGTATTATTCCGTTTAAGCCAAGCAATAGCGTTTCAGGCGAAAGCGTCATATCCGGTGCATCATCTTTCGAAGACTCGAATGAGCCATCTCATAACAGGTCAGCCAGTGGGTGCATCCGCTCTTCTCTCTCCCATTGCCCGACGAAGTGATCGTCAACTATCGACTGTGACACGTCATTGACGCTCTTGACCGTCCACGTCGGCTCCTGATCCTTATCGATCAGGAGCGCTCTTACCCCTTCGGCAAAATCTGGTCGCGACAAACAATTTGTGGCGACGGCGAGTTCGGTCATAAAACATTCCGCGAGGCTTAAGGACGGGCCAAGGCTGAGTTGCTTGAAAATAATGCCCGCCGTGACTGGGCAACCGTTGCGCAATGCGGCGACGCCTTTATCTACCCACTTCGACGTGCCCTCAAGCGCAAGGATGCTGCTGTAACAGTTGCTCAAGCTACTTAGATTAATGCGCTCTAAATCCACACCAGCAATGTCGCTGGTAGGCATATCGCCAGTATAGGTCTGGGATGCTAAATACTCTGCCACGGCTGCTCTATTGGTTTGCGAACTGCCTGCCTGCCAATGGAGTTGTTCTAAACCTTCAAGGATCGCCACTTGCTCGTCGTGGCTCACCACATGAGTGCCAATACCGAGTTCAAGCGCATCGGTCGCGTTCACCTGACTGCCAGTCATCGTGAGCAGCGCTGCGGCTTTTGTTGGCAAGTTCCGCATAACCACGGTGCCCCCAGCGTCGGGAAATAGACCGATGGTGATCTCAGGGAACGCTAGCCGTGTACGCTGTGTCATCACACGAAAGTTCGAGGCCGAAAAAAGTCCATAGCCGCCTCCCATCACGATGCCATGGCCCAGGGTTAGCAGCGGTTTCGGGTAGCAATGCATCAGATAATCAAGCCGATACTCGGCGGCAAAAAATCGCTCGGGGTAGTCGTTTACTAGACTGCCCGCGGCCAGATTCTCTGTAGCGGCGTGATAAAGCGCCTGCACATCGCCGCCTGCGCAGAAGGCTTTGTCGCCTTCTCCGGTGACGACTACAGCGACCACCTCGTCGCGCTTTGCCCAGCTCAACATCTGCGGCGTCATGGCCTCGACGGCTGCTAGGGTAAGGGCGTTAAGTGTTGCCGGTATGTTGAGATGCGCTTGAGCGATGACGCACCCCTCTTGGACTGCGTGCTCGGAAAATATGACGTCGTGAGTACTCATACCCTATTTCCTTGATTTATGGCCGCAGCCTTGGCAGCCATTCGATAGGCGCCATGCCTTGTTGCTCGAGCAGCCGATTAGCGGCAGAAAAGTGTTTGCAACCGAGAAATCCTCGGTGCGCCGATAGCGGTGACGGGTGCGGGGCTTTAAGCAGATGGTGTCGATCTGCGGCCACCTGCGAAGCTTTCTTCTGGGCATAGCTGCCCCACAACAAAAAAATCAATTTTTCGTGTCGATTAGCAAGCCGCTTGACCAGTTCATCGGTGAATTGCTCCCAGCCCTTACCCTGATGCGACGCAGCTTGTGCATGCTCGACACTGAGCACAGCGTTAAGCAGCAGCACCCCTTGCTGCGCCCAATGGGTGAGATCTCCACTCGCGCGACTCAGATCTATGGGCCGACCTAGGTCTTCTTGAATCTCTAAGTACATGTTGCGCAGCGAAGGCGGTATTGGTTGGCCCTCGGGAACCGAAAAACTCAGCCCCATCGCCTGATTCGGGCCGTGATAGGGATCCTGACCAATAATGACCACGCGCACCTGTTCAACAGGTAACAAGTCCAAGGCGGCGAACATCTGCGGCCCCGGTGGGTAAACACGTTTGCCCGCGCGTTTTTCGCTCAGCAAGAACTCACGCAGCCCCTGCATATAGGGCTGATCAAACTGATCACCGATTAGGCTTTGCCAAGAGTGCTCTAGTGTTACCGAGCGAGTCATATCTGCCAGCCAATTATTGAGGACGCATCAGCGGGAACAGCAACACGTCGCGAATTGAAGGCGCGTCGGTTAGCAGCATCACCAGCCGGTCAATACCGATGCCCTCCCCTGCAGTTGGCGGCAGTCCGTACTCGAGCGCCGTAATGTAATCTTGGTCGAAGTGCATGGCTTCGTCGTCGCCTTTCGATTTGAGATCTGCCTGCGCTTGAAAGCGCTCAGCTTGATCTACGGGGTCATTCAATTCTGAAAAGCCATTAGCGTATTCACGACCCACGATGAAGAATTCGAAGCGGTCGGTGACATCTGGATTGTGGTCGTTACGTCGCGCCAGCGGCGAAACTTCGGCAGGGTACTCGGTAATGTAGGTTGGTTGCTCAAGACGCCCTTCCACCAAGGCTTCAAAAACTTCCATTTGCAGTTTGCCCAGGCCCCAATGATCCTCAACGGCGACTTGCTTGTCGCTCAGCACACCGCGCAGATGATCCACATTGTCTACCAAGCCTTCGGCGACACCGCCAAAGCGCGCTAGCGATTCCGCCATGGTGACCCGCTGCGGTGACATGGAAAAGTCGAGCTCAATACCCTGATAGACAATCTGTTGGCTACCAATGGCACGCTGAGTGAGTTCCATCATCAGTTCGTCGGTAAGATCCATCAGGTCGCGGTAATCAGAATACGCTTGGTAAAACTCAAGCATCGTGAACTCAGGGTTATGCCGAGTCGACAATCCCTCGTTGCGAAAATTCCGATTGATCTCATACACACGCTCGAAACCACCCACAACAAGACGCTTTAGAAACAGCTCCGGCGCAACCCGCAAAAACAGCGGCATATCCAGCGTGTTGTGATAAGTAACAAAGGGCCTCGCCGTGGCGCCACCGGGAATGCTGTGCATCATGGGGGTCTCTACTTCGAGATAGTCCCGCTGATTGAAAAAGTCGCGCAGCGCCTGCATCACCATGGACCGCGTGCGGAAAACCCCGCGGGTGTCTTCATTCATTATCAAATCGACGTAACGCTGGCGATAACGAATCTCCTGATCGGTTACGCCGTGAAACTTCTCGGGCAGCGGCAGAGCTGTTTTATTAAGCAGCACCACGCTATCAGCCTGCACGCTCAGTTCGCCCTTGTTAGTGCGCATTAGCGTACCGCTCACACCGACGATATCGCCCATCTCCCAATACTGCGAAAAGTCCTCGTATTGCTCCTCGCCGAGATCGTTCTCCGTGAGATAGCACTGTATCTGGCCGCTGACATCTTGCAGGGTGACGAAACTTGCCTTGCCCATGACTCGACGCAGCATCACCCGACCCGCCACTGCGGTGCGCACACCTGCCTCGGCGAGCGCTGCTTTGTCTTGCCCCGCATGCTGATTCTGCAGTTCGTGAGCCAATGCCTGACGACGAAAATCGTTTCGATAGACCTTACTTTTCTCCAGCCAAGCCTGCATTTTGGCTCGACGGTTCAGTAAGACATCTCTTTCTTCGCTCATGATTTTCCTTTTCGCTCTCCGCTGGCTTTATTCGCCGGCCTAAAGTCCCGCTTTCAAACATGCTTCCATAAAGGGGTCGAGGTCGCCATCCAACACCTTGTTCGGGTCTGTACGCTCGATCTCAGTCCGCAGGTCCTTCACCCGAGACTGATCGAGTACGTAACTGCGTATCTGACTACCCCAGCCAATGTCCGCCTTGGCATCCTCAATGGCTTGCTGCTCAGATCGGCGCTCTTGCAACTCTAACTCATACAGTTTGGCGCGAAGCTGCTTATAGGCGTTATCTTTGTTCTGATGCTGAGAGCGCTCGCTCTGACACTGCACCACGGTGTTGGTGGGCAAATGGGTAAGACGCACCGCAGAGTCGGTACGATTGACATGTTGCCCGCCCGCACCACTGGCTCGATATGTATCCACGCGTACGTCGGCAGGGTTAATTTCAATGTCGATATTGTCGTCAATCTCAGCCGAGACGAAGACTGACGCGAAGGATGTATGGCGGCGATTACCCGAATCGAAGGGTGATTTGCGGACCAATCGATGCACGCCGGTTTCTGTCCGCAGCCAGCCGTAGGCGTATTCACCGCTGATCATGACGGTAGCACTTTTAATACCGGCCACCTCACCTTCGGAGACCTCGGTTACAGCAACGCTATAACCGCGTTGCTCGGCCCAGCGCAGATACATACGCAGTAGCATCTCTGCCCAATCCTGAGCTTCTGTACCGCCAGAGCCGGCCTGTATTTCGAGGTAGCAATTTGCTGCGTCCAACTCGCCTTGGAACATGCGGCGAAATTCGAGCGTTGCTAGCTGACCTTCGAGACCTTGCAGTTCTGTGAACACTTCGTCCAGAGCGCCTTGATCGCCCTCGTCGCTGGCCATTTCGGCAAGCTCACCAAGATCATTGAGACTGTCGCCAAGGGTGCTGAGCAGGCTAACCACCTGCTCGAGAGATGCGCGTTCCTTGCCTAATAGCTGAGCACGTTCTGGGTCGTTCCAGACATCACCATCTGCCAACTCCAATTCAACTTCTTGCAGGCGCTCGCGTTTTTCTTCGAAGTCAAAGATACCCCCGAAGCGCACTGTCGCGTTCTTGCAGGTCTTTAAGGTACTCGCGGATGCCGGTGATTTCAGCCATGGGGGGGTTCTTATGCTCTTAATATGCGCGGATATTGCCGCGGCGGCAGTTTAAGACATCGCCTCTATGTACTCCACCATGAGCTGCAGCGTCTGCCGACCGCCATAGTCATTCAATGCAGGTCTATAGACCACTCGTACCCGCTCAGGCTGATCGTCCAGCGGCGGCTGGCGAAAGGCAATGCCATCGATAAGTTGGTCTTGCATGGCAAGGACGAGCTTCAGATGATCCTGACCAACGACCCGTTGATTAACGAGAGTGAACTCACCTTCGAAGGTTGGTTCCGCAAAACCATTACCCCAAGGTCCAGCGTTGGCCAGCTTTGCCACCGTTTGGAGGTTAAGCGCTTCCTTGGCCAACTCACCGTCTGTGAGCAGTACTACGTCCAACATGTCTGGGGTGACCGCCTCCCGAACCGCCTTGTCGAAGGCTTTTTGAAAACGCGGCAAGTGCACCCGCTTGATGCTTAGTCCGGCGGCCGTGGCGTGGCCGCCGAATTTCAACAGCATGCCTGGGCGCTTGGTCGCGATGCGGTCCAGCAGGTCACGTATATTGAGACCATCGATACTGCGCGCTGAACCTTTCAACTCATCAGAACCCCCGGAGGCATCGGCAAAGACGATAGCCGGACGATGAAATTTTTCCCGCAGCCGCCCCGCTACGATACCGACTACGCCCTGATGGAAGCTCTCGTGGTACACCGCAATGCCCATCTCGTCAGGATCTGGCGTGATTTGTGTCAGGATCATCTCGGCATCCGCCACCATGCCCTGCTCGATCTCGCGCCGGGTCTGATTCAAACCGTCGAGTTCTGCAGCAAGGCGGCCCGCTTCCGCAGGATCATCAGTGACCAAGCAGCGAATGCCCACGCTGATGTCTTGCAGGCGACCCGCTGCATTGAGACGTGGTCCGAGAGCAAAGCCCATGTCGGCAGACGACAGCGTCGTTAGATCGCGCCTACCCACTCGAGCGAGGGCGGCGATGCCAGGCCGGGTCATACCACGCCGAATACGCAGCAACCCTTGATGAACCAAAATACGATTGTTGTGATCTAGCGGTACCACATCGGCCACAGTGCCTAATGCCACCAAATCTAGGTATTGCGCCATGTTCGGCTCATCGATGCCGCGAGATACAAAGTGCTGCCGCTGACGCAGGGCCTGGCGCACCCAGCTAAGGAGGTAGTAAGCAACGCCCACCCCAGCCATGGCCTTACTGCCGAAGCGGCTATTAACGACATTCGGGTTTACCAGCGCAAAGGCGTCTGGCAGCACATCACCGGGTAAGTGATGATCGGTGATGACCACATCCATACCCAACTCATTGGCCAAGGCGACGCCGTCGACACTGGCGACGCCATTATCAACGGTGACGATCAGCCGAGGCGCCATACCCGCCGCAACCTGCACGATTTCTGGCGATAAACCGTAACCGTAATCGAATCGGTTAGGCACAAGAAAATCCACGTGCCTTGCTCCCATGGCCCTTAGCGCCAAGAGGCATATAGCGATCGACGTTGCGCCGTCGGCATCGAAGTCCCCGACGATGAGGATTTTTTGGTCCTCTATTATCGCATCGGCGAGCCGCTGCGCTGCTCGATCGATTTCAGGTAGGTCTGCAGGAGATAGAAGATTGGCAAGCCCCCGTTCTAGCTGGGCGGGTTCTGTAATACCTCTAGCGGCGAAGACCCGATCCAACAGATCGTCATCCAGCCCAAGGCGGTTGACGGCTTGACGTGTTTCGATGCGCAAAAGAGCGGGCTCGCTCAGAGTGTTGGTGCGACTCGCAGGCGCACGATATCTGCCGCCACGATGTCGAGGCTTTGCAAACGCTCCAGCGCTGCGTTCATCGTGCCCTCCGCGACGTCGTTAGTGAGGAGCACTATGTCTACCACCGCCTGATCTGAAGAAGCTTCATGCTGAATTGCGGCATCGATGCTGATCGCAAACTCTGACAGCGCCTGAGTCACCTTGGCGAACACGCCGGGCTGGTCGATGGTAGGTATGCGCAGATAATTCGCGCTGGCGACATCGTCCATGGACACCAATACTGGCTGGCGGCCTGATTGGTCTTTATTTGAATCACTTTCTGGCATAACACCGATGCCATTGCCCGCGGACATTTGTTTGCCAAGAGCGAGAACATCGGACAAAACCGCAGAAGCGGTAGCCGCACCGCCGGCACCGGGGCCACTGAAAAGCGTTTCACCGGCACCATCGCTGTTGATCTGCACCGCATTCATCACTCCGTTCACATTGGCCAGCAATGCATTCAACGGTACCAGGGCACAGTGCACCCGAGCTTCTACGCCAGCTTCGGTGTTTTGGATGATGCCAAGGTGTTTGATCTTGTAGCCAAGTTCCGCAGCGAAGCGAATATCAGCCACGGTGACATGGCGAATACCCTCAATGAAGACTGACGAGAGATCAAAGGTGCCGGTGAAACCCAAGGCAAGCAAAATGGTCAGCTTGTGGGCGGCGTCGATGCCATCGATATCAAAACTGGGTTCAGCTTCGGCATAGCCCAAGCGTTGCGCTTCAGCCAGCACCTCATCAAATGCGGTGCCGTTGGCCTCCATCTCGCCGAAAATGTAATTGCATGTGCCATTGATGATGCCGAATAGGCTGGCTAAACGATTAGCCGCGAGGCCACCAGACATGCCTTGAATGATGGGGATGGCACCAGCGACTGCTGCCTCGAAGCGCAGTAGTTGCTGACCTCGACCAGACATCAGTTCATTGCCGTGGGCCGCCAAAACAGCTTTGTTGGCAGTCACTACAGGTTTTTTCGCCGCCAGTGCACCACGGATCAATTTTAGCGCGACGGTATCGCCACCGATAAGCTCCAGAATTATATCAACGTCGGGATCAGTCACGAGGTCTTTGATCTCAGTACTAAACTGAGCGCCTTGCAGATCGACTTCCGGTTTTGCTCGACGGCTAGCGACACGAACCACGCGCAGCGAGACGCCACTGCGCTGCTGCATCAGCACATGATTGCGACGAATGAGTTCAAGCACTCCTTGAGCAACGGTACCTAATCCTGCGATGCCAAGTCTGATTTCAGTCAACGTCGTTTCTCTGCTGTTTCTGTGCTTGAAGGCTTGGCCTTAAAGGCTTAAGCCCAAGCGCTGAGCTAGCTGCGGTGCCGGAAGATAACCAGGAAACATCTCACCAGAATCGGTGATGATGGAGGGCGTACCGCTAACACCTAGCCTTTGCCCCAGCGCGAACTGCTCGTCGACGGGGTCTGTCGGGCAGTCTCGCTGAACAATTCGTTGACTGTTTTTCGCCCGAGTCATAG
>PYIJ01141104.1_pt1 | contig 12740 bp, 14 predicted proteins | sample 3578051 | NCBI WGS metagenome assembly PYIJ01 (sample SAMN08408021, study PRJNA431606) | Marine metagenome isolate SA_KN192-05_S13_5m, whole genome shotgun... | biome: marine; feature: oceanic pelagic zone; material: water; isolation source: surface water sample, 0.2-0.8 um fraction ... | reverse complement strand
TCATGGATCTATCGGACCATCATCAATCAATGTTGAAACTGGAGACTTCTTTGGTCCTGACTTCCCGATAATTACCGTCAGGGATTGGGTAAGATCACAAGCAATGCTTTCGGACTATCTAGGAATAAAGAACTGGCATGCAGTAATTGGAGGGAGCTTAGGTGGCATGCAGGCACTTGAATGGGCACGACTGTTTCCAGATAGAATAAAAAAAGCTGCAGTTATAGCTGCGGCTCCTAAATTAAGCGCCCAAAACATAGCATTTAATGAAGTAGCTAGGCAGGCAATAATAAATGATCCAGATTTTCATGAGGGCAGATATTTAGCTAAAGGCAGATCTCCAAAACAAGGATTGAGACTTGCTAGAATGGTTGGACACATAACCTACCTTTCCGAAGAGGCAATGAGGAAAAAGTTTGGAAGAGAGCTTAAAGAAGAAAAGTTAAGTTTTGGCTTTGATGCTGAGTTTGAAATAGAAAGTTACTTGAGATACCAAGGGGATATATTCTCTGAAAGTTTTGATGCCAATACATATCTATTGATGACAAAGATTTTAGATTATTTCGACCCAGCAAATGAATTTAATGGAAGTCTGTCCAAGGCATTTAAAGATATTGCAGCCCAAATATTAATTATTTCCTTCTCTACTGACTGGCGATTTGCTCCTGAAAGGTCAAAGGAAATTGTCAATGCTCTCATAGAAGTTAAAAAGAATGTTAGTTACCTAGAAATTGATAGTCCTCATGGCCATGACTCATTCTTATTTGCGGATTCAGACTATGTGAAAGGCCTTTCTTCTTTCTTGGAAAATTAAATGAAAACAATCGATGTCATAAAAAACTGGATAGATGAAGATTCAGAAATTCTTGATCTTGGTTGTGGAGACGGCGAAATCTTAAATATACTATCGAAGGAATTGAATGCTAAAACTCTTGGAGTAGAAATAGATCAAGACAATATAAACAAGTGTATAAAGTCTGGATTAAATGTCATTCAACAAAATATTGATGAAGGTCTAGGCAATTTTGCTAATAAAAGTTTTGATATGGTGATTATGAGTCAGACTATTCAAGTCCTTAAAGAACCTGAGAAGGCTTTACTGGAGGTCACTAGAATAGGCAAAGAAAGCATAGTTACTATTCCAAATTTCGGTCACTTAACTACTCGTTTCAAGCTCTTGCTAAGTGGAAAGATGCCAGTTACTGGATCATTGCCGAATCAATGGTATGACACAGAAAATATTCATTTATGTACTATCAAAGATTTCGAAATTCTTTGTAGAGATTGTGGAATAACTATCTTAGAAAAAAGTTTCTTCAGTAGTTCAGGGCATGAAAATTCATTAACAAAAGCTCTTCCTAACCTCTTTGCAGCTACCGCTATATATAAAATCTCAAAATGAAGATTGCTGTAGCAACTAAAAATGCTGGAAAGATTGATGAGTTTAATGAATTAGCGAAATCAACATCTTATGAATTTATTAATATTCCTGAATCGATCAAGGAACTTCCTCCTGAGACCGGTAAAAGCTTCTACGAGAATGCATTAATAAAAGCAAAATTTGTATCAGATAATCTTGGTATACCGGCAATTGGCGACGACTCTGGACTGGAGGTTGATGCCTTAAATGGAGCTCCAGGAATATATTCAGCTCGTTACTCTGAATCTGGTCTCGATAAAGACAATTGTGTAAAACTTTTACAAAATCTAGAAGGAGTTAAAGAGGGATTAAGAGCAGCAAAATTTAAATGTTGTTTAGTAGGATACTATCAAGGAAACATAATAAAAAGTTGTGGTGAATTAAAAGGTAAAATCTCTTTTGAATTTAAAGGTAAAAATGGATTTGGATATGATCCAATATTTATTACCGAAAATGGGGTACATCTTGCTGAAATGGATAAAGAAGAAAAAAATAAAATATCTCACAGGTCAGAAGCTTTTAATTTTCTTCTTCAGAAAATATCTCACCTATCTAATTAATCTTTCTTAAGATTAATTCATGCAACACGCTGCCAGACTTAATTGCTTTCTTCTCAAAAGAAGTCTGAGGTATATCTATAAGATAGCTGTCCAGTTCTTGTTTTTCTACTAATCGCCAATCTTCGTTGTCTTCAAAAAGCTTTGTTACTGTTTGAAAATAATGGGTCCAGTCGGTCTTAAAATAAAGGATACTGTCAGCTTTAAGCTTCTTATTAAGCAAATCAATAAAATCTTTTTTTATTAGTCTTCTTTTATGATGCTTGCGCTTTGGCCATGGATCGGGGTAAAACAATAGAATTAAGTTAAAGCTTTCATCAGGAACCTTATCTTCAAGAAAAGGAACTATATCCCCGTTAAGAATTCTTATATTTTCTAGACCTTCCTCTTCAGCCCGGCTAAGAACTGATCCAACACCAGATAAATAAACTTCTGCACCTAATACATTAATCTCTGGATTGCTTTTAGCAATATGAATTGTTGTCTCTCCTGCACCGAATCCAATATCTAAAGCAGTCTGAGCTTCCAGCCAATGGGTATCAAGCTCTTTAGTATTATCGAGGATAAATTTTTCTTTAAGTTCTAAAAGTGCTCTTTTCTGATTAGAGGTAATTCGTCCTTTTCTTAAAACAAAACTCTTTAATCTATCTTGTATCTGCACGCTAATCTTCCGAAGCGAAAGATTGCTTAATTTTTTTCATCGCATTCTTTTCAATCTGACGAACGCGTTCAGCAGAGATATCATATTTCTCAGCAAGCTCATGAAGTGTTAATTTCTCGTCTGCTAGCCACCTATCTTGGAGTATATCTCTACTCCTATCATCTAACTGATTTATAGATTCGTACAACTGATTCGAGTTATTCTGATTGAGGCTATCTCTTTCAAAGATCTCTGCAGGGTTGGCTTCAGTATCTTCTAAAAATTGCGAGGGAGCATAAGATGCTTCTTCATCATCTGACTCTGATAAAGGATCAAAAGACATATCTATGCCACTTAGCCTTTTTTCCATTTCTCTGACTTCGGAAGGCTTTACTCCTAAATCCTTGGCCATCATCTCTACCTCTTCTTCAGTGAGCCAACCTAATCCTTTCTTTTTGCTTCTGAGATTAAAAAATAATTTTCTCTGCGCCTTGGTAGTTGCAATCTTTACAATCTTCCAATTCTTCAATACGTACTCATGAATCTCAGCCTTAACCCAGTGAACGGCAAAGGATACCAGCCTAACACCCATTTCTGGATTAAATTTTCTTATCGCCTTCATTAATCCTACATTGCCTTCTTGAATAAGATCAGCCTCAGAAAGACCGTAGCCTGAATAAGTCTTTGCTATGTATATTACAAACCTTAAATGAGCCAGAACAAGCTTTCTAGCCGCATCTAGGTCATTTCGGTAATATAAATCTTCTGCAAGTTTCTTTTCCTCTTCCGAGCTTAATATTCCTATACTGTGAACAGAATTTATATAAGCCTGTAAATCGCCTCCAGGAGATAAAGACTCCATGTCTTGAAGGGCCGTACCCGCAGAATTTTCACTTTTGAGCTCTTTTTTAGGCATAATCAATGAGAATTTTACATTTTTAGTGATTGAAGGTGCAAATTTGGATAATTAAGCCTCAATAAATATGAATAGAAAAACATGAAAGCGATTCAAGTTATAGATAAAAAGCTAGAAATAAAGGAAACTGAAATTCCCAGCATTCAAGACTACGAGATATTAATTAAAGTAAAGGCTGCTGGGGTTAATAGGGCTGACATAGCTCAGAAAAATGGCTTTTATCCTCCCCCACCAGGTTCAAGTGAGATTTTAGGACTTGAATGTAGTGGCATTGTAGAATCAGTTGGAAATAAAGTTACTTCAAAAAAACCTGGAGATGAAGTGATCGCACTTCTTGCTGGAGGCGGATATGCCGAATATGTATCCTGTCCTGAATTTCATGCAGTTAGAAAACCGTCCGAAATGGATTGGGATGATGCAGCTTCAATTCCAGAAGTTTATGCTACTTGTTGGTTAAATCTCTTTATGGAAGCTGGTATGGAAAAAGGCGATAAGGTAGTTTTTCATGCTGGAGCGAGTGGCATTGGGACTGCCGGAATACAATTGGCTAAAGCTTTTGATTGCAAAAGTTTTGTAACTGCAGGATCTAAAGAAAAAATTGATTTTTGTTTAAATCTTGGTGCTGAAGCCGGCGAAGTAAGGACTGAAGATATATTCTCACAAATTAAACACTGGGCTCCTGAAGGAGTAGACATAATATTGGATCCTGTTGGTGCAAATTATCTTGAAAAAAATTTGAGTGTTCTTGGTATAGAAGGGAGACTAGTAATAATAGGGTTAATGGGAGGCGCAAAAGCTGATCTTAATTTAGGGCACTTGATGATCAAAAGACAAAAAATTATTGGGTCAACTATACGAGCTAGAAGTATAGAGGCAAAAAATTTAGTCATGGAAAGTATAGCTAGAGAAGTTTTGACGCTCTTCGAGTCCGGTACAATTAAACCTATTGTTCACGAAATTCTTCCCTTTTCAGAAAGTGAACGAGCTCATGAAATAATGGAAGCTAACAAAAATATAGGAAAGATTATTCTTAATCTAGACTAATTTTTTTAAATAAGCTCTCCCAGTCATAGTTTGGGTCTCCTGAACAAAAGAATATAGGGTTCTTCTTTTCAGAGATAAATTCATAGCTTAAGGGCTCCCCTTCTAAACTTGTTACCTTCCCCCCAGAAGCCTCAACAACCGCTTGGCCAGCAGCAATATCCCACTGGTAAGTGGGACCTAATCTGCTATAAATATTAGCGCTACCTTCTGCAACACGACATAACTTTAAAGAACTTCCTGTTGGTAGTTCCTCAACTGTTCCAAACTCTTCTTTGCAAATATCAACAAATATTTGATCAATCTTGCTCTTGTGACTCTTACTTACTGTTACTTTACATAAATCTTGAAATTGCTTTTTTGGGCTTATAGAGATTCTCTTGCCATCTATTAACTTGAAGGAAGTACCAGCAAAACCAACAAACATCTCATTGATTGCAGGAGCTGAGACTACGCCTAATATTGGCCTACCTCTTTCTATGAGTGCGACATTAACTGTGAACTCTCCGTTCTTATTTATGAACTCTTTAGTGCCATCAAGAGGGTCAATTAACCAAAAAGTGCTTACTTTATTTTTCTTTACCTCTCCCTCTTCAGATAATATAGGGGCTTTAATATCAAGAGACTCTAATAAATTAGAAAGTATTGAGTTAGATTCCCGGTCTGCCATAGTTACAGGTGAACCATCATCTTTATTTTCAATGGTAAAATTATCTGAATCGTAAATCTCCATAACTCTTGAAGAAGCCTCTTCCACAGCTTCTATAACTTTTTCAGAGATTTCTGTTAATTGTGAAACTTCCATTTCTTGAAACTATCTTTTCTTCTACAATATATCATTCAAAGATCATATAAAAAATTAATATGGAAAATAAAGATAAATTGATAGAGAGCATCCAAGAGCTAAAAAAAGGCTTAGATCTTCTTAGCAGAGATAGAAAAGTTGTAATGCCTCACAATAAAGCTTTTGATCATGTAGATGTACTTAAAGTAAAAGTTGAAGAAATTATAAAATTAGCTGAGACTGTATAGCAATCAAGGAGATAAGAATGGAATACACATGTTTTGATTTAGAAATTAAAGATAAAATTGCACATATTAAAATGTCGAGACCAGAAGAGTTTAACTCTATGAATAAAGCTTTTTGGTCTGAGCTTCCTCATCTAGTTGAAAGTATTTCAGATGATGCTTCTGCTAGAGTAATTGTGCTCTCGGGAGAAGGAAAACACTTTTGTGCAGGTATGGATCTAGCAAACTTTTCACCGTCTGAAAAGCAGCCAAATGCTCATATGGGTATGAGAAAAGAATCTGGATATAGAGTAACTCTTGATCTCCAACATACAATTACTTGTTTAGAGAAAGCCCGAATACCTGTCATAGCTGCAGTTCAAGGAGCTTGTGTAGGTGGTGGTGTCGATTTAGCAACAGCTACTGATATGAGATATTGCACTAAGGATGCCTTCTTTTGCATACAAGAGATAAATATCGGTATGGCAGCTGATGTAGGAACCTTGCAAAGAATACCCAGACTAATACCTGAAGGTGTAGTGAGAGAACTGGCCTATACTGGAAGAAGATTTTTGCCAGAAGAGGCTTTAAATCATGGCTTAGTAAATGAAATCTTTGAAACTAAAGAAGAAATGATGGAAAAGGTTATGCAAGTAGCAGCAGATATTGCATCTAAAGGTCCATTGGCAATAGCAGGTACTAAAGAGTCTTTAAATTATGGAAGAGACCACACGATTGAAGAATCTCTAAATCACATAGCGCTATGGAATACAGCAGTTGGAATCGGTGATGAAATGTCTGTAGCTTTCAAGGCTAAGGCTGAAAACAAAGATCCAGAATTTGAAGATATGCTTCCGAGGAGAAAGTATCTGGACGGCGAAGTTGGGGTTTAGTTCTTTCTAAGAAAAACAGGCTTGTTCTCTGTAGACTCTTTCTCGCTATAGCGATAACCATCTAAATTAAAATCATTTAGGTCTTCTGCTTTCTTGATTTTATTTTGTATGATGAATCTAGACATTAAGCCTCGAGCTTTCTTCGCATAAAAGCTAATTATTTTGTAATTGCCATTCTTATGGTCTTTAAAAACTGGTTCAATAATAGGAAGATTAATTTTCTTCCTATCGAGTACAGAAAAATATTCTATTGACGCCAAGTTAACTATTGCTTTTGATTTATTTTCTTTAGAAAGATCGTTTACGGTAGTCGTGATTTTAGAACCCCAAAACTCATATAGATTATCTCCGCGTTTATTCTTCATTTTTGTTCCCATCTCTAGTCTGTAGGGATACATTAAATCTAGAGGTTTTAACAACCCATACAAACCAGACAAGATGCAAAGGTTTTTTTGGGCATAGGATATTTCATTTCTAGAGAGTGAATTTACATCCAGACCCTGATAAACATCTCCTTTGAATGCGAAAATTGCTTGACGAGCTGTTTCGCTCGGCTTTGTGGGCTTTGTCCAATTCATATTCCTTTCAAAATTAAGCTGCGATAACTTATCGCTTAGTCCCATGAGAGAAGAAAGGTCATCTGGGTTTTTTTGTTGCAATTCCTTTATTAATAAATTGCTATCAGACAGGTGTGAGGCTATAGAAAATTCCTCTACATTTAATTCAGACTCATAATCAAGAGTCTTCGCAGGCGAAACTAAAACAAGCATTACGTCAAACCTAAGACAAGCTTAGCCATAATATTTCTTTGTATCTCATTCGACCCAGCATAGATACTCGCTTTTCTATAATTAAAATATCTAGGAGCTGCAGTATTAGCAAATCTACTACCTATTGCAGGTTCATTATTGCCAATTTCAGGTCCGGGATTATTGAAAGGTATGCCATAGTAACCTACCAGCTCTACGGCCAACTCAGTTATAGCCTGACCTATCTCAGTTCCTCTTGTCTTAAGAAGAGAGGACTCAGGTCCGACATTTTGGCCAGCTGTAAGACTTCCCAATATTCTTAGTTCAGTGGCTTCCATGGCATTAATTTGTACTTCCAGCTTAGCAATTGATTCCATAAAGTTTTGATCGTCTGATAGTTTAGACCCACTAGCATCTTCAATTGCGGCCTTCGCTTTTAACTGTTGTAACTGTTGGTAAAGCTCTGAGGAATAACCATTACCTCTCTCAAATTCAAGTAAATATTTTGCGTAGGTCCAGCCCTTACCCTCTTCTCCAATTAAATTTTCTTTGGGGACTTTAACATCTTCAAAGAAAACGGTATTTACTTCATGGTGTCCTATAGGGGTATTGTCTAAAGTATTGATGGGCTGAACTTCAATACCATCAGAATGCATGTCAATAAGTAAAAAGGAAATTCCTTTTTGTCTAATATCTTCCTGGCTTGTCCTAACTAGACAGAAGATCATGTCCGCATGTTGAGCCATAGTAGTCCATGTCTTAGCGCCATTGACAAGATAGTGGTCGCCCTTATCTTCAGCTTTAGTTTTAAGGGATGCTAGATCAGAACCTGATCCTGGCTCCGAATAACCCTGACACCACCATACTTTAGAAGACAATATATCTGGGAGATATTTCTTCTTTTGTTCATCTGAACCAAAAGCCATAATTACTGGAGCAACCATAGATATTCCAAAGGCAGTAAATCCTGGTGCTCTCGCAGCAGCCATTTCTTTGCTGAAGAGATACTTTTGTGAAGCTGTAAAAGATGCGCCCCCGTATTCTGCAGGCCAATTTATTCCTGCCCAACCTTTAGAATAAAGTGCTTGTTGCCATTGAACGTGCTCTTCCTTTGTTACATGACCATTTGGAGCATTCATAAGTCTCTCTTTCATGTCTTCGGGATAGTTTTCCTTAATCCAATCTCTAACTTCCTTTTGAAAATCTAGTTCTTCTTGTGTAAATTGTAAGTTCATAAATACCTCACGCTAATTATAATTCAAATAGCTATTAGTAAAAATAGATAAACCTTGGAAAAAATAAGTCTAAATTTAGATAAGTTCTCAGAATTGACAGGAAGGATTTGCTCTTGGTTTGTCGCCATTATGGTTTTAATTACTTGTCTCGTAGTAATCATGAGATATGGCTTAGATATGGGTTCAGTCTTCTTACAGGATGTGGTGCTATATCTTCATGGAGGCTTATTTCTTCTTGGATCTGCTTTTGCACTTAAAAGAGGAGCACATGTAAGAGTCGATATTTTTTACAGAAGTTTCAGTAAATCAAAAAAAGCTCTAGTTGATTTGGTGGGTAACATCATCTTTCTCCAACCAGTATGCTGGACAATTCTTCTCTACTCTTGGGGTTATGTAGAGTTCTCATGGCGAATTATGGAAGTGTCAGCAGAACCTGATGGCCTTCCATTTGTTTATCTCCAAAAATCTCTACTAATTGCAGTTGCAGTATTGCTGATGCTTCAAAGCCTATCAGAAATATTGAAATCTTTTTTAGTGATAAAGACAAATGGTTGAATTTATTCCCTTGCTAATGTTTGGAGTGATATGTCTAGTTCTACTAGCAGGATTTCCTGTTGCTTTTTCCTTAGCTGGTACTGCACTTATTTTCGCAAGTATAGGTATTGTTACTGGCACTTTTGAAAGCGCCTTTCTAGGAGCCATTCCTAATAGACTCTATGGAGATATGACTAATATGACTCTTGTTGCAGTGCCACTATTTGTTTTTATGGGAGTACTTCTGGAGAAATCAAATCTAGCTCAAGATTTATTAAGCAACATGGCTGAGGTAATTGGTGGATTTAGAGGAAGCTTAGCCATTTCTGTAATATTCGTTGGTGCATTAATAGCTGCGAGCACCGGGATAGTTGGGGCAACCGTTATTGCAATGGGGCTTATCTCTCTTCCAATAATGTTATCAAGAAAATATGACCCGAGCTTATCTGCGGGTACAATTTGTGCAACCGGAACTCTAGGTCAAATAATTCCACCGTCAATCGCATTAGTCATTTTGGGAGACGTTTTATCCGCGGCATATCAGCAATCTCAACTCACTATTGGTAACTTCTCTGCAAGAACAGTCTCCGTTGGAGATCTATTTATGGGTGCCATCATTCCAGGGATAATCTTGGTCGTTTGTTATGCGTTTTATGTCGTCATAAGAGCTTACCTGTCTCCTAATATGGCGCCTTCTCAAGAGGTCGAGGTTGTTTCAGGTAGATGGAAAATAATGCTTACTTCTTTGTTGCCTCCATTTGTGCTGATCTCATCCGTACTTGGATCAATTCTTCTAGGGATAGCCACTCCTACGGAAGCCGCAGGTGTGGGAGCCTTTGGAGCAATTTTATTAGCTCTGAGCAAGAGCAGTCTAACTAAAGAGAATTTAACCGATGCTGTAGAGACAACAACAGAAATTACAGCCATGGTTTTCATGATACTTTTAGGCTCATCAATCTTCTCTTTAGTTTTCAGAGGCTTTGGCGGTGATGATCTTATAACAGGAATATTTACTGAATTGCCAGGAGGTGCATTCGGAGCAGTTCTTGTGGTTATGATACTTATATTTTTATTGGGATTTATATTAGATTTTATTCAAATCACGCTCGTTGTTGTGCCAATAGTAGGTCCTGCATTGCTTACGTTAGGTGTTGATCCAATCTGGCTGGGAATAATGATAGCTATAAATCTTCAAACTTCTTTTCTGACTCCTCCTTTTGGATTTGCCTTATTCTATTTAAGGGGGGTAGCACCAGATAGTCTAGCAACAAAAGACATTTACAGAGGCGTAATTCCTTTTATCCTTATACAAATAGTAGTTTTAATTGCATTAGCTGTCTTCCCTGAACTAGTTACAGCATTGCCAAACGCTGTATATGGAAGCTAAATTAGATGAGCTATCTTGTCTGCTCTATAAGATGATCTGACCATAGGGCCCGAAGCAACTTCAATAAATCCAATTTTTAGAGCGGCTTCTCTATACTCCATGAACTCCTCAGGGGTGTACCATTTTTCTACAGGCAAATGGTTTATCGTCGGTCTCATATACTGACCCAAAGTCAGAACATCAACACCAGCTTCCCGTATATCTAAGAAGGATTCTATTACCTCATCTCTTGTTTCCCCTAATCCCAACATCAAACTCGTCTTAGTTATGACAGAAGGAGAATATCTTTTTGCGTATGATAAAACCTCAAGAGTTTGTTCATAACCCGCCCTCGGATCTCTCACTCTTTTTGTAAGTCTCCTTACGGTCTCAAGATTCTGGGCAAAGACCTCAAGGCTTGAATCTAAAAGAATTTCAATTGATGCTTTATTGCCAAGAAAATCAGGAACTAAAGTCTCTATTATAACTTTTGGTGATTTTTCTTTGATTGCCCTAACAGTAGAAGCAAAATGTTCAGCTCCTCCGTCGCTCAAATCATCCCTATTTACAGAAGTTAAAACTGCATACTTGAGCTCCATGTTTAGGATTGAGTTTGCTACCTTATTAGGTTCATTTTTATCCAGTATGCCTTTAGGATTTCCTGTATCGACTGCACAAAATTTACAAGCTCTTGTACAAACAGAACCAAGAAGCATAAAGGTAGCCGTACCATGGCTCCAACATTCTTGAATATTTGGACACATTGCCTCTTCACAGACAGTATGTAATTTCTTACTTGATACAATTTCTTTTAGTTGTCTGTATTTTGCAGAATTTTGTGACTTCACTCTTAGCCAAGTAGGCTTTCTTTCAATAGGTATTAGCTTATTAGGATTAGGCTTAATGCCATTTCTTATCGCAACAATGCCATTATCTTTAATAGTTTTAGTTGGTATGAGATTATCCATTAAGCAGCCCTTGCACCTAATTCTTTAAATATGTTCATAAGGTCTTTTTTTACCTCCTCTATGGAAACATCTAAGAAATCTTTAATTTGTGTTACTTCTAGTGAATCTATACCGCATGTAATTATCCCATCAAAGGGCTTTAAATCCATATCGATATTTAAGCTGATACCGTGATAACAAAATCCTCTTTTTATCTTCAATCCTATTGACGCAATCTTTTTATCCTGAACATAAATGCCCGGAGCGCCTGCTCTTCTCTCTGCAATAATTCCGTAGTTGCTTAGAAGGGTTATTATCAGACCTTCAAGCTCACATATTAGTTTCTTTGGTCCCCAACCAAGTCTTCTTAGGTTTAGTAGCGTATAAATCATAAGCTGACCAGGTCCGTGATAAGTAACCTGGCCACCTCTATCTGTTCTAATTACAGGTATGTCTTTATTCGTAATGATGAATTCTTCCGACGCAGCATGCCCCAGAGTATAGACCGGTAGATGTTCAGCGAACCATAGTTCATCTGGCCCAGTTATAGACCTCTTACTCACAGAATTTTTCATCTGCTGCCAGGCTAAGCTGAAATCGATCAAGCCAAGGTCCTTAAAGTGCAAATCTTTCAATCAAGTTCTCTCGTGTCTATGTAAGCTTTTTCAGAAATTCTATGATAGTTGACGACTTCTTCTTTAAATTCTGTATAGGACTTATATACTTTCTGAGCCATTGGATCGTCAGCTATAAAATCCTGCATAACTTCATCAGTAATACTTCGCAGTTCTCTAAGGACACTATCAGGTAGCTTTCTTAGATCAACATTATGTTTTTCAATAAGTTCTGTGAGGGCTTTGTTATTTCGCGCAGTATATTCATCAAGCATTTCTTGATTAGCAGACTTTGCAGCATATTTTATTATCGCCTTAAGGTCATCAGGAAGAGATTCAAATGCTGTTTTATTTATAATTATTTCTAAGGTTGAACCTGGTTCATGCCACCCGGGGTAGTAGTAATAGTCTGATACCTGATGAAATCCAAAAGTAAGATCATTATAAGGACCTACCCATTCAGCAGCATCCACTACGCCCTGTTGCAAGGAAAGGAATATCTCATTACCAGGAAGTGTGACTGTTTCAGCTCCTGCCCTAGTAAATACTTCGCCAGCTAAGCCTGGAATCCTCATTTTTAAACCCTTTAGATCAGATAAAGAATTTATCTCTCTCTTGAACCAGCCAGCCATCTGCACACCCGAATTTCCTCCTGCTAAGGGTATAAGATTAAAAGGTTCATAGGCTTCTTCCCAGAGTTCCATTCCACCTCCATAATGCAACCATCCGTTCATTTCCTGTGCGGTTAAACCAAAAGGAACTGCTGTAAAGAACTGTGAAGACTTAACTTTCCCTGTCCAATAATAAGACGCTCCATGTC
>PYIJ01351573.1_pt1 | contig 12742 bp, 13 predicted proteins | sample 3578051 | NCBI WGS metagenome assembly PYIJ01 (sample SAMN08408021, study PRJNA431606) | Marine metagenome isolate SA_KN192-05_S13_5m, whole genome shotgun... | biome: marine; feature: oceanic pelagic zone; material: water; isolation source: surface water sample, 0.2-0.8 um fraction ... | reverse complement strand
TAATGGGTAATAAACCAGATGCAAGATTTAAATTCATTCAAGAAAATGCAAACTTTAATTAACAAAAAACAAGTTATCAATGTTAGGTGAAAAACAATTTATATCATTGCTCGAAAAACTGGATGAAGGGGTAATAATTACATCATCAGAATATGATATTATGTATGCTAACGAAATCGCTACCACCTACTTTGGAGAGAAAATTGTTGCCAAACCAATTTATAATCTTATCAGAAATAGTGAGGTAATTGATGCAATTAATGAATTGCAAGAAATAAATATTTCTTTTCCGTACGCGTCGAGTATCGGGAAGCACAATTTACAACTTCACTATTATCAAAAACATGAAAACCCAGGAATTATTGTCATCAATGACCGTACAGAGGAAGAGAAATTTCAGAATATAAGACGTGATCTCATTGCGAACGTCAGTCATGAATTAAGATCGCCTTTAACTAGCATAACAGGATTTATCGAAACATTACAAAATGAGGATGTAAGCAAGGATCAAAGGACTCACTTCCTAACTATTATGCAAGAAGAGTCCAATAGAATGAATAGAATTATATCGGACCTCCTTTCATTATCAAAAATTGAAATAGATATGTATAAGGAGCTTGTGGATGAAGTAAATGTAATCGACCAAATTAATATTGCAAAAAATGCCCTAGAGCATCGTGCCTCCGAGTCTGGGAAGATGATAAACGTTACAATCAAAGGAGACATACCAAGAATCAAAGGTGATGCGGACCAGATTGTTGAAGTATTTCATAACCTATTTGATAATGCTATTAAATACTCAAATGATGGGAGTGCAATAGTGGCAACAATTGATCTTCATTCAGTAGATACCCAAGAATATATTCGGGCCACAATTGCAAATGACGGCGCTGGTATTAATGAAGAACACCTACCCCGATTAACTGAGAGATTTTATCGCGTAGATAAGGCGAGGTCGCGAGACATTGGAGGTACTGGACTTGGCTTAGCTATAGTCAAACACATTCTAATCAGACATAATGCAAATATGGAAATTACAAGTAAAATTAATGGGAAAACAAAATTTATTATATCCTTTCCCTGTGGATAAAATAAATAAAATCAACTTGTAATATTTTTGTAATATTTACGTAACAATATTTAAAAAAACAAAAAGTATAAAGTTAGTAGTTTTGAATATTAACTTGTTACAGGATCTTTTGAAAAATGAAAATCTTTAAATATTTTTTATTTATATTATTTAGCGGCTTGTATCTACTTCCGACTGGTAAGGTAGATGCCCGTGATACAATTTCAATTGTCGGATCATCAACGGTATTTCCCTTTGCAACAGTTGTTGCTGAAGAATATGGTCGCGGTTCTGGAAATAGGACCCCTGTTATTGAGTCAACAGGTTCAGGCGGCGGAATGAAATTATTCTGTGCAGGTATTGGGTTTGAGCATCCTGATATCACAAATTCATCTAGGGGCATCAAGAAAAGTGAGTTTGATAAATGTCAAGCTAATGGAATTGATATGAGTGAGTTTATTATTGGTTACGACGGAATAGTTGTAGCTAACTCTAACTCAGGGACTGAGTTAAATTTGACCCTTGGTCAACTATTTCAAGCCGTTGCGTCAAAAGTTCCAAGTTCTGAAGCTACTAATGATGATTGTAAACTCATAGATAATCCATACACAAAATGGAGTGATATAGATGAGTCACTGCCAAATATAAGCATTGAGGTCTTAGGACCACCCCCCACATCAGGAACCCGTGATGCGTTTGTGGAACTGGCAATGGAAGGCGGGGCTAAATCATTTGAATGCCTAAACGCTATCAAAAAAGCTGATAAAAAGAAATGGGAAGCGGTGGCTCATGGGATGCGTGAAGACGGAAAGTGGATTGATGCCGGCGAAAATGATAACCTCATGGTTTCTAAGCTCGTTGCAAATCCTGACGCAGTTGGCGTATTTGGTTTTAGCTTCCTAGATCAAAACTCTGATACACTAAAGGGCGCAAATATTAACGGTATATCACCAACTTTTGAGAATATCGCTGATGGTTCTTATAATATTTCAAGATCGCTTTATTTTTATGTGAAACATGCGCATATCGGCGTTGTACCGGGTATTAAGGACTATGCAAAAGAATTTACATCCGAAGATGCGTATGGAGAAGATAGCTATCTTGTTGACAAGGGGCTTATTCCACTACCAGAAGACGAGAGAGTAATATATCGTGAAGCAGCAGAGATTATGCCAAAACTGTCTATGTAATGAAAATTTACATCTACCCCCGCACTTATTTTTACTAAAAAAGTGTGGGGGTAATTTTTGTTTAAGATCAATATTTGTGGTCAATTAGTATGCTAACAATCTATCTTATGATGCTACTTGGGTTAAGTTTTATATCCTATTTTTATGGTAAAAGATTAATCAGAAGCCGGGTATATGAACAAAAAATTAGTCAACACTCTAGAGACAGTTATCATGGCTTATATTTATCTCTTTATTTAATCATACCATCTATCATACTCACGCTTATTTGGTTGGCATCGAGCCCAAATATTATCGACTCTCTTCTAAAGAGTAAAATTAAAAACTCATTTCCTGATCTAAGTTTGGGCGAAATTAATATCCTTAAATCCAAAGTAATATCAGCATATGATGGCATATTACCAGTAGACTCCGAACAAATGGAGATGTTGGTAAATTTTTATAACAGCGCTAACATTATCAGTACAAATTTTATAATTATAATTAGCGCTCTTGTATCTGTCAGTTTTTTTCTTTTTGCCCTAAACCGTATCAGAGTGAGATTTAATGCACGAAGTAAAGTTGAAAATATTTTAAAACTTTCGATGATTTTAGCTTCTTGCGTTGCCATAATCACCACGATCGGGATTGTGCTTTCCTTAATCATAGAAACAATCGAATTTTTTAAAATAATTAAAATTACTGATTTTCTTTTTGGCCTGCAATGGAGCCCGCAAATTGCTCTTCGGGAAGATCAAGTTGCCGGTGAAGGGCTATTTGGTGCAATACCAATTTTTATTGGTACAATTTTAATAACGCTCATTGCCATGTTCATAGCCGTGCCAATTGGCTTGCTATCGGCTATATATCTATCAGAATACTCAAAGCCTAAAATTCGCGCAATTGCCAAACCAATGCTAGAAGTGCTAGCGGGAATTCCAACAGTTGTTTATGGTTTTTTTGCAGCCTTAACTGTTGCACCATTTTTACGAAATAGTGGTGCAAGTGTTGGGCTAAGCTTATCATCAGAGTCGGCCCTTGCAGCAGGACTAGTGATGGGAATTATGATCATACCCTTGATATCATCACTATCCGATGATGTGATCAATGCTGTGCCTCAGAGCTTGAGGGAAGGATCTGCCGCCTTGGGCTCAACTCAATCGGAAACTGTTAAACTCGTAATCTTGCCAGCAGCTCTTCCAGGAATAGTGAGTGCAATTTTACTAGCGTTATCAAGGGCTATTGGTGAAACTATGATTGTCGTTATGGCTGCAGGGGTTGCTGCAAATCTGACATTCAATCCTTTCGAGTCAGTAACAGCTGTGACTGTTCAAATTGTCGTTCTGCTAATTGGAGATCAAGAATTCGATAGTGCAAAAACACTAGCTGCATTTGCACTTGGTTTTACGCTATTCATCATAACACTCCTATTGAATGTACTATCAATATACATCGTTAGAAAATATAGGGAGCAATATGACTGATAATTTCACAGAGATTCGTCTAAGAAAAAGGTATCGCGCAGAAAAACGATTTAAGATCTACTCTGTTAGCGCTCTAATTTTAGCTTTGTTAATACTTGCAACTCTGATTTCATCGATCGCAATATCATCCATACCCGCTTTCACGCAAATAAATATAGGTATTGATGTAAAGATGAACGATGATCAGACTCTGCAATTCGAAGAAGATCCTGAAAATATCTCATGGCGTTCCCTGCAAAAGAAATCATTCTATTCAATGTTTCCAAATGTTGAAACACGTAAAGATAAGAAAGAACTCAATAAGCTCTTATCCACTGGTGCTTATATAGAAATCAAAAAATTCTATTTGGATAACCCAAATAAACTTCCTGATAATAATATAATATATGTACCCGCATCTGATGATGTTGATCTTCTGATCAAAGATATTATTGATAGGGATCTACCGCAAGATATGAGAACAATTTCTGATAACCAAATATCCTATCTGGATAAACTAATTAGCAATAATAGAATTAAGAAAACTATATCTTGGCGATTATTCAGTAACAGTGATAGCAGAGAGCCCGAGTTAGCAGGGCTTAAAGGTGGAATTGTTGGCACACTACTGACGATGTTTGTGACACTTATTATTAGTTTTCCAATTGGTGTTTTGGCAGCAATATACCTTGAAGAGATTGCGCCAAAAAATAAATTTACAGACATAATTGAAGTTAACATTAATAATCTTGCGGCTGTTCCCTCTATTGTTTACGGACTGTTAGGCTTGGCTGTTTTTTTGAATTATATGAATATGCCTCGATCCGCACCTCTTGTTGGAGGCATCGTATTAGCTTTGATGACACTACCTGTTATAATTATTGCTACAAGAGCTGCAATGGCTTCAATACCCCCATCGATCAGAGAAGCAGCATATGGTGTGGGCGCATCACAGATGCAAGTCATTGTTCATCACGTCTTCCCACTCGCTTTACCTGGTATTCTTACGGGTACTATAATTGGTATTGCTCGAGCTGCCGGTGAAACAGCACCATTACTGATGATTGGGATGATGGCATTTATTGTTGACGTACCATCAAAGATTACGGACAAAGCAACTGTTCTTCCAGCTCAGATATACATGTGGGCTAATAATCCTGAAAGATCATTTGAGTATTTAACTAGTGCTGCAATATTAATTTTACTTGTTATTTTGATAATGATGAATTTATTAGCTATACTACTCAGAAAAAAATATGAAAGACGTTGGTAGCATGATTCCAAATCAGTATAAAATAACTACAAGTAATGTAAACGTTGATTATGGTAACAAAAGAGCCCTACATGATATAAATCTACAAATTGAAGAGAAAGAAGTAACAGCCTTGATAGGCCCTTCTGGTTGTGGAAAGTCAACATTTATTCGATGCTTAAATCGCATGAATGACCTAATCGAAGGTTGCAAGGTTGAAGGTAAAATCATGATTGATGAGGTTGATATAAACTCCCCAGATACAGATATTGTTGAACTACGTGCGAGAATTGGCATGGTCTTTCAAAAGCCTAATCCATTTCCGAAATCAATCTATGACAATGTTGCTTACGGGCCTCGAATTCACGGCTTGGCAAAATCAAATGAGGATTTAGATAACATTGTTACGAAGAGCTTAAAAAGGGCAGGATTATGGAACGAAGTAGAGGATAGGCTTGACGCGTCTGGATTATCACTCTCTGGTGGTCAACAGCAAAGACTTTGTATTGCAAGGGCTATCGCTGTAAATCCCGATATCCTATTGATGGATGAGCCATGCTCAGCCCTAGATCCAATTGCAACTGCAGTAATAGAAGAGCTAATCAATGAACTAAAAGAGAGATATACAATTGTTATCGTAACACATTCAATGCAACAAGCGGCGCGTTTATCAGAGAAAACGGCATACTTTCACTTAGGAAAAATGATTGAATATGACATCACATCAAATATATTCACAAATCCAAAACATGAAATGACTGAAGCTTATATCTCAGGAAGAATAGGTTAGGAGAAAATAATGACGGAGCACATAAATTCAGCGTTTGATACCGGTTTAAAAGAGGTAAACAAACAAATAGCAAAGCTTGGAGCGCTTGCAGAGACACAGCTTGATGACTCCTTGACCGCCCTTAAAGAGAAAAATATTCAAAAATTTGAGTCCATAATAAATCGTGATAAAAGTTTGGATAAGATTACAGCTGATGTCAGCTCATCAGTTTTTGAATTATTGGCACTATGGTCACCCATTGCGTACGATCTAAGAAGTTTATTGGTTGCTGACAGAGTAGGCGCAATTCTTGAGAGGATTGGAGATTATTCAAAAAATATAGCAAGGCGAAGTCAGGTAATCGTATCTGAAGAAAATTTTGATCGTCTTCCCGTAAACATTATTGGGCTTGGGCAGCATGTTCAAGACCTCCTTCATAAAAGTCTCGACGCGTATATGGAATTAAACATTGATAAGGCAATGAATATCTGGGAGTCAGATATTGATACAGATCGACTGTACCTAAGTATATTTAAAGAAATTTTGAGCTATATGTCAGAGAATCCTGATGATGCAAAGATGCTAACTCATTTAATCTTTATATCAAAAAATTTAGAAAGAGTTGGTGATTACACGACATCCATCGCCAAGCAGACATATTTTTTAATTGAGGGAACGGTTCCTCAGACAAAGCGCCCAAAGGCAATGACAACATTCTAAAGCAATAAAATGCCCCTTGCAGTAATAGCTGACGACGAAAAAAATCAACTGGAGCTGATATCTTTTCATTTAAAAAAGAATAATTTTGATGTGATTGCCGCCGGAGACGGTGAGGAGGCATTTGATTTGATAGTCGAACACAGACCTGATATTGTAATTTTGGACTGGATGATGCCAAACTCCTCAGGCATTTCAGTTTGCCGTCGCATTAGATCTTCAAAAGAGCTCAAGAAACTGCCAATAATTATATTGAGCGCCCGCGGTGAGGACATTGATACCTCTCACGGCTTATCATCAGGCGCTGATGACTATATTACAAAGCCTTTCTCACCAATTGAGTTGATTGCGAGAGTCAACTCATTATTAAGGCGGACAAACTCTGAAATAAATTCCTCTATAATTGAGTATGAAGACTTATTAATTGATAATGATAAAAAAATACTACAAGCTACTGATAATATTGTAAAAATTGGGAAAACAGAGTTTAAAATACTCTCCCTTTTGATGAGCAGACCAGAAAATGTTTTTTCACGTGACCAAATTATAGATTTTGTATGGAACAACATGCCAGATATTGATAATAGAACAGTTGATGTTCATGTCAGCCGGCTACGAAAGGTATTGAATGATAATTATCATGGCACATGCAAAATACATACTGTGCATGGGTTTGGTTATTGTATCCGAAATAATTGACTATTTAATTTCAAGCTCAGATACTGGGGTAATGTCAACCGACTCACCACAACCACACGCTGATGTCTCATTTGGATTATTAAACTTAAATCCAGCACTGAATTTTTCTTCAACATAATCCATCTCTGTCCCCAGAAGATATAAGATGGCTTTTGGATCGATAACAATGGTAACGCCATCCTGCTCGACTACCTCATCACCATCTGAAATCTCAGACACATAATCCATTGAGTAGTGAAGACCGGCACAGCCACCTTTTTCGATACCGATGCGCAAAATCTTATTTTCTTGATTTGAGTCATCAATTAAATGATTGACCCTCTCAATCGCCCGTGGAGTTAAACTTATGATATTTGACTTAACCATACAACTCTAACCTTACATCATATTAAGCGCAACTTGGGCTTCTTCTGACATCATCGAGATATCCCAAGGAGGGTCAAATACTAAGTTTGCTTTTGCTGACGCAATACCCCCGACAGATAATACGGCATCCTCGACCCATTTTGGCATATCACCAGCTACGGGGCACCCAGGTGCGGTGAGTGTCATCTCAACATCTACATGAAAATTTTCATCAATATCTACTTTATAAATAAGACCTAATTCATATATATCGACAGGGATTTCCGGATCGTAAACTGTCTTGAGGGCAGACACAATCTTTTCTGTCAAATCCGCTATTGTATCTTCATCTAATAATGGTTTTTCTGTCATAGCAGTCATTAGTCCTTATGAAAAAAATTTTCTACAATATAACAAAGACTCACACAAACTATCAATATCTTTCTCATCATTATACATTGCGATGGATGCGCGACAAGTTGAGGTGACACCGAAAGATTGCATTAAAGGCTCAGCACAGTGTGTCCCTGCCCTTATTGCAATACCTTTCTTATCAATTATTGTGCTTACATCGTGCGGGTGGGCACCGTTCATATTAAATGAAAAAATTCCTTTGCTATGAGCTGGATTTACAAAAAAAGATAGACCATCAATTTCCTGTAACTTTCGTTTGGCGTAATCTGATATTTTAGCTTCGTGTTTATGAATTTCCTCAATACCAATTTCATTGATATACTTAATGGCATGCCCTAGCCCTACCGCCTGAGCGATCGGAGGCGTTCCAGCCTCAAACTTTTGTGGAGCATCGGCATAGGTGACATTGTCTATCGTAACTTCAGCGATCATCTCCCCGCCCCCTTGAAAGGGCATCATATCCTTTTGGCGCTCTTTCTTCGCGTATAAAACACCAATACCCGAAGGGCCATATAGCTTGTGACCAGTAAATACATAAAAGTCAACACCAATGTCCTTAACATTAATTGTATCGTGCACCGCGCCTTGCGTACCATCAATAAGGACAGGTACATCATTATTATGGGCAATATTTACAATATCCCTTATTGGCTGAACGGTTCCAAGAACGTTGGACATATGTGTCATGGCTATCATTTTGGTTTTCTTGGTAATCAGCGAGTTAAGATGGTCTATATCAATAAGCCCATTATGATCAATATTAACCCATTTTAATACAGCACCATTTCTCTCTCTGAGAAAATGCCACGGGACTATATTAGAGTGATGCTCAAGCATAGATATTATAATCTCATCACCATCTTGAATATTTACTGAACCATAAGATGATGCAACCAAGTTTATTGCTTCGGTTGCATTTTTTGTAAATATAATCTCTTCACTTGATTTTGAATTAATAAATCGTGCAATCTCATTTCTAGCATCTTCAAAATTTTCAGTCGCCTTCATCGATAGATGATGTATACCCCTGTGTACATTGGCATATTCTTGCTCATAGACTTTCGTCAAACGATCGATAACTGTTTTTGGCTTTTGAGATGAAGCTGCATTATCTAAATATACAGCGTTACCCTCATTTATCTTCATATTTAGAAACGGGAAATCAGAGCGTATCTTCTTAATATCAAACATTGAGATTACCCTTTGAAACTCGATTGAGCATGTTATTCATTACATCTGCAAAAGTTTCTAATATCTTCTTATCTTTTATCTCTTCAAGCGCATCAGTCAAGAAAGCGTGGACAAGCAGTCTTTTTGCCTCTTCCTCAGGTATTCCGCGTGATTTGAGATAAAATAGTGAGTCCTGGCTAATTTGACCTGTAGTTGCACCATGACCGCATTGCACATCATCTGCATAAATTTCAAGTTCAGGCTTCGCATCATGCTCAGCATTCTTTGAAAGAATAAGTGCATCAATTGACTGCTTTGCTATTGTCTTTTGAGCAATATCATCAACTATAATGTTGCCTTGAAAGACACCTTTTGAGTTATCATTTAATATGGATTTATACTTCTCTCTACTTATTGTATTTGGCGCTTTATGTTTAACAGACAGCATTGTATCAATATGGCTATTCCCATCGAGAAGGTTAACTCCAGAAATAGATATATTGCTATTCGATCCATTGCAATTAATATCCCTGAATTCACGCAATAATTTTGAACCAGAGGATATTGTGAAGCTGTTAAATTCTGTGTCATTTGCAATATCTGCATACTGTTGATTAAATCCAATTGTGATTTGGTTGTGAGCTTGATATTTAACATTGTTTACAACGCAATTATCACCAATTTTCCAAATAATCGAAGATGTGTAGAGTGCTTCAATATCAACTTTATTTGATATTTTAAATTCGATGATATTGACATGTGCGCCATTTTGTACATTTATCATGTGCCTGTAATTATAGAAACCATCATTATTTCCCACATGTATGATGTATATGTTATCGGCTATACCCTTGTTATTATTGATATTTATTATGGCTCCATCTTCCATCAGAGCAGTATTTAAGTTGAACATCTCATTTATATTCTGCGAGTGTTTTTCGGAATTTAGTTTAATTGCCCAATCTGGAATAGGGTCTTTTTTTAACGAGGTGACGTTGATAGTTTTCGTATCACTGCTTATTACAGATAATTGGCCTTGCATTGCCCCATCCATAAAAACGAGAACGCTATCTTTATTTTCTTTTGCCTTTTTTACAATCTCGAAATTATTTATGAAATTATCGAGGTTGACTGGTACCGGTTTAACATTCGATTGAGATGGAATTCTCTCAAGCTTGCTAGTGATATTGGTATATTTCCATTGCTCATTTCTGGTGGTTGGTAAGCCATGTACTCTAAAGAGCTCATATGCGCCGAGTCGTGCTGGATACAGTGGATGCTTGATATCTTGATTACTTATATTGTCTTTACAATAAGCAATTACTTGCTCTTCAACATTGATATTTTTTTCTTCAGTTAACATTAAAAAACTATTTTATGTAGTTATTGTAACCGGATTTCTCTAGCTCTAATGCGAGTGAACTATCACCTGTTTCTATAATTTTACCATTATACATGATATGGACAAAATCGGGCTTTATGTAGTCGAGCAGTCTTTGATAATGTGTTATGACAACAAAGGATCTTTTTTCATTTCTCAAATTATTTACACCTTCAGCAACAAGTCTTAGTGCATCAATGTCTAGGCCAGAGTCAGTTTCGTCTAAGATACAAATCTGAGGGTCCAAAAGCGCCATTTGCAATATTTCATTACGCTTCTTTTCACCACCTGAAAATCCAACATTTAGTGGTCTTTTTATCATTGTATCATCAATATTTAATTCCGCAGCTTTTTTCTTAACAAGCTTCATGAAATCTGGCGTCGATAAAACCTCTCTATTATTAGCTTTGTAATGGGCCTCAAGTGAGCTTTTCAAAAAAGTTAACGTCGTAACCCCAGGTATTTCTATTGGATACTGAAAGGCTAGGAATAAACCCCTCGTTGAGCGCTCATCTGCTTCTAGATCGAGCAAATCTTCGCCATTTAAATTTATCTCACCATTTAGTACAGTGTAATCTTCTTTTCCAGCACAAACATGCGCAAGAGTTGATTTACCAGAACCATTGGGGCCCATAATCGCGTGTACTTCTCCAGGCCCAACATCCAAGCAAAAGCTTTTGAGAATTTCATTATCTTCAACTGAGACTGTAAGGTTTGAAACATTAAACATGACCTACTTTTTACCCCACACTTCCTTCAAGTGAAATTCCCACAAGCTTTTGGGCTTCAACTGCGAATTCCATTGGTAACTCTTGCAAGACCTCTTTACAAAATCCATTTACGATTAAGGCAATTGCATCTTCAATATTGATTCCCCTTTGGCCACAATAAAATATCTGATCATCCGATATTTTTGAAGTAGTTGCCTCATGTTCAAAAACAGAGGTTGAGTTTTTTGTTTCTATGTATGGCACTGTGTGCGCTGAACATTTATTTCCAATCAGTAATGAGTCGCATTGTGTAAAGTTGCGTGCATTTTCCGCGCGGCGATGTGATGAAACTAAGCCACGATATGCATTTGAAGAGTGCCCCGCTGATATGCCTTTTGATATAATCTTACTGCTCGTATTCTTCCCTAGGTGAACCATTTTTGTTCCAGAGTCTATTTGCTGATATGAATTAGAAATTGCAATGGAGTAAAATTCTCCAACTGAATTATCACCGCGCAAGACGCAAGAAGGGTATTTCCATGTCACAGCAGAACCTGTTTCTACTTGTGTCCATGATATCTTTGAGTTCTTCCCCCTACAGTCACCTCTTTTTGTAACAAAATTATATATACCACCAACACCGTTCTCGTCACCTGGATACCAATTTTGGACAGTTGAGTATTTAATTTCAGCGTTTTCAAGTGCTACTAATTCAACAACTGCAGCGTGAAGTTGATTTTCATCTCTTTGTGGTGCCGTGCATCCCTCTAAATAACTTACATAAGATCCTTTGTCAGCGATGACTAGCGTTCTCTCGAACTGTCCTGTATTTTCAGCATTTATTCTAAAGTAAGTTGATAGTTCCATTGGACATCTTGTATTTGGAGGTATGTAAACAAACGAGCCATCAGTGAATACAGCAGAATTTAGTGCTGAGTAATAATTATCTGATTTTGGAATAACAGAGCTGAGATATTTTCTTACTAACTCGGGGTGATCTTTGATGGCTTCTGATATTGAACAGAATATTATTCCCTCTTCTGATAGCTTTTCTTTGAATGTTGTGACAACGGATACCGAGTCAAAGACTGCGTCAACAGCGATGTTGCTTTTTACACCCGAGAGTATTTCCTGTTCCTTTAGTGGGATACCAAGTTTGTCGTAGGTTTTTAGAAGCTCGGGGTCAACTTCATCAAGTGATTTTGGGCCATCCGTATCTTTTGGTGCCGAGTAGAAATACATCTCATTGTAATTAATTGCAGGATAATTTACCTTTGCCCACTCTGGTTCTTTCATTGATAAAAATCTTTGATAGGCATCTAATCTCCACTCGAGCATCCACTCAGGCTCATTTTTCTTTTTGGAGATAAATCTTATAGTTTCTTCTGTTAGGCCGATTGGTGCTGTTTCAGTTTCTAGATCCGTAGACCATCCAAACTTGTATTTATCCACACCAATGTCGTCAACTTGTTTTACTGTTTCTTTAACTGCAGGCATATCACTACTATAACGTTATGATTAATAAAAATAGTTTATTTTAATATAATTGTTTAAAAGTTAAAATTCATCCCTTGAAGCGTATTA
>PYIJ01226698.1_pt1 | contig 12749 bp, 11 predicted proteins | sample 3578051 | NCBI WGS metagenome assembly PYIJ01 (sample SAMN08408021, study PRJNA431606) | Marine metagenome isolate SA_KN192-05_S13_5m, whole genome shotgun... | biome: marine; feature: oceanic pelagic zone; material: water; isolation source: surface water sample, 0.2-0.8 um fraction ... | reverse complement strand
GAAGACGGCAATTGCCTTTTATATATTGACCGCCATCTGGTGCATGAAGTCACCAGCCCGCAAGCCTTTGAAGGCCTGCGCATGGCTGGGCGACGCCCGCGTGCGCCGCACAAAACGCTGGCCGTGGCCGACCACAATATTCCGACCACGGATCGCTCAGGCGGCTTGGCGGCGATTGAAGACCCCGAAAGCAAGCTGCAAATCGAAACGCTGGAAGCCAATTGCACCGAGTTCGGCATCGAATATCTGGCGATGGATGACATTCGCCAGGGCATTGTTCATGTGGCCGGGCCGGAGCAGGGCTTTACCCTGCCGGGACTAACCATTGTCTGCGGCGACAGCCACACTTCCACGCATGGCGCGTTTGGCGCGCTGGCCCATGGCATTGGCACCTCGGAGGTTGAGCATGTGCTGGCCACGCAAACGCTTATCCAGACAAAGGCAAAAAATTTTCGCATTAATGTCGTCGGCGACGCGCCGTCGCATGTGACCGCCAAGGATATTGCGCTGGCGATTATCGGCGAAATTGGCACCGCCGGGGGCACGGGCTGTGTGCTGGAATATGCCGGCCCGGCCATTGAAGCCCTCTCAATGGAAGGGCGCATGACGCTTTGCAATATGTCGATCGAAGCCGGTGCGCGTGCAGGATTAGTGGCGCCGGATGAAAAAACCTTCGCCTTTCTGGAAGGGCGCGCCAAAGCGCCGTCGGGTGAGGCATGGGATGCGGCTGTTGCTTACTGGCGCACTCTGAAATCGGATGATGATGCGGTGTTCGACCGTGAAATTACCATTGATGCCGCCAATTTGCCGCCGCTGGTAACTTGGGGCACTAGCCCGCAGGATGTGGTGTCCATCGAGGGTCGGGTGCCCGATCCGGCAGCGATTGAAGATGAAGGTCAACGCCGCGCCGTGGCACGCGCGCTTGATTATATGGGTCTGAGTGCGGGCACGAAAATGCAGGACATTTCTATCGACCGCGTTTTCATCGGCTCGTGCACCAATAGCCGCATTGAAGATTTGCGCGCCGCGGCAAAAATTGCCGAAGGTCGTCAGGTGGCGGCAAAGGTTTCGGCCATGGTGGTGCCGGGGTCGGGGCTTGTGAAACAACAGGCCGAGGCCGAGGGGTTGGACGCCATTTTCAAAGCCGCGGGTTTTGAGTGGCGCGAACCGGGGTGCTCGATGTGTCTGGCGATGAACGCCGACAAGCTGGCACCAGGTGAACGTTGCGCGTCAACTTCCAACCGCAATTTTGAGGGCCGACAGGGGCGCGGCGGACGCACGCATCTGGTGTCTCCGGCTATGGCCGCCGCCGCGGCCGTGACCGGCCGTTTTGCCGATATTCGCGATTTTGAAAACGCTTGAAGTATCGACCAAGGAGAAAAACATGGAAAAATTTACCAAGCTCGATGCCGTTGCCGCGCCGCTGAACATGATCAACGTCGACACGGATATGATTATTCCTAAGCAGTTTTTGAAAACCATCAAGCGTTCGGGGCTCGGTAAAAACCTGTTCGACGAAATGCGCTATGGCGATGATGGCAGTGAGATTGAGGATTTTGTACTTAATCAACCGGCCTATCGCAATGCGCAAATTCTGGTGGCGGGGGCAAATTTCGGCTGCGGTTCCAGCCGCGAACACGCGCCGTGGGCGCTGCTCGATTTTGGCATTAAATGCGTAATCGCGCCGAGCTTTGCCGATATTTTCTACAATAATTGTTTCAAAAACGGCATTTTGCCGATTGTTCTGCCGCAGGAAGATATCGACAAGCTGATGGATGATGCTGCGCGCGGTGCCAACGCCGGTTTGAGCATTGATCTGGAAGCCCAAGAAATTCGTGGACCCGATGGAGGGGTTATCAGTTTTGACGTGGATGCGTTTCGCAAAACCTGCCTGCTGGAAGGCCTCGACGACATTGCGCTGACCTTAAAACAAAGCGATGAGATTTCCGCTTATGAGGCCGGTCTCGACGACCAGCTCTGGCGTTAGACGGGGCAGTTTCGCGACACTACGACATAGACCAAACGACGTAAATCAAACGATAAAGACCGCACGACAGAGAGGCGATAAATGGAAAATATTCTGATCCTGCCGGGCGACGGTATCGGCCCCGAAGTGATGGGCGAAGTGGCCCGCATCATTGACTGGTTCGGCGCGCATAAAGGTTTCGATGTTTCCATCGATCACGACCTTGTCGGTGGCTGCGCCTATGACGCGCATGGTGCGGCCATTTCAGACGCGGCAATGGAAAAGGCGCTGGAGGCTGACGCAGTTCTTTTGGGCGCGGTTGGTGGTCCGCAATGGGATAATGTCGCTTATGAAGCACGGCCCGAAGCGGGTCTATTGCGCCTGCGTGCGGATTTGGAATTGTTTGCGAATTTACGTCCGGCGATTTGTTTCTCGGCACTGGCCGAGGCTTCCTCGCTGAAGCGCGAATTGGTCGAGGGGCTCGACATTATGATTGTGCGCGAACTGACCGGTGGGGTTTATTTCGGTGAGCCACGCGGCATAACCGATCTGGGCGACGGCCAGCGGCGCGGGGTCAACACACAAGTCTATGAGACTTATGAGATTGAGCGCATTACGCGCGTGGCCGCCGATATCGCCATGAAGCGCACCAAGAGGCTGGCAAGCTCGGAAAAACGCAATGTAATGGAAAGCGGCCAGCTCTGGTTTGAAGAGGTCAACCGGGTCATCGCCGCCGATTATCCGGAAATCGAATTGCAACATGTGCTGGCCGATAATTGCGCCATGCAGCTTGTGCGCCAGCCGAAGCAATATGATGTGCTGGTGACGGATAATCTGTTCGGCGATATTCTGTCGGATGTCGCCGCCATGCTAACGGGCTCGCTGGGCATGTTGCCCTCGGCCTCGCTGGGCGCGCCGGATGTTGAGACAAGACGGGCGCGTGCTCTGTATGAACCCGTGCATGGCTCGGCCCCCGATATTGCCGGTCAGGGCAAGGCCAATCCGATCGCCTCGATCATGAGTTTTGCGATGGCGCTGAAATATACTTTCGACCGCGGCGCGGATGCCGATTTGCTGGAACGCGCGGTGATGCAGGTGCTCGATAAGGGCTTTCGCACCGGCGATATTATGCAGGGTCAAATGCAATTGGTCGGCACCAGCGCGATGGGCGACGCGGTGCTACATGCTCTCGACGAATTGGGGAATTGAGATGGGTTATGTGGTTGCTGTGATTGGTGCGACCGGCAATGTCGGGCGCGAAATGCTGAATATTCTGGCCGAGCGCAATTTTCCGATTGCGCGCGTCGATGCCGTTGCCTCGCGCCGCAGTCAGGGCAAAGACGTGAGTTTCGGCGACAAGACGCTGCAATGTCAGGCGCTGGAATTTTATGATTTTTCCGCCGCCGATATTGCGCTGTTTGCCTGCGGCTCCGGCCCGGCGAAAGAATATGCGCCTAAAGCCGCCACCGCCGGCTGCGTGGTGATTGACAATTCTTCGCTCTATCGTATGGAGGAGGATGTGCCGCTGATTGTGCCGGAAGTTAACCCGCATGACCTCGCTGGATACACACAGCGCAATATTATCGCCAATCCAAATTGCTCGACGGCGCAGCTCGTCGTAGCGCTCAAACCTTTGCAAGATATTGCCAAAATCCGTCGCGTGGTTGTGGCGACCTATCAGTCGGTTTCGGGCGCGGGCAATGCAGCCATGGATGAATTGTTTTCGCAGACCCGCGCCGTGTTTGTGAATGATGATTTGACGCGCGAGCATTTCACCAAGCAAATCGCCTTTAATGTCATCCCGCATATTGATGTCTTCCGCGACAATGGCGACACTAAGGAAGAATGGAAAATGGCAGTCGAGACGCAAAAAATGCTCGACCCCGAAATTCGTATGCACGCGACTTGCGTGCGCGTGCCGGTTTTTGTCGGCCATAGCGAGGCAGTGAATATCGAGTTTGAAACGCCGATTAGCGAAACAGAGGCGCGCGCGGCTTTCGAGACCGCGCCTGGTGTGTTGCTGGTTGACCGGCGCGAAGATGAAGGCTATGTCACGCCGGTTGAATGTGTCGGCGAATATGAAACTTTTGTCTCGCGGCTGCGCGTCGACCCGTCGGTTGAAAACGGGCTGAGCATGTGGGTGGTTTCAGATAATTTGCGCAAAGGCGCGGCTTTGAATGCGGTGCAAATCGCCGAATTGCTGGTGCGCGATTATGTAACCGCGCCCCGCACCGCCTGATATTTAAGACGGCGGGATATTAAGTCGGTAACAGGAGCGTTTCCTGCAGCGCGGCTTTTTCCAGTTCCACCTGTTCGCTGGGCAGCACATTTTTATTTGCGCTTCTGCTTGCAAGCTTCGCCATGGTCGAGGTGGCAATGCCCAGCGCCATTTTGTCCCGGCGCAAATGCAGGCCCATATAGAGCGCGGAAAAGAGGTCGCCCATGCCATGAGGCACTTTCGGCACGGCAACCGTTTCGCAACGCAATAATTGATCGCTGATCAGCAATGTGGCTATGCGGCCCTTGGGGCCGGGCGCTGAGGTGACAATAACTTCCGGCACATTTAGTTTCAGAGCGGCGCGCGCGGCATCCTGAGTTTGTTTAAGCGGGCCGGTACCCGCCAAATGTCCCAATTCGAAAAGATTGGGAGTGGCAATGCTGGCGCGCGGCAGGAGGAGTTCGACCAGCGCGGTGGCGACTTCTTGCGGCAGGTAGAGCCGGTCATTATCGCCGCAAATCGGGTCGCAGCATACCGGCAGGTCGGGTTTTTGCGCGCGCAACAGGTCAATAACGCCAGCGGTCGCTTCAACATGTTCGACGGTCGGCATATAACCCGTCAAAATACCCGCCAGCCCCTCAAAGGCTCCGGCGTGCATCAGCCATTCGGCAAAATCCGTAATGTGTGTGGCGGGCAAAGCACTGCCCGCCGGTGCGCTGGCTTGCGGATAGGCAGCCGGATGTGCCGCCAGCAAAGTTGTCGGCAGGCCAATACAACCCAACCCAAAAGAGCGTAGCCCCGGCGCAATCGCTTGTATGCCAACCTGTCCATCAATCACCTGACTGGAAATGACTAAGACAGTGGCGCTATGTGTGCTAGACTGAATCATGCAATATGCCCCCTTACCGGCTTGCTGTTGAACCATAGAATTCGGGGTAAGTACATATGTCTTTGCCGCCCACACAGAAACCAGCGATTCCGCGCCGATCGGCTCTTTATATGCCCGGAGCCAATGCCCGCGCGCTTGAAAAGGCGCGTACACTGGATGCCGACTGCCTGTTGTTCGATTTGGAAGACGCGGTTGCGCCCGATGCAAAAACCCAAGCGCGCGAGCAAATTTGCGCGGCGCTTGAAACGGGCCACTATGGCGCGCGTGAAATTGTGGTGCGCGTGAACGGGCTGGATACTGATTGGGGCCATGATGACCTCGCCGCCATTGCAAATTTGGCGGCGAAAAAAAACTGCGCGCCCAATGCCATACTTGCGCCCAAAATATCAACCGCCGCCGACATTGATGCGGTTTGCGCGCACCTGCCTGGTACCACGGCCTTGTGGATTATGATTGAAACGCCTGCGGCTATTTTCAATCTAGATGCGCTCGCCGCACGCGCCGGTGACACGCCGCTCGCCTGTTTTGTCATGGGCACCAATGATTTGGCAAAGGAAATGCAGGCCGCGCTGGTGCCCGGGCGCTTACCGCTTCAGGCGGCGTTGTCGCTGTCGGTGCTGGCGGCGCGCCGTTACGGTCTCTGCGTTTTGGACGGCGTGTTTAACGATATCGCTGACATGGCTGCGTTTGAATCCGAGTGCAGGCAAGGCATGGAAATGGGCTTTGACGGCAAAACGCTCATCCACCCCAGCCAACTTGCCCCGTGCAACGCTATTTTCGCGCCCGATAGGGACGAGATAGCCCACGCGCGCGATGTCGTTGAAGCGTTTGACGATCCGGCCAATGCCGGACAGGGCGTGCTCAAGGTGAACGGCAAAATGACCGAACTTCTGCATTTGGATATTGCACGGCAAAAACTCGCCATTGCCGATGCGATCGCCGCGCGATCACTCGAGGTTACAAACGAGGCAAGTTGATGACGCCTGACGCTGGGGGCCGGTTTTTTGAAGACTTCACGCTGGGCGAAAGAATCACCCATGCGACCCCGCGCACGCTGGAGAGCGGCGATATCGCACTTTATCAGGCGCTTTATGGGGGTCGCCATATCTTGAACAGCAGTCTGCCGGCAGCTCAAGCAGCCGGTTATGTAAGCCGACCACTGGAAAACTGGCTGGTGTTTCATATTGTTTTCGGCAAAACCGTACCGGATATTTCGCGCAATGCGATCGCAAATCTGGGCTATGCCGAGGGCCGGTTTCTGGCACCCGTTTATTGCGGCGACACTGTGTCGGCCGCCTCTGAAGTGATGGGTTTGCGCGAAAACAGCAATGGCAAGAGCGGCATTGTCATGGTGCGCAGCCGCGGCTTCAACCAGCATCAGGAGATGATTGTCGAATATACGCGCTGGGTGATGGTCAATAAGCGCGATCCGTCCGCATCGGCTCCAGACCCTTCCATGCCGCAACTTGCCGCAGCCGTGGCACCAGCCGATCTGGTGCCGCCACCGGAGGGCATAAGCACGCTCGATAGCGCGCAATCGGGCAGCGACAAATATTTCGACGATTACGAAACGGGCCTGTTCATCGATCATCACGACGGTGTGACGCTGGAAGACAGCGAACATATGCTGGCGACGCGGGCCTATCAGAATACTGCGCGCGTACATTTTGACGGGCTGGCCCAGCAGGAAACGCGCTTCGGCAAGCGGCTGATTTATGGTGGCCACATTATTTCGCATGCGCGCGCCATGAGTTTTAACGGGCTTGAAAACGCGGTTTGCGTGGCCGGTCTGAACGCCGGCACCCATGCCGCGCCCGCCTTTGCTGGCGACACGATTTATGCCGGCACGCGCATTATGGACAAAGCCTCCATTGTCGGTGTTGAAAGTGTCGGAGCGTTGCGTCTTCGCCATTTTGTGACCAAAAATAAGCCGGTCGGCGACATTGCCGAACTAGTAAGCAATCAAGAAACTGAGACCAGACCGGATGATTTGCTCTTGGATTTAGACTGCTGGGTGTGGATGGCACGCCGCTAATCTGCGTCAGCCTGTCGCGCAAGTATTGTTGGCACGTTTAACCTCATTCGGTATAAAGAAGCTCGAATTCGGGTTATGGAGTCTAAATGTCTGATAAAACTAACCAACGTCCGTTATCTCCTCATATTCAGATATACAAGTGGACGCTGACTATGGCTCTCTCAATATTGCATAGAGCCACTGGAATTGCCCTATATGCGGGTACAGTGGTTTTGGCTGTATGGATAATGTCAGTAGCAATTGGCCCAGAAGCGCACAGCTTGGTAAAGGGTTTTTTTTCCCACTGGTTTGGCCGTTTGGTTCTCTTTGGCTACAGTTGGGCACTGTTTCATCACATGTTCGGCGGGATCAGACATTTTATTTGGGATTTTGGCTTGGGTTTCGACTTAAAGAGTGTTGAGGCCTTGGCTAGAATCTCAGCGGCGGCGCCTCTTTTGTTAACCGGTGTGACCTGGTTAACCGCGTTTTGGTACGCCAAGTATTAGTGAAGTAACATAATGCGACGAATGGTATCTTGGCCTCGCGCACAAGGGGCATCGAAAAAGGGCACTGAGCATTTTATTGCTCAGCGGGTAACCGCTGTGGCAAACATACCACTATCCATATTTCTGGTTATCACGATCGCTACTTATGCGGATGCAGATCACCAGTCTGTTGCAGCGTTTTTGGGGCACCCATTTTATGGCACCGTTATGCTTCTTTTAATTCTAAATACCACTTGGCACATGCGTGTCGGTTTGCAGGTTGTAATAGAAGACTATATACATCATGAGCCAACGAAGTTAGCTTCCGTTGTTTCAAACAATTTTTTCGCGACTTCTGTTGGTTTAGCCTGTGTCGTCGCAGAATTACGATTAATTTTTAGCTATTAGCCTCATTCTCTAGGAGTCGGAAATGAGTGTTCACAAATTTACGGATCATCAGTTTGATGTAGTCGTTGTGGGAGCCGGCGGCTCTGGCTTGCGCGCTGCCCTTGGATGCGCGGAACGTGGACTGAAAACAGCTTGTATCTCCAAAGTTTTTCCCACACGCAGCCACACGGTTGCAGCCCAGGGTGGAATTTCCGCAGCGCTTGGCAATATGGGGGACGATGACTGGCGCTGGCACATGTATGATACAGTAAAGGGATCTGACTGGCTGGGCGATCAAGATGCAATTGAGTATTTGTGTCGAAATGCGCCAGAAGCAGTTTACGAGTTAGAGCATTTTGGGGTGCCATTTTCGCGAACAGATGAAGGCAAAATTTATCAACGCCCATTTGGTGGTATGACGACTAACTTTGGTGAGGGCATTGCCCAACGCACCTGCGCGGCAGCCGATCGCACAGGGCATGCAATCTTGCACACACTTTATGGGCAATCTCTGCGTTATGACACCGAGTTTTTCATCGAGTATTTTGCATTAGATCTTATCATGGATGAAGGTCGTTGTGTCGGCGTTACTGCAATGTGTATGCAGGACGGCTCCCTTCACCGATTCCAGGGCAAGCAAGTTATTCTAGCTACCGGTGGCTATGGCAGGGCATATTTTTCCGCAACGTCAGCGCACACATGCACAGGCGATGGCTCAGCAATGGCGGTTAGGGCTGGACTACCCCTGCAGGATATGGAGTTTGTGCAGTTTCACCCGACCGGCATCTACGGTGCTGGCTGCCTAATTACCGAGGGCTCAAGAGGAGAGGGCGGCATTTTAATAAATTCTGAGGGTGAGCGTTTTATGGAACGTTACGCACCATCGGCTAAAGATCTCGCGTCGCGAGACGTTGTCTCTCGTTCTATGACAGTTGAAATTCGAGAAGGGCGAGGGGTTGGGCCCAATGGCGACCATATTTATCTCCATCTCGACCATTTAGATCCAGAAGTTTTGGCTGAGCGCCTGCCTGGGATATCTGAAAGCGCACGTATTTTTGCTGGTGTAGATGTTACCAAGGAGCCTATTCCAGTACTTCCTACAGTGCACTATAATATGGGTGGCATTCCTACCAACTATCACGGCGAAGTGCTCAATCCTACAGACGATGACTCTGAGCGCACCGTGCCTGGGTTAATGGCAATCGGCGAAGCCGCTTGTGTGTCCGTTCATGGGGCTAATCGGCTAGGTTCCAATTCTTTAATTGATCTTGTGGTGTTCGGGAGAGCTTCTGCTATACGCGCTTCGGAAGTTGTGGACGCTGGTGATAGTTTTGCGCCGCTCCCGCCAGATGCCGGTGACAATGCTATTGAACGTTTAGAACGGTTTCGAAATGCAAACGGTAGTACTCGGACATCAGAGTTGAGACTAGAAATGCAAAAAGCTATGCAGGAAAATTGTGCAGTCTTTAGAACTGGGGAGGTTTTAGAGGAAGGTTGCGCGCGCATCCAGAAAGTCGTGAGTACGATGGACGACATTGGAATAGCTGACAGATCATTAATCTGGAATTCGGACTTACTGGAGACTTTAGAATTCGATAATCTCCTAGTTCAGGCTATTGCTACTGTTGAAGGTGCCAATGCACGCAAAGAAAGTCGCGGCGGCCATGCGCGAGAAGACTTCCCTGATCGTGACGACGAGGAATGGATGAAGCACACTCTGGCCTATATAGATGCCAAAGGGCAGGCTAAAATTGGTTATCGAGGAGTTCACAATTATACGTTGAGCAATGACGTAGGGTATATTGCTCCCAAAGCTCGAGTTTACTAGAGGCGCTAAATGGTTGAAATAGCATTGCCCGCCAATTCTCGGGTAAAAAAAGGTATTTTGCGGAAGGCCGATGGGCCTCTGATCAACCCACGGAAGCTGAAAGTGTACCGATGGGATCCAGATGATAGCGAAAATCCTCGCATTGATGAGTTTGTATTCGATCAGGGCGACTGCGGTCCAATGGTTCTCGATGCCTTGTTGAAAGTTAAAAATGAGATTGACTCGACTCTAACGTTCCGGCGTTCATGTCGGGAAGGCATTTGCGGTTCCTGTGCTATGAACATTGATGGCCAGAACACGCTTGCGTGCACAAAGGGTTTGGATGATGTGAAGGGTGACATCTCTATTTACCCACTACCACACATGCCTGTTATTAAGGACTTGGTGCCAGATCTTACTAACCTATATGCCCAGTATGCCTCAATTGAGCCTTGGTTAAAGACTGATACGCCCCAGCCTCAGAGCGAGAGACATCAGTCTCGAGAGGATCGTGAAGAATTGGATGGGTTGTATGAGTGCATTTTATGCGCGTGTTGTTCAACCTCCTGCCCTAGTTACTGGTGGAATTCCGACAAATATCTCGGCCCAGCGGTGTTACTTCAGGCTTATCGTTGGCTGGCAGATAGTCGCGACGAAAATACCGGCGATCGACTCGACGATCTAGAAGACCCATTCCGCGTTTATCGGTGCCACACTATTATGAATTGTGCCAAAGCCTGCCCGAAGGGGCTGTCACCAGCCAAGGCCATTTCTGAAATCAAGAAAATGATGGTAGAGCGCGAGGTCTGAGCCGCGTTTATTTGCGCCGCAAAAACGTAACATATCCGGCCTAATAAAAACTGATGAAAAATATTTTGTTTCTGTGCACCGGCAATAGTTGCCGTTCCGTGCTGGCCGAGGCCTATATGAATGCCGCCGGAGCCGGGCAGTGGCAGGCGTTCAGTGCCGGTTCGACGCCCACAGGCACGGTGCATCCAGTGGCACTGGCGACACTCAAAGAGCTGGGGCTGCCCCACACCGGTTATCGGTCGAAATCATGGGACGAATTTGCAGCGTCACAAGCGCCAGAGATGGATCAAATCGTGACGGTCTGCGACACTGCCGCCGGTGAGGCCTGCCCGGTCTGGCCGGGACATCCGGCAACCGCACATTGGCCGTTTCCCGATCCAGCCAAATATCAGGGTGGCGAAGAGGCGGTTCGGGCACATTTCCGCGAGGTTTTTGCCATGATCAAAAAACGTCTCAACACATTTCTCGCGGCTGAGGGCAAATCATGATGCGTCAATTGTTGGCCGAAGCTCTGGGTACCCTGCTGTTGGTCTGCACCGTTGTCGGTTCCGGCATTATGGCGGCCGAGCTGGCTGCGGGAAATGACGGCGTAGCACTTTTGGGCAATACCATTGCCACCGGTGCCATTCTCTATGTGCTGATCACCATATTGGGGCCGGTTTCGGGCGCGCATTTAAACCCTGCCGTCAGCCTGGTGTTTTTCACGCGTGGCGAGCTGACCGCCGGCCTCTTGGTGCTTTATGTTCTGGTGCAATGCGTGGGAGGTATTGCCGGAACAGTTCTGGCGCACGCCATGTTCGATATGGAGCTTCTGGTGCTGGGCACAAAAGAGCGTACAGGCGCGGGCCAATGGCTGGCCGAAGGCGTGGCGACATTCGGGCTTATTATAACCATTTTGGGCGGTTTGCGCCATCGGCCCGAGGCTGTGCCCGCGCTGGTCGGGCTTTACATAATGGCGGGCTATTGGTTTACCGCTTCAACGAGTTTTGCCAACCCCGCCGTAACGCTGGCGCGCAGTTTTACCGACAGTTTCTCCGGCATTCAGCCCGGTGACATGCCCGCATTTGTGCTGGCCCAGATTTTTGGCGCGCTGGCGGCGGCGGCGCTGGCGGCCTGGCTTTTTCCGCGCGTCTTGCTGCCGAACAGTGACCCACATTGACCTCTACCGATCGCCTCCTACCTCATTGACCCATGATTAGCCTCTGACTAAAGTCGGGCAGCGAATTTTTCAGGGGTAACGAGTTTGGGTGACACTACGTCCATAGGCGTCCTTGCGGCGCATTATCAAGAGCTGGTGGATGGACATACCGTCGAAGACGACCCTGCCCAGCGTGACACGCTCGTTCATCTTGACGCACTTGTCGGTGCGCTGAACGCTTATGCCCGTACGTCACTCTCGGAAACATTGCGGCACCGTTTCGGGCTGGCTACAAAAGCCCCACCCAAAGGACTTTATCTGTATGGCGGGGTTGGGCGCGGCAAATCGATGCTGATGGATTTGTTTTTCGACAAAATGCCCATGAAAGCAAAGCGGCGCGTGCATTTTCACGCTTTTATGCAGGAAACGCATGCGCGCATTCACGCGATACGCCAAAGGCCCGACCAAACCGGCGATCCGATGCCGCGTGTGGCGCGAGAAATTGCCCGCGAAGCCAAGCTTTTGTGCTTTGACGAATTTCAGGTCAAGGACATTGCCGATGCCTCCATTCTGGGACGTCTGTTTGCGCTTTTGTTCGACCTTGGTGTGGTAGTTGTTGCCACCTCAAATCGGCCGCCGGACGACCTTTACAAGGGCGGGCTGAACAGGCATCGCTTCCTTCCATTTATCGACTTGTTGAAAACGCGCACGCACATTATTGAATTGGTAGCCGCGCGAGATTATCGCCTTGCCTGTCTGCAGGCTCGGCCCATTTGGTTCAGCCCATGCGGACCGCGCGCGCGCGCTGACCTTGATGCCCGCTTTGACGAGCTGGCCGGCCATGTGGCACCGACGCCGGTGACGCTGGCGCTCAAAGGCCGCGATCTGCCCGTGCCGCGCGCCGTAGGTGGCATTGCGCGTCTGAGTTTTGACGAATTATGCGTGGCGGCCAGAGGCGCGACGGATTATCTCGCATTGGCGCAACATTTCCACACTTTGTTTATCGACAATATTCCGCGCTTGCGGACCGACAAG
>PYIJ01160461.1_pt1 | contig 12777 bp, 6 predicted proteins | sample 3578051 | NCBI WGS metagenome assembly PYIJ01 (sample SAMN08408021, study PRJNA431606) | Marine metagenome isolate SA_KN192-05_S13_5m, whole genome shotgun... | biome: marine; feature: oceanic pelagic zone; material: water; isolation source: surface water sample, 0.2-0.8 um fraction ... | reverse complement strand
TTTTTTTCTGCCAACCCTTTTTTTTGGATGTTTAAGTAGAACTGAAAATAACTTTTCGGATTCTTCCTTCAGAGGAGTTCACTTAAATACTCCCGCAGCTAATTGGCAAACGTCTTTTTTAACGGGAAATGGTACTCATGGTGTGATGGTTCCAGGTGATGCCCTTGAGGAAAAGCAAATTTTCTGTCATGAAGCACTTTTCATGCCCCAATATCCACCTGTTACTGCTCCAAATTTGGCTTCGCGTCTAACCGAAATACGAGAGATGATTCTAGATGGTAAGAATAGGGAAGCAGCCCTTTTAATGGTAGAGGAGGGTAATAAAGTAGGAATTGATGAAATGATATGGACGGATCCATTGGTTCCTGTTTGTCAAATGGAACTGGAGTTCCTTGACAAATCAGAAATTTCATTTTATGAAAGATCAGTAAATTATGAAAATGGTTTAGTTTCAACCAAATGGCAGCAAAATAATGCTCATTATTTGAAAGAGGTTTTTACTTCCCGGCCAGACTCATGTATTGTTACAAAAATTTCCAGCCCAGAGGGCTCTCTGAATCTAAGAATTAGGCTAAGCCAATTACCTATCGAAGATGAGATAAATAAGCAAGATCAAAAATTTCTAAAAGATGAGCTCATATCAAAGTCAGAAGCTTTTGTAACTGGAAAGGGAAAATTGACTTTCATCACTGAGTTTAAGAAGAAATGGGAGGGCTCTCTGAAGGGTTATGTCGTTGAATCAATAATTCAACTTGAAACTGGATTGTTTATTGTTGAAGAAGATTGGTTGCACATTAAAAATGCTAATGAAATACTCATTGTTTCTGCTACTGAGCTAGTTTATGAGGAGCCGGTGAAGAAAAATATTGAAGCAAATTTAGAGATATTGTTAGATTATGGATTTGCAGAATTACTGTCTCGTCATGAAAATATTCACAAGGAAATGTTTAATAGGTTTTCTATTAAAATTGATACCGAACAAAGTTCGCTCCCTGTAAATGAGTTGCAGGATAAATCAGTGATTGGAAATTTAAATCCTCAGCTTGTAAATCAGGTATGTCAAGCAGCACGATACGAACTTATAAGTAGCACTGGTCTACTTCCACCCTCATTGCAAGGAATATGGGGAGGAACATGGCTACCTGCATGGTCTGGAGATTTCACGCTAAATGGAAATGTTCCATCAGCAATTTCGAGTGGATTAAATACTAATTTTTTTGAAGTAAACAAAGCTTATATAAGTTATATGTTGGACATGCTTGATGATTTCAGAAAAAATGCTAGGGAACTTCATGACGTGCCAGGAATATTCGTGCCTTCACGGACAAGTTCCTCAGGAAGTACATATCATTATTTTGAAGATGAGTACCCACACTTATTTTGGTTTGCAGGCGCTGCTTGGGCTTCTCAGATTTTTTATGATTATTGGCAATACTCGGGCGATGAGAAATTACTGAAAGAGTCCATCCTTCCGTTCATGTTGGAATCAATGGAGTTTTATGAATCAATATTATATAAAGGTCAAAATGGTGATTTGCATTTTATTCCGTCTTACTCTCCTGAGGTTGGTCCAAAGGGTTTACATCCTTTGGCTATAAATGCTACAATGGATGTGGCCGCGCTAAAACAGTTAATTAGAAATTTAATCAAACTTGAAAGTTTAGGATTATTAAATACTGATAAGATGTCATCATGGCGGGATATTATTAATCGATTACCGTCCTATGAAATAAGTAAACAAGGTGAGCTAAAAGAATGGATCTTTCCCGGGTATGAAAATGATAATGAGCACCGACATGCCTCTCATTTATATCCATTATTTTATGAGGTAGATCCAGAATTTATTGAAAATATGGAGTTAAAAAATGCTGCTGTGAAAGCCATTGAATCTAGAATGGAATATCGAAGAAGGAATGAAGGCGGTGAAATGGCATTCGGTTTGGTGCAAAAGGGTTTAGCTGCTGCTCACATTAATGATCTTGAGCACGCTTATGAATGTGTTGACTTTTTGTGCCATTCCTATTGGTCAGAGGCTTTTACATCTTATCACGATCCGGGGGAAATTTTTAATGTGGATATCAGTGGGGGGCTTCCAGCTCTTGTATCTGAAATGTTAGTCCAATCATCACAAGAGGAAATAAAAATTCTACCGGTTCTTCCCGAGCAATGGCCAAATGGTAAAATAATTGGTGTGAGAACTAGGACTAAATCAACGATTGATATTGAGTGGAAAAATGGCCTACCAACTTACATACGCATTTTTGCAAATAAATCTAACAAATTTAAACTCATTTATAAAAATCAATTTTGGGATTTAAAACTTAAAGAAAATGAAGTGTACGAAAAGAGCTTTTAGTAATGTTATCTTTTCGCTAATTAGTATATTTTTCTGTTCTAATTGCAATGATGATAGGCCGGCATACTTGGATTCTAGACTTTCCATTGATCAAAGAGTTGATGATTTGGTCTCAAGGATGACATTAGAAGAAAAAATTTCACAGTTAAGTCACTTTGCACCGGCTATTCCACATTTGGGAGTAATCCCATATAATCCTATATTTTACAATCCATTGGGCTCCGCATCCGTGGGTGAGGAGATCACACCTACTTCCCAGAAAGAGTATGAAGAGAAAGAGTATTGGAAGCACATCGGTCCATCAGGTGAAGCACAGTATATGGATGGCGGATATTGGAATGAGGCCTTACATGGTGTAGCCCGTGCTGGAAGAGCTACATCATTTCCTCAGTGTATTGGTTTGGGGGCTACTTGGAACCCTGAGCTTATTGAGCAAATGGCGCAGGTCATAGGCATTGAAGCTAGAGTGCATCATAATGAATATGGTAAGAAACTTACTTATTGGTCTCCCAATATTAACATACTTAGAGATCCAAGATGGGGTAGAAACGAGGAGTCCTATTCCGAAGACCCATTCCTATTATCAAAAATGGCTGTTGCTTACGTTAAAGGCCTTCAAGGAAATGATGATAATTATCTTCAAGCAGTTGCTACTGTCAAGCATTTTGTAGCAAATAACAGTGAGTTTAATAGACACTCGGGATCGTCCGATATAGATGAGCGATTTTTAAGAGAATACTATTTACCCGCCTTTAAAGCGGCTGTTACAGAAGGAAAGGTGCAATCTGTTATGAGCGCATACAATGCTATCAATGGAGTACCAGCAAGTGTAAATAATTGGTTACTTGATTCTTTACTTCGTCAGGAATGGGGTTTTGAGGGATATGTGGTTTCGGATTGTGGTGCTATCAGTGACATACCCAACGTTCATAAGTACGAGACTAATAAGCCAAAGGCTGTTGCAATGGCTGTTGTAGCTGGAACAGATTTGGAATGTGAGACTTGCGAGGTCGAAGAGTTTATGTACGATAGTTATTTGAAAAAAGGATTTGATGAGGGCTATATCCAAGAGAGTCACATAGACAAAGCGATCAAAAGGTTATTTAAAGTAAGGATTAAACTTGGCGAATTTGAGCAGCCTGGAAGTGTACCGTTTGATACAATTTCTTTAAACATGCTTGAATCTCAGCCTCATCAGGAACTTGCTCTTGACGTTGCGCGTCAATCTATGGTACTTCTCAAAAATAAAGATAACATACTTCCCTTATCAACTTCCATAAAGCGCTTGGCTGTGATAGGGCCTAATGCTGATGTGGTGGAGTTGGGAGGATACGCTGGTGATCCCTCTATTCGCATTAGTCCGTTGAATGGCCTATCCAAAATGCTTGGGGATCAAACACAGGTGATTTACCACAAGGGATGTAACATCACATCCAACAAAAGTGGTATTGAGGAATATGATGAAGGTTGGATGGAGAATGAAGATATTTCGATAGCTGAAGCAGCCCAAATTGCAGGGAATACAGATGTTGCTATTGTGGTGGTAGGTACCAATTTATCGATTGCAAATGAGGGAGGAGATAGAGTGGATTTGGATCTGCCAGGGAGGCAGTTGGAATTGATTCAAAAAGTATATGAAGCCAACTCAAAAACAATTGTAGTCTTAATTAATGCCATGCCACTCACTATTAATTGGGTCAATGATAACATACCAGCCATTATTGAGGCTTGGTACCCCGGGCAGTCTGGAGGATTGGCAATAGCGGAAGTGCTTTTTGGTAAAATAAATCCAGGAGGTAAACTTCCAGTCACTTTTTATAAATCGATAGAGGACCTACCCCCTGTAGGAGATTACGATATTTCCAAAGGTCGATCTTATTGGTTTTATAAAGGCCAAGTATTATATCCATTTGGATTTGGCCTTAGCTATACATCGTTTGATTATTCTAACCTACGAATATCAAACTTGAGTCCCTCAAAAAATGAAATCATCAATGTAAGTTTTGACTTAACCAACGTAGGAGATATCGCTGGTCATGAGGTAGTACAACTATATATTAGGGATATTGAGTCAAATCATGTTCAACCGCTTAAACGATTAAAAAAATTTAATAAATATTTTATTAACGTCAATGAAATTAAAAAAATCAAATTTGAATTGAGCTCAAACGATTTTGAATTTTGGAATCCTGATTTTGAGAACTGGTATTTGCAGCCTGGACAATTCGAAATACAAATAGGGAGTTCCTCTGCAGATATCCGTTTGTCTCAAACAATAGCTTGGAAATAATGTGTGGTACCAAATATGGCATTAGAGTGTTATAAAATTTTTAAAAAAAAACTATGAATTTTATGGATTACAATTTCTTTATTAACCAAAAATGCAATTCGTTAAAAAGCATATTGTTCATACTTCTACTATTAGGGTCAATGGCATGCTCCGAACAGGAGCAATGGGTCGCCGATGTGGAGGAAAACTTAACCCCATTTACACCACCTGTGTCTTATCATGAGGCTAGAGATAAGGCCGATAGTATTGTATCCTTAATGTCTCTAGAAGAAAAAATTGAGATGATTGGAGGGAGGGATATTTTTTTCACGAAAGGATATGAAAAATATGGTATCCCGCCTATAAGATTTTCTGATGCCACGCAAGGCATTAGTCTCATAGATTACACAGACCACTTGAAAAGGTCAGTTGCGTTTCCCGCACCTATTATGCTTGCCAGTACTTGGAATGGAGAATTGGCGCATCGTTACGCCAAAAGTATCGGTGAAGAGGCTCGTGCGGGTGGCATAACAGTTCTACTAGGTCCTGGATTGAATATTTATCGAATTTCTCAGTATGGAAGAAACTTTGAGTACTTCGGTGAAGATCCATTTTTGGTATCCAGAATGGTTGAAAATTATGTGATTGGATTACAGCAGACAGGTACCATAGCAACATTGAAACACTTTGTGGTGAACAATAGTGATTTTCGTCGCAGAACTTCTAATTCGGTGGTTGGAGAACGAGCATTAAGAGAAATCTACATGCCAGGATTTGAAGCAGGTATTCAGTCGGGTGCAATGGCAGTAATGACTGCTTTTAATCAAGTTAATGGAAAATATGCGCCTCAAAGTGAATACGTGGTTAACAAATTACTCAGAGGCGATTTAGGATTTAAGTGGCTGGTCATGAGTGATTGGTTATCTATCTGGAACGCAGAGGAGGCATTAAAGTCAGGTTTGGATTTAGATATGCCTGGAGAGTCTGAGGATGGAGTTTATAGTGCAGATGATCCGGAGAAATACCTTCGACAAGAAGCAGGGCAACTGGTTGAGCTGGGTAGGGTTAACGAAGCAGATATTGATCCAATGGTTTCCAATATTTTGACTACAATTTTTGCAATGCAAATGCCTAAGCCCTCTGAAAAAGAGGTGATTTACCTTGATAACTATGATCAGCATGAACAAATTGCACTTGAGACTGCTAGAGAAGGCGTAGTTCTTCTAAAAAATGAGCACCTTTTTCCCTTCAAACCACAGAAAGGTCAATATATTCAGGTTGTTGGAGATTATGTTGATTCACTAGCAGTGGGTGGAGGGTCTGCGTATGTCATTGGATATAATCAAATTAATCTATTAACTGCTTTAAAAGCGGAGTTGGGTGAGGCTGTCAGGTATTCCCAGAATTCCTCAGATGAGGAGATCAAAAATGCATCCCTAGTATTATACACAGTGGCTACTTATGATAGTGAGGGCTCAGATGTATCTTTCAATCTAAAATCTAGCGATAATGTAAAGATCAATAGACTTACCAGACTCAATGATAATGTTGGGGTGATAATGTATACCGGTGGCGGTAGAAATATGTCGTTATGGAATAATGAGGTCGAAGCTATTTTGTACGGCTGGTACCCAGGACAAATAGGTAATCAAGCCATTGCAGAAATAATAAGTGGCGCTACCAATCCATCAGGCAAGCTGCCAATCACAATAGAAAAGGATTTTGAAGACTCTCCCGGATTTCCATATCTCCCTGATGGTGAGGAGTTGTATGATGACTTCGAATTCGATTTTGATCTCGATCACCCCATTCATGATATTATTTATGATGAGGGTATTTTTGTTGGATATAGATGGTATGAATCAAAAAATATCAAGCCTTTGTATCCTTTTGGTTTTGGATTGTCGTTTTCCGATTTTAGCTACGAAAATCTTCAAGTGTTGAAGCAAGAATATCAATCTGGCCAAGATGTATTGGTGAAGGTACGAGTTACTAATAAAAGCGATATAGTGGGTAAAGAAATAGTGCAGCTATATGTGCGGGATATTGAAGCTAGTATTGCACGTCCTTTTAAAGAATTAAAAGGTTTTAGAAAGGTAGAATTTGCTCCGAAAGAAACAAAAGAGATGATTTTTAAGTTGACTCAAAGAGATTTTTCATTCTGGGATGAAAATACGAATAGTTGGAAATTGGAGCCTGGTGAGTTTGAAATTATTGTTGGGTCTTCCTCCCAGCATGTACCTCTTATGGTAAAAGTAAATATTATTTGATTAAGAATATGAGAATAAATTTGGCTTTGGTTTTTTTATTATTTCATTTTCAATTGATTTATGCTCAACACAGGCGAGAGCTTATTATCAAAAGTCAATATATTCACTTTCCAGTTACGGAGTCTGGGGAGTTGAGTAAAGTTAATTTAACCATTGGAGGAAATATATTTCGGAATTTTGAGCTGAATTTATCAGATAAGCCTGATTTTTGGGTTTATCTTGATGTTTCCGCATATAAAGGTAAGAGGCTGACGATAATTTCTGATAATAAAAAAACAAAAGATTTATTATTGGATATTTATCAATCTGATAAGATTTCCTATTTTAATGACTTATATAAGGAAAAGCACAGACCTCAATTACATTTTAGCAGTAAGAGGGGATGGTTGAATGATCCTAATGGACTGGTTTATTATGAAGGGGAATATCATCTATTCTACCAGCATAATCCATATGGGTGGGAATGGGGAAATATGCATTGGGGGCATGCTGTGAGTAAAGATCTCATTCATTGGGTACAATTACCTATTGCCTTATATCCTGATGAAAATGGTGTATGTTTTTCTGGTGGGACTTTAATCGATAAAAATAACAGCTCTGGTTTTGGGAAAAACGCTATGATCGCACTTTATACCTCTGTGGCGAAAGAACAAACACAAAGCCTGGCATATTCATTAGACAATGGACGTTCTTGGTCCAGATATAGTGAAAATCCCGTCATCCCTGGCCGAAATGAGCAAGCTGGGAGTCCTGAGGTAAGAGATCCTAACGTTTTTTGGCATGAATCAACAAGTAAGTGGGTGATGATTTTGTTTGAAAATATGGGGCATTCCATATTCACATCAAAGAATTTAGTTAATTGGCAATTCGAAAGTCATTTTGAGACATTTCATGAATGTCCGGAGTTATTCGAACTACCTATTGATGGGGATACTAATAAAACCAAATGGGTCACCTATGGAGCTGCTGGATATTACACTATAGGTAGTTTTGATGGTAAAATATTTACTCCTGAATTTGGTCAATTTAGATATGTGGATGGAGAGTTTTATGCAGCTCAAACCTATGAAAATATACCTTCTGAAGATGGTAGACAGATACAAATAGGTTGGGCGACCATCGAAACTCCAAACATGCCTTTCAATATGATGATGGGATTCCCAACAGAGCTTACCTTAAGGGAAACAGCAAATGGAATTCGTCTGTTTAATGAACCAATTTCAGAAATTGAAATACTTCATAAAAATTTTAGAAAGTATAAAAATTTGACATGGGAAGAGACTAATGAGAGGCTTAAAGAACAGTATCCTGATATGCTTCACTTGAAAATGATTCTTGAGCCTATTTCTGCTGGTACGTTTAATCTTCGAATTGGTTCAGATTATTTGGGATATGAATGGTACAACAATAAGTTTAATTACAATGAAAGGGAGTACAGTTATGATAGAGAATTGGGTAGAAAGGAGCTGACCCTTGAAATAATTGTAGATCGCACCAGCATAGAAGTTTATGTTGACAGGGGAGCTTATACTATTGTTTTACCAAGAACACTAGAGCAACAAAAAAGAGGTTTAGCATTTGAACTCAATCCGGAATTTAAAATGTTAGTTAAAAGTTTGGAGATATATGAATTGAGTTCTATCTGGAATTAAAATTTCGAAGTGAGAAAAATTAAGGCTTTGAATTTCAGATGTGCACATTAAACTGTGTTCACTTTATGAGGTTCTAAAAGGAGATTGATATGTTCAATATAATAAAAGGGTCAATATACAGAAGTGCACTTATTGCATCACTCGGCGGACTGTTGTTTGGCTTTGATACTGCAGTAATTTCGGGTGCAGAGGCTACTTTGAATGATATTTATTTACCCGTATATAAATCGCTGACTGATAATTTTGGAAGTTTAAGTTTCTGGCATGGTTTCACTGTTGCTAGTGCTTTGATTGGAACAATTATTGGCTCCATTGCTTTTGGCAAGCCTGCAGATCGGTATGGTAGACGTTCAATGCTATTTCTGATAGGAGCCTTATATATGATATCTGCATTGGGAAGTGCACTTGCCTTTGATTGGTGGTTTTTTGTTGTTATGCGATTAATTGGTGGAATAGCTGTTGGAGGCTCATCGGTGGTATCACCTATGTACAATGCAGAAATTTCACCCGCTAGTTTGAGAGGGCGTTTGGTAGCACTTACTCAGTTTAATGTAGTTTTGGGTATAATGCTTGCTTACCTTTCCAATTACTTGATCAATGAACTTAATTTGGGAGATATGGCTTGGAGATGGATGTTTGGAGTTGAGGTAGTTCCTGCCTTCCTGTTTTTTGTTTTAATGTTCCTAAATCCAAGAAGTCCTCGTTGGTTAGTCAGTCGTGGACTAGTAAAAGAAGCAAAAACCATTATAGAGCAACTCGGGTCGGATACGGGAGATGTGAGTAAGGAGGTAAAAGAAATTCAGAATTCGTTACAATCTGAAAATACAGCCAAGTCTGAGCTTTTTTTTCAAAAGCGTTATTTTCCACCCATATCATTGGCTGTTTTAATTGCTATGTTTAACCAATTATCGGGTATTAATGCCATATTGTATTATGCTCCCCGAGTGTTTGAAATGGCAGGATTTGAAAAGTCTGGGGCGATGCTCAGCTCATTTGGGATTGGATTTGTTATGCTTATTTTTACTTTGATTGCCTTGGTGATTATTGATCACTTTGGTCGAAAAAATTTAATGATATGGGGATCCATTGGCTATATATTAAGTCTTGCTGCCGTTGCAGCCACCTTTTATTCCAATGGTACTAATTTTACCTACACAGGTAGTATAGTGGTTTTAATTAGTATCATGATTTTCATAGCCGCTCATGGTTTCGGGCAAGGTGCAGTTATTTGGGTTTTTATTAGTGAGATATTCCCAAATAAGGTCAGAGCTAGGGGGCAGTCACTTGGTAGTTTTACGCATTGGTTTATGGCTGCGATAGTTTCATGGACATTTCCGGTTTTTGCAGAATTTTCGGGAGGGCATGTTTTTACATTTTACATGATTTGTATGATCTTACAGTTACTTTGGGTTGTAATTAAAATGCCTGAGACCAAGGGAGTATCTCTCGAACAGTTGGAGAAAAAGTGGCATTGATATAAAATTTAATCCTAATTATGAAAAAAATAAATTTTTTAATTTATGCTTTGCTAACATTTGGTTCGGGTCATGCTCAGGAGGATGAATTCAATGTTCGGGTAATATCGGATCACATATATGCTGAGCATTTGTACAGAGACAAATTATTGAAGGATCCTTATCGGCCTCTATATCATTACGTGATTCCGGAGGGTATGGCTCATCCTTTCGATCCGAATGGGGCATTCTATTGGAAAGGCAGATATCACCTTTTCTACATAATACAGACAGTGAGACCTAAACCATTTTACCGCGGGGATGCGTGGGCACATATCTCGAGTCATGATTTGATCCATTGGAAACTACATCCGACAGCTTTAAAACCAACTGATGATACACCAGAGCGAGCTATATATAGTGGAAATATGTTTTTGAACAAAAAAGGTGTTCCGACAATTATGTATCAAGGATTAGGTGCTGGCAACAGTATTGCGATAAGTTCAGGTGATGACTGGTTAGAATATTGGGATCGTCATCCCAATAATCCGGTAATACCCTATGCGGAATACTCTTTAGACAATGATGGAGCCGAGTATCGAACGATCTTAGATAAAATGCCAGATTACGGGCAGTATGATATATGGGATCCACATTGCTGGCTTGAAGGAGATACTTATTACACAATTACAGGTAACAACGAACTCTGGCCTGGTAAAGACGCCTTATTTAAATCGAAAAATCTGAAGGATTGGGAACTCGTGGGTGATTTTTTTCATCATGATCCCATAGAGGGGACTCTCGATTGTCCTGATTTTTTTCGTTTAGGTGAAAAATTTGTACTTCTATACCTAAGAAATGGGTTGGAATATGTAATTGGTGATTTTAAGGCTGAGCAGTTTTATCCAGAAAAACGAGGAACCATGACATGGAATATTGGTGCTGGTTATGCACCTGAAAGCTTGGAGGATGACAAGGGCCGTAGGATTATGTGGGCAGCACTCAATGACAGTCGCACGGGTTGGGGTGATATAGATAATTTCATTACTAGACATGCATGGGCCGGTACTTTGACTCTTCCGAGAGTACTATCCCTTGACGAAAATAATAATCTTAAAATTAAACCTATTGATGAGTTAAAAGTATTGAGATATGATCCAATCAAAATTGAAAATCTTAATGTCAACGAAGAGGTCGTCCTGGAAAATATTAGAGGAAACTCAATGGAGCTCAAATTATCAATTAATCCGGGAAAAGCTGAATCTATGGGAATAAAGGTCTACGCATCAGCTGATGGACAAGAGGAAACAGTTTTAACGTATTATCCCTCGAAAAACGAATTTACTTTAGACTTCGCAAATTCCTCATTAAATAATGAGTACATGGAGGGATATTTGTGGGAAAAAGATAAAATTCAGAAAGCGAGATTATCGCTTGTAGGAAAAGAAAATCTAGACCTCAGAATTTTCATAGATCGTTCGGTGATTGAGGTTTTTGTTAATGAAAAACTCGCATTAGTGCAAAGGATTTATCCAGTTAAGAAGGAGAGTGATCAGGTAATACTTTTTAGTAATGGTGGGAGTATTCATGTACCAATATTGGAGAGTTGGAAACTTCACCCATCCAACCCCTATTAAATATGAAAAAAGTATTTCCAATATTTTTATATTTAAGTGCATTGACTGCTTTGTCGCAAGAGGACAATATTCTAAAACTAATTCGTGGCACAGGAATTGATAAGTATTCCGATATTACATATAAGTCCAAGAGTACGCACCCTGAATTGGATGATGTGACAAATTACTTTTTTGATTTAAGAGATTGTAAGTGTTTTGAAGGATCACCATTTATGGTGGGTTTGAAAAATAAAAAGACTAAAAATCTTATTGTGAATTTACAGGGAGGGGGGGCATGCTGGTCAGGTTTTTTTAAGTGTAAGGAGGACGTTACAATTGAAGAATTTGAAAGCATAGAAGATGATCTCAAAAATACAAATGAAAAGGCGCTTTGGAGTACCATTTTCATTCCTTATTGTGATGGAAGTAACTATCTGGGCGATAATGTGGTGGACTATGATCAGGATGGAAAAATAGATCATTGGCATTGGGGAATCAGACACCTGAGTGCGGGTTTTAATTTAGTTCAATCGGAGCTGGATAATCTAGAGAAGATTTTCATTACGGGGTGCAGTGCAGGAGGGTATGGTACATTTTCGGCCATGTTAATGGCAAGATTAAAATTTCCAAATGCAAGGATCTATGTACTAAATGAGAGTGGTCCAGGCATTTCTGATGGTAACAAGAATGGTATATGGGATTTGGTTAGGGAGAATTGGGGCATGGAGGAGTGGTTTCCGAGTCAAGTTGATAAGTCAAAGTGTTCATTGCTTCCTTTGTATAGTTGGATACTAGAACATGATCTTTTAATCAAAATAGCTATGTTTTCTAGCTTCCAAGATGCTGTATTGGCAGATGAATTTTTGGATATCTCAGGAAGATCATTTAAAAAGCGTTTGTTAAAGGATACAGAAATCATTCACCAACAGTTTCCGGATCGTTTCAAGAGGTTTTTCATTAAAGGGGATTCACATTGCGTGGAGGACTATCTTTACGAAATAGGCGGTATGAACTATGCCGATTGGGTGGGTTTTTTTGTAAATGATAAAGCCGAATGGAATGATATAATCGAATAGCATGATAAAAAGAATAATTATTATATCGCCCTTATTTATCGCCTTGCTTGTTTCGGGTCAGGTTATAGTAACTACAGAGGAAAG
>PYIJ01241553.1_pt1 | contig 12782 bp, 14 predicted proteins | sample 3578051 | NCBI WGS metagenome assembly PYIJ01 (sample SAMN08408021, study PRJNA431606) | Marine metagenome isolate SA_KN192-05_S13_5m, whole genome shotgun... | biome: marine; feature: oceanic pelagic zone; material: water; isolation source: surface water sample, 0.2-0.8 um fraction ... | reverse complement strand
TGAAGTATGGATCAAGTATCTGCATGATGCAGGCACATAACTTCGTTATGTTGATTGCTTAATTGCTGAGCGTTTAGCGAAGCAGAACGACGCAGTCGTTCTTAAACATTAGGATCAAATGTATCACAATCCAACCACAAACTCTTATCAGGGTTACAACTGTTCACACATTTCAATTTGGTGTGACTCCAGTTCCTCACTTCCAACTCCTGCAACACAGCATCACTGTAAACGTATATGGTTTCAGGATCCATCTTCAAAAGTTGTTTGACCGCGTCCTTGTCAGGACGTGACTCGTAAGTCTGCACGTCGTCCACGAATTGAACCTTTCCGAAATCTCTGGCGTACTTGTCTCCGTGGAGCCAAGTGAGTTGTCCAAGGTCTCTGCTCATGATACGCAGTTCGTCTGCCTTGTGTCTCCATTCTATATTTTTGAAACCCAACTCCGCTAACCTATCGTAGGTCTTGGCGCCTACGGCGAGAACCTTCTGTTCCAGTAGAGGTTCTAAATTGTGTTGGTAGTGATTGATTGATTCTATGTGAGTGATTATTAAGCCTTGCGGCGTGGCGGGATCGTGATCCACTGTATAAGTCTTCATACAGGGGAGCCACACGTCATCCTCATTCAACTCCTTGGGGCGAGTCATTTGTGTGTAAACTATCATACAGGAATTATTTAGAATAGTTGTTTGTGTCATTAAAATAGCATATTTGCTTTTCGATGTCGGTATGGTATGATATTTTTATACTTTATATTATGTATGATTTATGTTAAAAGAACGGTTGTCCTGTCTTTTTGGCTGTGTCCAAGTTTTCTTTTATCACTTTGCCCATCACTTCTCTGTCTTCGTGTGATGATCCGAACAGTTCGTCCAGTGTGACGCCACCACGCATGAACCATGCCATCTTGTACAGTTCGCCTTTGAAGTTTTTGATTTCGTTGTCCATTTCTTTTGACAACTTTAAGATCTCAGATGTGTCGAGAGTAACTATTTTTATCCGAAAAAATTTGCTGAGTCAAATGCAACTGGCACTGTGTATTCAGCCGGTGCACCTTCCTTAATTTCTTCTTCTGTGGATATAACTTTTTGTGGAGCAAGTTGGAATGCTTTTCTATTTTCTTCTAGATGATCCATTATTGCTTGGAAGAATGATTTGCCTGTATTGTCTATGAAATCTTTTATCATAGTTTTGTCGTTTACAGTTTCGCCATCTACTCTGATTGACCTGATTGTCTGCGAAACCATTCCAACATTAAGTTCTGTTAATTTATTGAAACTCTTTTGAAACTCTCTAATCTTCTCTTCGTCTGTCAATTCTGTGTCACTTATCACAGATTGCAATCTTGATTGTTCAAACTGTTTAAGAGCACTTGCAGTGAACTCTGCGTAACTTAAAGGTCTTGTTTTGATCTCCATATTTTCATACAGGAATGTGTCTTTGTAACTTGCCCCAAGTATTGTTGTCAAAGTTTCTTGTAAATTTAATTCTAAATCTTTTTCAATTTTTGTGCCCGGCACTGTGACTGGCAAAGTCATACTTTCACCATATGTAGCCATTCTAATTGCAATCAAAGCCGCATCACAATCTATGGAAGGCATTGCCCAAGCATTTTTAATCTGTGGTATACAACTTTGTATTACCTGCACAGTTGCTTCGCCATTCAATAATGCATCTGGAGTTTTGAACATCATTTCATCTTTAGCAGTCATAGGATACACAGCAACCTCTTTGGATTCTGGTACTTCTATTGTGCCTTCAGGATAAAATTCATATTTGCTAGGCAGTGTCACAAACTGTTTAGGTTGTCTGTAATACTTCTTAAGCGGGTTACTTGTTGTCTTAATTTGTTCGTTTGACATTTTTACTCCAATAAATACATATAAAGTTAATTGTTATATGCGTATATTTAGTGGAGTGAATAAACTACGTACTTAATGATTGGCATTAAATACATTTTGGTACCACATGGCAGAAATAGATCAGGATAAAGTAAATCAAATTTTGGACGCCCTAATCAAAAAGGGAAGTACGCCAGCCACCGAAGCCACGTTAAAAGAGATTGAAAAACTATTGGCATCCGATACTGGATTGGGCCAAATGACCAAACAAACTGGCGGTGTGGTTGAGCGTTTTAAAAGATTAGCCAAAAGCATCACCGATGTAGGAGATGGGGGCGAATTTTTACAGGACAGTTTCGAGGCAGTAAAAATTACCACAAAAGCCGCGGCAGGCGGAATGGAAGGAATGACCCAAGGTCTTTACCAATTGGGCGCCTTGGCTGGAGGTATATCAGGAAAATTTTTAGAAATTTTGGGACGGGGTTCAGAAGTAATATTCGAAAACGTACAAGCATTTAGAACTTTATCAACTGTTGGAGCAAACGCAACACTTGATTTAGAATTCTTGAGAGAAGCATCTGGGCGAACAGGTATAGACTTGAACACATTGGTCGGTGAAACTACACGACTGTCTAAAGAATTTGCATTATTGACTGGATCACCTGCATCTGGATTGAATAGATTTTTAGGAATACTTGAAACATTCAATCAAGGTCCTTTCAGAAGAGAATTTGCCGCACTAGGTTTAACAACAGCGGACCTTGCCGAACAAACTGGAACTTATCTAGAAATACAAACTAGATTAGGAAGAGCACAAAGCATGACACAAGGACAGTTGACTGCTGGTGCAGAAGGTTTTATACTTCAATTAGATGAACTTGCTAGATTAACAGGACAACAGAAAGACGCAATTCAGCAGGAATTAAGAACACAGGCTAACGACAGAAGAATTAGATTAATCGGCAATAAAGAAATGCAAGATGCTCTTGCAAGGGTAAGTGCCTCACTACCTGAACTGCGTGATAGTTTTGTAAACATAATTGGTACAGGCTTTCCAAGAACAATGGAGGAGATAGGTATCAATTCTAAGGCTGGAGTTGCTGAAGCCGTGGATGCAATTAGACGAGGAGTTCCAGGAGCATCGGAAATGTTAATAAAGGCTTTAGGTGGAGCGGCTGTTGAAATTAATAATATGAGTGACGCAGAGAGATTAAGAGACCAAGTTTTAGTTAATACAACAGATGGTTTCTTCAATGTTAACGCGGCCCTAGTTGGATTCCAGGAAATACAAAAACAACAAACCGAAGAAGTTAAAAAAAGTATTGCATTTCAAAAGTCACAACAAAGCAATCTAATAAATCTAGACCAAGCGTCTGAAAGACTACGTACATCATTCTTAGCATTAGTATCACAATTTACTCCAGTGTTTAACACACTTGCAGGAGGTTTAGAATTCTTGGCTACTAACTTAACAAAGGTCACTACGTTCTTAACAGAAAAATTAGGCGGCATGGGCACAGCATTAGGAACAGCCACAACCGCTCTTACTTTATTTGCAACTGGATTAGTAGCAGTCAAAGGTGGTAAGGCAGTTGTAGGAGGAGTGAAAAGTTTATTTGGTAGAGGCGCACAACAAAATCCATTACAGAACGTTGCACCGGGCACAGGTGGAATGTTAGGTGGACTAGGTATGGGACTGAAAGGTTTTGCTGGTGGCTTGAGAGCATTTGCTAATCCGATGGTAGTGTTAGGTGCGGCGGCATTAGGTGCCTCGATAACATTAGTTGGAGCAGGTATCGCCGGTGCAACATACTTGATGGGTGGTGCATTAGAAAAATTTGGAGAAGGTCTACAGAGCATAGGTCTAGTTGATGGCAAGAACTTAATGGAAGTTGCCAAAGGTTCAACAGCACTTGCAGGAGCAATGGTGGCTTTGGCAGGTGGAGGCACTGTTTCAGCAGTTACAGGCTTCTTTGGTAAACTTTTGGGTGGCGGAACAGATAATTTTGCCAAAAACATCAATAATATGCTAGATAATCTTGACAAAAACAAAATAGATATGTATGCTACAAGTATTAACAATCTTGGAGAATCTATGCAATCACTTTCTTCTGGAATGCAAACGGTGACAACTGGAGCCGCAAAGGGAACAGGAGATAAATTGGATCAGTTAAATAGTACAATGGAGCAGATTTTAATGGTGATGAGTGAAAATACTAGATATGCTCTTAAAACATCACGATCATCTACAGAGGTAGCAGAAGCAGTATAATGAGTTGGAAAAAATTTTTTAGTGAAGTGCCGGTACAAGGCGCAACAGACGGAACATATTCAGCAATGGGCGGTGCCGCATCAGGCAAACCAGGACCAGCAAAAACAAACTATTCATCATATCTTCCAGATGTGTACAGCGGTGCACCAAACAGGATTGAAAGATATGGACAATATAATGTGATGGATATGGACAGTGAGGTAAATGCCGCACTAGACATACTTGCAGAATTTTGCACACAGAACAACACACAGAACGACACTCCATTCAAATTCACATACAAACAAAAAGCAACAAACACAGAAGTACAAATCATTGAACAGTATCTACAGCAGTGGTGCAAGTTAAATGATTTCAACAAACGTATCTTTAAGGTTATGCGTAACGTATTCAAGTTTGGTGATGCTTTCTTTATTAGAGATCCTGAAACTAAAAAATTGTTTCATGTTGATCCAGCAAAAGTTTCTAAGATTATTGTTAATGAAAGCACAGGTAAGACTCCTGAGCAGTACGTAATAAGAGACATAAATTTTAATTTCAAGAGTTTAGTTGCAACAACTCCGTATCAAACAACTGGTAACGTAACTGGCGGTGGCTCAGGATACTTGACTGGTGGAGTAAGAGGCATGGTTGGTGCAAACTATCAAGATTCACCAGGCACAAGATTCGCAACTGGGCAAAGAGAGATAGCGGTTAACGCCGAACACGTGTTCCATTTAAGTTTAAGTGAAGGTCTGGACATGAACTTTCCTTTCGGAAACAGTTTATTAGAGAGTGTGTTCAAGGTTTACAAACAAAAAGAACTATTAGAAGATGCAATTATAATTTATAGAGTACAAAGAGCACCTGAAAGAAGAGTGTTCTACATAGACGTAGGTAATATGCCATCGCACTTGGCAATGCAATTCGTTGAAAGAGTGAAAACAGAGATTCACCAAAGACGTATTCCGTCAAGCACAGGTGGTGGAACTAACGTAATTGATTCAAGTTACAATCCTTTATCAATAAACGAGGATTATTTCTTCCCACAAACAGCAGAAGGAAGAGGTTCTAAGGTAGAAACATTACCAGGTGGTACTAACCTTGGTGAGATTGATGACCTAAAATACTTTACAAACAAACTATTAAGAGGATTGCGTATACCAAGTTCGTATTTGCCAACAGGTGCTGACGATGGACAGAGCCAATTCAACGATGGTAGAGTAGGAACTGCCTACATACAAGAATTAAGATTTAACAAGTACTGTGAAAGATTACAGAATTTAGTTTCTAACGAATTCAATCAAGAGTTTAAACAGTATTTGATAGAAAAAGGTGTAAACATAGATGTTGGAATGTTCGATATCAAGTTCCAACCACCAATGAACTTTGCTTCTTACAGACAAGCAGAAGTTGATAACAACAGAATTAGTACATACACGCAGATTGCAACAGTTCCATTTGTTAGCAAACGTTATGCACTTGCAAGATTCTTAGGTTTAACTCCAGAAGAGATGGCTGAAAATGAAAAACTATGGAGAGAAGAGAACGACGAGAACATCAAAGCGAAGCCTACAACATCTGCAACTGAATTAAGAAGTGCAGGAATAAGCACAGCAGGTATTGATGCAGACTTAGATGCGGCAGAACCAGAGGCTCCAACAGCAGAGCCAGGCGTAGATACTCCGGAAACACCAGCAGGTGGTACAGGAGGCGGTACACCACCAACTCCAACGCCGGGAGCATAAATATTAATATGATATTACGTGAACTATTTTACTTTGATCAAATCTCTACGCAACCGGGCGAACAAAAACAGTACGACCCAAGCGAAGATCAGTCAATTATGCAAATGGGTGACACACGTAAAACAAGATTAAGTCTTAAACAGATTAATAAAGCCAGGAAAGCCGGTGAGTTCCACAAAGACGAGCAAGAAAAAGAACTTGTTTTTGTTAGACAAATGTACGGCACAGCCAATCAGCCAGAGGTATAATAAATGTCCGTTGCTTTTGTATTGGGCAATGGTCTCAGTCGCAAACCAATACCTTTCGATCCACTTAAAAAAATAGGAAAAGTATACGCCTGCAATGCCGTATACAGGAATCACTCACCAGATTATCTTGTGGCAGTTGATGCCAAGATGGTAAATGAGATAGTTGATGCAGGTGCACAGTTTAGAATGCCTGTATGGACCAATCCTAACCATGCATATAAGAAATTTAAAGGGTTGAACTTCTTTGAACCTAGTTTAGGGTGGTCATCTGGTCCAACAGCACTGTGGTTGGCTTGTTCACACAATCATCAAATGGTGTATTTGCTTGGATTTGACTTCCTAGGTACCGACCAAGGCAAGTTGAACAACATATATGGCGACACTGCCAACTACAAAAAGAATTCAGACACGGCAACATACCATGGCAACTGGAACAGACAGACGGCAATCATACTACAGAAGAATGGATTGAAGAAATTTTGTCGTATAATACCAGACAGTGGATACAAGTTTCCTGCAGAAGACCTCAAGAAATACACCAATTACAGTGAAATGACTGTATCACAGTTCAAAGAACAGTATCACCTGTAAAATCGGCGTCAAAAAGGGATCTAACGGCCCTTTATCGGCCCGTTTTATAAATAAAAGTGTAAATAATAACAGACAGTCTTATCATATAACGTTAATAGGAGAAAAACAATGTCAGACAAAAGTAAATTCGAGCAAATGCTTGAAAAACTAGTTGCCGACGACAAAGCGGCGGCTGAAGAGATTTTCCACAATATCGTTGTTGAAAAATCGAGAAGTATATATGAAGGTCTTTTAGAAGATGATATCAAAGATATCGAAGTAGAAGAGACTTCAAAAGAAGAGTCAAAAGAAGAATCAGCAGAAACTACAGAAGCGTCTAAAGAAGACAAAAAAGAAGACGAAAAAGTAGAAGAAAAAACTGAAGAAACTAAAGACGAAGAAACAACAGAAGCATCAAAAGACGACGCTAAAGAAGATGAAGCGGTTGAAGAAGCATCTAAAGACGAAGAAGCAAAAGAAGAAGAGTCAAAAGATGAAGAAGCAACTGACGAATCATTAGCAGATGTTGAAGATTCAGAAGCACCAGCAGTAGAAACACCAGAAGTACCAGCGGAAATGGGCGGCGACGCTACAGACGACATGGTAGGTGATATCGAAGCGGATAAAGGTGAAGAAGACAAGGAAGACGACGCTGAAGACATGGAAGACAGAGTTGTTGACTTGGAAGATGCAATTGACGACCTTAAGGCAGAATTTGAAAAAATGATGTCAGACAAAGGTGATGACGAAGGCGACGACGACGCTGAAGAAAAAGGCGAAGAAGAAGCAATCGTAAGTCAAGATGCAGAGGGAACAGAAGAAGTTGCTCCCGAACTTGCTCCTGAAGTTGCACCAGCAGTAGAATCAGAAGTGAAAGAAACTGCTAATAAATCAGCAACAGAAGAAATAAGAGAGTACGTGAACAAAGTTGACGCTAAACATTCAGATGGTAGCGACAACACTGCGTCTCCAGTTGCTAAATCAGGCGGAAGCGATGCGAAAGCAGATGCAAAAGGTTTAGTCCAAGGTGGTGAGGAAAAAGGTAGACCTGCACCAAAGGCTAAAGAGCATGACGGCGGAAACATCAACAAACCTGGTAACAAAAGTGCGGCTCCAAAGGCGGCAAAGGCTAATACAGCAGACGGAACAGATGGTTCATCTAAGAAATCTGCAATTGGCAGTTAATAGTTGATATTAGGAAAACGGATGTTACAACTACGTGAGACACTGACTTTCGACCAAGCGGGTATAGTCGTTGAGTCCAAGGATGAAAACAACGGTAAAAGCCTTTATATGAAAGGCATATGCATTCAAGGTGGTGTGAAGAACGCTAACCAGAGAGTGTACCCTGTTAACGAAATCCAAAGGGCTGTCAGTACGCTCAACGATCAAATCAAGGGCGGATACTCAGTACTCGGAGAAGTTGATCATCCAGAAGGCTTAAACATCAATTTGGATCGTGTATCACACATGGTTAATGAGATGTGGATGGACGGACCTAACGGATACGGAAAATTAAAAGTATTACCAACACCGATGGGGGCTCTAGTTAAAACAATGCTGGAAAGCGGAGTTAAATTAGGGGTCTCATCGCGTGGTAGTGGTAATGTATCAGAAGACGGATCCGGAAAAGTATCAGATTTTGAAATTATTACCGTTGACATAGTTGCACAACCATCGGCGCCAGGAGCATATCCTAAGCCAATCTACGAGCACCTAATGAATACAAACGGCGGTTATAAAGCATTTAACTCAGCAAGGGACAAACAGGCACAAGAATATCTAAAAGAAAAACTAGTAAACATAATTGGAAAACTCCAATCTAAGTAGAGGAGAAAAATAAAATGTTAGAAGCACTGAAATCACTTTTTGAAACGAACGCAATTTCGGAAGAGATCAGAGCAGAAATAGAATCAGCGTGGAACAAGAAAGTTGAAGAAAACAAACTTGCCGCTACTGCAGAATTAAGAGGTGAATTTGCCGAGAAGTATGAACACGACAAAGCAAATTTAACTGATGCTGTTGACAAAATGGTATCTGAAAGAATCGAAGCAGAGATGGCGGAGTTTGCGGAAGACAAGAAGCAATTAGCAGAAGAAAAAGTTAAGTATGCTACTCAAATCCGTGAGCACTCAGAGAAGTTAAAAGGTTTTGTATTCGAACAACTAAAAAGTGAAATTGCTGAACTACACAATGACCAAAAAGTTATGGCTGAAAACTTCAGCAAACTTGAGGACTTTGTGGTTGAGGCTCTATCTAAGGAAATTAGTGAGTTCCATCAAGACAAACAAGACGTTGCCGAAACAAAGGTACGTCTAATACGTGAAGCGAAAGCACATTTTGAGAAAGTTAGAAATAACTTTGTATCAAAAGGCGCTGAGAAGGTATCAGAAATAGTTGGCAAAACTCTTAACAAAGAGATTAGTTCACTAAAAGATGATATTGACGCGGCACGCAAAAATGACTTTGGTCGCAGATTGTTCGAATCTTACAGTCAAGAATACACACAATCATTCTTGAATGAAAAGAGCGAAACTTCAAAACTTCTAAAAGTTGTTGATACAGCAAAACAACAATTAGAAACTGCGAAAGAGACTGCCAACGAGAAAGAACAAGTTATCGAGTCTAAGAACAAAGAAATCGAAGAACTTAAAAATGCGGCAGAGAGAGACACAGTGATCAATGAGTTAATTCAACCATTGAATGCTGAACAAAAAGATATAATGACAAATCTTCTGGAGAGTGTACAGACCGGACAACTAAGAAAACAGTTCGAAAAGTATGTACCGGCTGTAATTAACGGTAGGTCTCCAGCGAAAAAACAGGCTTTAAAAGAAGGCACAGAAGTAACAGGCGACAAACAAATAGTAAACGCAGGTCAATTCAACAGCAAACTTGTTGATATTAAAAGACTTGCAGGTATATAAGGAGAAACGACAAATGTCAGAACTAACAGAAACTCGCTGGCAGGATACGAAGAGTGCGTTATTAGAAGGCTTATCTGGAAACAGAAGAGCAGTCATGGAGTCGACTTTAGAGAATACTAAAAAGTATTTGGCTGAGGCGGCGACAGCAGGTGCCACATCTGCAGGTAACGTTGCTACTTTAAACAGAGTGATCCTACCGGTGATCAGACGGGTTATGCCTACTGTGATCGCGAACGAAATCGTTGGTGTACAACCAATGACAGGTCCAGTTGGACAAATCCACACTCTAAGAGTAAGATACGCAGAAACGAACGACGCTACTAATACATCAAATGATGTAACAGCAGGCGACGAAGCGTTATCACCATTCAAAATAGGCCAAGCCTATTCAGGTGATGGAACTGCCGGCGCCGCAGATGCAACAGCATCTAAAGAAGGTGTTGGTGGTAGAGCAATGTCAATCCAAATCTTGAAACAAACAGTTGAAGCAAAAACTAGAAAGTTACAAGCAAGATGGACATTCGAATCTGCTCAAGATGCTCAAGCACAACAAGGCATTGATGTAGAGGCTGAAATCATGGCGGCATTAGCACAAGAAATTACTGCTGAAATCGACCAAGAGATCATCAACTCATTAAGAGCTCTAGCGGCTACTGAAGAAACATACAACCAAGCGGCTGTATCAGGTACGGCAACGTTCGTAGGTGATGAACACGCGGCATTGGCAGTATTAATCAACAGAGTTGCTAACAAAATCGCACAAAGAACAAGACGTGGTGCAGGTAACTATGCAGTGGTATCACCACAAGCATTAACTATACTTCAGTCTGCAACAACTTCAGCGTTCGCAAGAACAACTGAAGGTGCGTTTGAGGCTCCAACAAACCAAAAATTCGTTGGTACTTTAAACAGTGCGATGAAAGTATATGTTGATACATATGCGGCTGACGACACGGCAGTATTAGTAGGTTACAAAGGCTCATCTGAAGCAGATGCGGCGGCGTTCTACTGTCCATACATTCCGTTAATGTCAAGCGGCGTTGTACTTGACCCGTCAACTTTTGAACCAGTAGTGTCATTCATGACAAGATATGGTTACATTGAGTTGTCTAACACAGCGTCTTCACTAGGTAATGCTGGTGACTACGTGGGTGAAGTTGCAATATCTAACGTATCTTTTGCTTAATATCGAGCATTAAGAAACTTTATTAAAAGGGCGGCTTTTTTAAGTCGCCCTTTTTCATTTATAAGCAATCAGGAGAACTAAAATGAAAAACTTTTTGAAAAGTAAAAAAACATGGATTGCAGTTGCAGTAGTTGTAGTTGTATTTGCATGGATGCTTTGGTCAGGTCAACCTGCTCCAGAGGTTACACAATAATAGATTTCAATTTTAATCTAACTGAAGGGCGGCAATGAACAACGTGCCGCTCTTTTTTTATGGCTGAATAACAGCACATAATTTCTTCAACGTCCCATCTAAATATTATTGTGAAGTGGTTAGTGATATATTTTTACCTATCAGGTGTTTGGATAGCCGGGGATTTTGTACATCCTGAAGGCTGGAGCAGTATCCAATATGCAACCGAAAAAGAGTGCATAGAACACATGGTAGTTGCTAACGAAAACCTTCAAAAAAGCGACAGATTCCACAACAACGCCAAAGCAGTATGCTTGGCTCACAAGCCAGGACCATTCACACCAGCACCAAAATTTTAGTTGACAATATAACCAAAAATATGTTATATTGTTAGTGTATGAAACACATCGCGATAATAATACTAGCATTCTTATTAGTGTCTGCCTGTTCTATACCCAAAAATCCAAAAGTTTCTTTTGGAAAAAAATGTATGGTAAAAGACGAAAACGTCAGTTACTCTTACGTTTGGTTATATGACAAGAACACAGGTTTACCTGCGTCTGCAGAACAGTGTGAAGCATTACCTAAGAAAGACTAGTTATGGAACTAATCCAGCCAATCTTTGTAAACCAATCTGGTACTACTAGAGAGGCTGGTTTAGGAGTTGCAAACTCAAACTATTCACAAACAGACATCATAGAAAGAATACAAAAAGACATCGATCAGGGTGTAGAAAGTTTCTTATTATTCACAACACCCGACACAAAAACTTGGAATCCAACATGGGAGTTTCAAGCAGACATTGTTAACAAAATAAAAACAAAATTTCCAAAAATAGAATTAATTGTGGACGTGTGTCTTTGTTCTAGCATACCAGATGGACACTGTAGAGTATTGGACAAACCGGACACATCGGAAAAATTATTAATAGATTTAGGACAAAAATTAGAAAAGGCAGGTGCAGATATATTGGCTCCTAGCGACATGGGTGATAACACAGTTAAAAATTTAAAATTAGAAACTAAATCACAAATTATGGCATATGTGAAATGGAGGAGTGTGTTTTACAGTTCCTTTAGAGAGTTGGCAGATAGTAGTCCAACAAGCGATAGATTGTATCAGATGAATTTAGATAATGGTTGGAATGCAACTGGTACAGCATACAAATATGATAAAGATGGAGCAGATTATCTATTGATGAAACCAGCAACACATTCGATAGATATGTTTGGATTGATAAAGGCTGGTACATACAAACAATGTGGATTTTATCAAGTGTCTGACGAATATCGAGGACTTCCGACACTGGCTCATCAAAAAGAAATGGCAGGAGTATTAAAAAGAGCAGGAGCATCTTTCCTAGTAACATATGGAGCAAGGGATTTAGTATGACGGAAGAAGAAAAATTACTTTTAGAATATGAAGATTATATGTCTAGGTTGCAAACTTGGAAAAAGAATCATGGTATGTTCTACAGAGACATACAAAAATTAGAGGATTCTGTTGCTAAAATAATGGACAAAAGGGCAGATATACTCATAGATTATCGTAGAACACGCAAACAACGGTATCTAGACGAAGCAAACGCAGTGCTCAAAGACGCACTTAAAACCATCAAAACGTTCTCTAAAGTGGAACTATTGGCATCACTCAGCAAACGATAAATACCTTAGTAGTAAACGTTCTTTGACAGATGTCAAAGACTTATGCAGTATTAACCCACTGCGTACCGGATAGAACCCGGATAGGACTACTTTATAGGAGAAAACAAATGGGAAGACCACTTAATAAAAGACTGTTCACAACAGCGGCTGACGGTGCAACTGCGGCGGCAAGTGA
>PYIJ01001301.1_pt1 | contig 12792 bp, 9 predicted proteins | sample 3578051 | NCBI WGS metagenome assembly PYIJ01 (sample SAMN08408021, study PRJNA431606) | Marine metagenome isolate SA_KN192-05_S13_5m, whole genome shotgun... | biome: marine; feature: oceanic pelagic zone; material: water; isolation source: surface water sample, 0.2-0.8 um fraction ... | reverse complement strand
GTATCCCACGGCATAGGGACATGAAATGGGTCTCTAAGGTCGGCCTGTATTATTTCTGGCATAGCCAACTGAAGATCACTTGCACTTCTTGTAATTAATCCTTGCACTGACATTGATTGCGCAAGAATACCACGCTCATTAGTTTGACTTGAGTTCCAGGCAGGAACTCTTCCTAAGCCCGGTTTAAGTGTTACCGCACCAGTTGCTACAGATGGAAAGCGAAGTGAACCTCCGATGTCGTTACCATGAGCCAATGCACACATTCCAGCCATCACCGCGGAACTAGCACCGCCAGAAGAACCGCCCGGGGACAAATGCTTGCCCCACGGATTATTTGTTCGTCCATATAAGGGATTTTCTGTATCAGCTCTGAAAGAAAACTCGGGAGTATTGGTTCTGCCAACAAATATTGCCCCAGCGTTCATTAGATGATCAACGATTGGGGCATTACTATCAGCTATTAAATTTTTGAGTGCGGTTACACCGTTGCTTGTTGCGTATCCTTTCTGATCAACATTTATTTTAATTGTGACCGGAACACCAAATAGTCTACCCTTTGGCTCTCCTGCTATCGTGGCGCGGTCAAGGATCTCAGCACGTTTAGTAGCCTCGGCGGACATATCATCTACAATAGCATTAAGTTCAGGATTAACTTTTTTAATATGTTCAAGATATGCTGATGTTACTTCTGTTGCACTTAACTCGTTATTTTTTGTTTTTTTTATAAGCTCAGTGGCAGAAAGAGCCCAAATAGGTTTGTTCGACATGTTCTACACCGTGATTTGGGTAAAGCGTAAACAATCCATTTGGAAGATCAAATAGATTTTGCTCTCAACAGTTATTCATTGGACACTATTTTGCATACCCAATTGTTGTGAGAGCTTCTTTGATTTCCTTTAAAATAACTGGATCGTCGATAGTTGCAGGTAGCTTAAATTCTTTACTGTCAGCTATTTTAACCATTGTACCTCTTAAGATTTTTCCAGATCTTGTTTTAGGTAACCGATCAACCACGACCGCATTTTTAAATGCTGCTACTGGGCCAATTTGCTTACGTACCATTTCAACACATTCTGCTTCTATGTCGACATGTTCTCGATCAACACCTGCCGTGAGACATAAAAAGCCCACAGGCAATTGCCCTTTTAAGTTGTCGGATACTCCAATCACTGCGCATTCTGCCACATCAGGATGATTTGCTAATACTTCTTCAATTGCGCCAGTTGAAAGGCGATGTCCGGCTACATTTATCACATCATCTGTTCTGGCCATAATATAGATATATCCATCATCATCGATAATTCCGGCGTCTCCAGTTTCATAATACCCTGCGTATTTATTCAAATATGATGATTTAAATCTTTCTGGCGCGTTCCATAGTGTTGGAAGTGTACCGGGTGGCAGAGGTAGTTTTATAGCAATTGAACCCAGTTTTCCTGCTGGAAGCTCTTGACCAGTACGGTCTAGCACTTTGATGTCAAAGCCAGGCATCGGTACTGTTGGACTTCCAATCTTTATTGGTAGTTTCTCTATGCCTATCGGATTTCCTGCAATTACATAGCCTGTTTCAGTTTGCCACCAATGGTCAATAATTGGTATCTCAAGCAAATTTTCTGCCCACTTTACTGTATCTGGGTCAGCTCTCTCTCCCGCTAAAAATAAAGCTCGTAAATTACTCAAGTCATACTTTTGCTTCAACTCTCCTTTAGGGTCCATTCTCTTAATGGCTCTGAAAGCTGTTGGCGCTGTAAAGAAATTACTTACTTTGTGATCGCTTATTACGCGCCAAAAAGTGCCAGCGTCTGGTGTGCCAACTGGCTTTCCCTCAAAGACTACAGTTGTATTCCCATGAATTAGTGGAGCATAGCAAATATAACTGTGGCCAACTATCCACCCTATATCAGATGCCGCCCAAAATACTTCTCCTGGATCAGTGTTATAAAAATTCTTCATGGTCCAGTTTAGAGCAACAAGATGACCAGCTGTCGGTCTAACCACTCCTTTTGGAGCCCCAGTTGTCCCCGAGGTGTAAAGAATATATGCAGGATGACTACCTTCGACAGGTACGCAGGGTGCCTTTTCTACATTTTTTTGAATAAGGTCCCAGTCGTGATCGCGCCCATTAATTAACTCTGCTTCACATTGTGGCCTTTGCAATACAACTACGGTTTCAGGCTTGTAATTTGCTAATTCAATGGCAGAGTCAATTAATGGCTTGTACTGTACAATCCTATTTGGCTCCAAACCACATGACGCTGCTATTATTGCTTTTGGTTTAGCATCATCTATTCTAACGGCAAGTTCATTAGAGGCAAATCCCCCAAATACCACGGAATGTATTGCGCCAATTCTTGCGCAAGCTAGCATGGCTATTATACCTTCGGGGACCATTGGCATATAGATTATAACTCGATCACCCTTTGAAATTCCTTTACTATTCAAAGCCCCCGCCAGCGTTGCAACTTTTTCTAATAATTCTGAGAAGGTTATCGAGTACTTTGTATCAGTCATTGGACTGTCATAAATAATTGCTTTTTGATCGGCTCTTCCATTTAGGACATGCCTGTCGACAGCGTTATAGCAAGTATTTACCTCGCTATCGCAGAACCATTCGTACAAAGGTGCCCGTTCTGAGAACAGTGCTTTAGAAGGTTTCTTTACCCAGTCTATCGCATCTGCGGCGGTCATCCAAAACGATTCTGGATCGTTTTTCCAGCTATTATATATTTCTTTATAGCCCATGGACCTCCCTTTCAATGCAACCAAATTTTTCTGAATAATGCTTTAAATTTTGATTATGGCAAGATGCGCAGGAAAGATTTTGAATTACTTGTTGTATATCATTAGATGATAGATATTAAGGTATCCATTATTTTTTATAAAATGCAGTTGGAAGCATCGTTTAAAAGTAAATTATGACCTCGCAAGAAGCAGAAATTTATGCACTTAAAGTCACAAATTGGCTTATTTCAAATCAAGATCTCCTTGATGTTTTTATGAGTTCAACTGGCGTATCTGAAGCGACTATTAAAAGTGATTTTCATGACGGAGTATTTTTGGCAGCTGTATTAGATTTTTTGTTACTTGATGATAACTGGGTTGTTGACGCCTGCGATGCCATGCAGCTAGAGCCTGACGCAATGCACACTGCTAGACTACTGTTGCCAGGTGGTGAAAGGGTAAATTGGACGTGACTGATATGGATGTCGATGGTATTTTATTCGATAAAGACGGAACTCTTTTTGATTTTCATAGGACATGGAGTTCGTGGACATCTGATGCAATTGATTATCTTTGTCGAAACAATTTATCAAAAAAAGAATTAATTGCAGAAGCACTTGGATACGATCCCAAGAACCAGACTTTTTTAAAATCAAGTCTGCTAATTGCAGGTACTGCGGAACAGGCTGCAGCTAAAATTGTGCCTTTTCTCGATAATATCAGTAAAAATGAAATTGAGGAATATTTATTGAGTTCTGCTAAAAGAGTTAAACTTATTGAGGTTATTCCACTTGAGCGGTTTCTGAAGAACTTATACTCTAAGGGTTTAAAAATTGGTCTTGTGACAAATGATTTCGAGGCTGTTGCACATGCACATTTGAAAGCAGCGGGTATTCACAAATATTTTGATTTTATTGCCGGATATGACAGTGGTTTTGGAATTAAGCCAGACCCCAAGCCGCTTATCGCATTTGCAGAGCAGTTTTCGATCTTACCGCACCGGGTCGCTATGGTTGGAGACAGTACTCATGATCTGTTTGCTGCAGAAAAAGCGGGAATGTATAAAATTGGCGTACTTACTGGCTTAGCTTCATATTCTGACCTCGCTCCATATTCTGATGTGGTCTTTGATAACATTGGTAACATCGAGGGACTCCTAAACTAATTATGGTTAATACGACCTAGATTGTCGCAAAAGAACAGGACACATTGGATTTAACTCTATGTTTTAGAGGCAAAACTTTAGAGCAAGCATATGAGTTCCATTAAATCTAGACGAAAAAGGGCCGGTGGACGATCTGGCAATGCTGGCAGACGTGGCACCTCATCTATTCTTCAGATACCATGGGAACTCACCACAAATATAGATAAGCCTACTGAACCTTTGAGCGAGGAGGGTGTGAACGCTATCCATCTTGGTGCAATGGAAATCTTGGAAGAGATTGGGCTAGAAATTCTTAACCGTGAAGCTAGAGACATTCTATCAAAAGCTGGCTGTATCGTTGTTGGTGAGAATGTTAAATTTGATCGTGAGTTTATTATGGAGATGATAAATAAAGCGCCTTCTCAATTTGATATTATACCAAGAAACCCAAAGAAAAAAATTACTGTGGGTGGAAAAAAAATATTGTTTGGAAATGTTTCTTCACCGCCAAGCTACTGGGATACAAAAATATGTCGAAAAGTGCCGGGGACGAGAGAGACTTGCAAAAATTTACTTAAGCTTAGTCAATATTTTAATTGTATTCACTTTGTTGGAGGATACCCAGTAGAGCCGGTCGATCTGCATCCGAGCACACGTCATCTTGATGTGCTTTATGATAAACTAACTGTTACCGACAAAGCCGCACACGCCTATAGTTTAGGAAAAGAGCGGGTTGAAGATGTTATTGAAATGGTGCGAATTGCTGGTGGTTGGACGGAAGAAGAGTTCGATAGTGGTCCAAAAATGTATACGAATATTAATTCGACTTCTCCTTTAAAGCATGATCAGCCCATGCTTGATGGATGGATGAGATTAGCTAGACGAAATCAAGGTTTGATAGTTACGCCATTTACGCTTGCCGGTGCTATGGCTCCAGTTACTATGGCGGGCGCAGTGGCACAGTCAATAGCTGAGGGTTTAAGTGCTATAGCGCTTGCGCAGTATATCAAGCCAGGCGTTGGATGTGCTATAGGCACATTCACTTCAAATGTTGATATGAAATCTGGAGCTCCTGCATTTGGGACACCCGAGTATATCCGCGCAACCCAGATGACGGGTCAACTAGCTCGTCACTACGGCCTTCCATTAAGGTCATCGGGAGTATGCGCTGCAAACGTTCCTGATGGACAATCTATTTGGGAGACGTCAAATAGCCTATGGGCAGCCGTGCAGTCAGGATCAAATATCATTTATCATGCTGCCGGGTGGTTAGAGGGAGGCCTGATCGCCAGCCCAGAAAAATTTATAATGGACTGTGAGATTATACAGCAGATCCAAAGGTACATGGATCCAGAGATACACTCCACAGATCCTGACAGCATAGCGATATCGGCAATTAAAGAAGTTGGTAGTGCCGGACATTTTTTTGGACTTGAACATACGCAAAGTCGTTATGAAAGTGCTTTTTATCAACCGTTTTTATCCGATTGGAAAAACTATGAGGCATGGGAGGCAGCTGGTGCAGTATGGACGCCTCAACGTGCTTACAAAATATATGAACAAATTCTTCATGAGTTTTCAGAACCATCGATAGACCAAGGAATTGATGAAGAATTAAAGGACTTTGTGGCTCGACGAAAAACTGAGGGTGGTGCACCAACTGATTACTGATGTTTGTTCGTATTTTTGAATTTTAGAATTCTTTTTCTGGTGTTTAAGCTAGAAACTGTCTAGTTAGCTCCCAAATATAATGAAAATGGACCTCAGAATTATGGGAAGAGAAGTAAAAATCGCTCCGTCTATACTTGCAGCGGACTTCGCAAATTTTGGAAAGGAAATTCGGGCAGTTGAGGCTCAGGGTGCTGATTGGATCCATGTTGATGTAATGGATGGACATTTTGTCCCGAATTTAACATTTGGACCGGCTTTGTGCAAAGCAATCCGTCCGCATATAAAATCTGTGATGGACGTACATCTCATGATAAGTCCAGTTGATCAGTATATTGTAGAATATGCGGAAGCAGGAGCGGATATAATTACCGCTCATTACGAGGCTACAGACCATCCGCATCGTACAATGCAAGCTATCCGTGCTTCAGGTTGCAAAGCTGGCATTGCATTAAATCCCGCCACTCCTGCAGAAAGTGTGGAATATTTGCTGGATTCTATTGATCTGATTTGCGTCATGACAGTGAATCCAGGGTTTGGTGGTCAAAGTTTTATCAGCTCTCAAATAGAAAAAATTGAAAAATTAAAATCAATGATCGGTTCGCGGCAAATTTTCTTGGAAATTGATGGTGGTATCGACAGTAAAACTGCACCCTTGGTTGTAGCTCAAGGAGCAAATGTTTTAGTTGCGGGATCAGCGGTATTTAAAGGTGGTTCGAGTGATAACCCATCCGTCTATGGGGAAAATATATCAGCAATTCGGAACTCGTATAAGTAATGATGCCGTTTGCGGAATACAATCTATAAAATGTTCAAGAAACAAACAGTGTCTTTTTTAATGGCAGCCCGTACGAGAATCGAACTCGTCTTTCCAGGTTGAAAACCTGGCGTCCTAACCGATAGACGAACGGGCCGCTCTGCCTGTGTTTGCCGTTATTATGTAAACCCTTAAGGCTGTGCAAGTAGAAAAATGCATCAAAATATATTTTTTTGAATTTTTAGTATTATATCTAAAACTCTGCTGACCAGGCTGCATCCTCTAAGATTAATTGAGGAGATTTTTTACCTTGCCAATAATTAATATCTAATTTTCCAACTAAATGTACTTTTTTACCATCGTGTTCAGATAATTCTTGCCCTAACTTTCCCTCAAAAGCTCTAAAACAGATAGCGTCCATTGATTTGCCATTATCATCTGAAAACCGAACTTTTAGGTGGTTATCACCAACCCTCTTTGTAAAACTCAAGCTAACATCACAAAATGCAAACCTTGGTTCTCGAATTGCTGAACCGAATGGACCACAATTTTCTAATTCCTCAATGAGATCAATCTTTGCTGCCTGGATAAAAAGAATTCCATCTACCATAAGTTCCTGAGCTTCTGCGTTCACAATTTTAGCTTTTCCCGCCAATTCACATAATCGATCCATCGCTGGCTTTAGTTGGTCCACTGTAAGGCTTAAGCCTGCCGCCATTCTGTGCCCGCCACCCTTTTGTATAAGGCCCTCTCGCTGTAGCCGTTGGATTGCATGCCCTAAATCGTAACCATCGACGGATCGACCCGACCCTTTACCATCTATTCCATCAAAACCAATGACAATTGACGGTTTATTAAATTTATCTTTGAGCCTAGACGCGACGATTCCAACTACTCCTGGATGCCACTCCTCTGATGCTGCCCAAATAATTGAATTTTCAGACTGGTTTTTATCTATTTGAGCAAGTGCTTGTTCTCTTGCTATATTTTCTATCTCCCTTCGCTGTCTATTCAATTCTTCTATTTGCTCACATAGATCGTTCGCCTCTGAAGGTGAACTTGAACACAGGAGCCTCAAGGCTAGATCAGGAGGGCCTATTCGACCTGGTGCATTTAATTTAGGACCCAGGATATATCCTAAATGATATGAAGTAGGACTCGAGTTTATACCAGATTTATCAATCAGGGACTTTAAACCTAATCTCTTTCTGTTGGATAAAATTTTTAAACCCTGACGAACAAAAGCCCGGTTCACGCCAGTTAAAGGGGCGACATCTGCTACAGTTCCAAGAGCGACTAAATCTAAGTAGTCCATTAGATTTGGCGATGTTTTATTACTATCCTTAAGTTGACGACCGCATTCAACCAAAGTTAGAAATACCACGCCGGCAGCACATAAATATGATAAAACACCACTCTCAATTTGCCTGTTAGGATTAACTATAGAGTGACATTTGGGATCTTCCTCAGATCCCAAATGATGATCTAAAATGATCACGTCACAATCGTCTTGAACTATTTCCAGTGCCTCATGACCCAGTGTTCCACAATCAACACAAATAATGAGCTCATTATTCGACGAAAGTCTGGTCATGGCCGCTTTGTTTGGGCCATATCCCTCCCTGATCCGATCTGGCACATAAATACTTGGTTCTATGTTAAAAAATCGAAACCAAGATACGAGCATTGCTCCAGAAGTCGCTCCATCAACATCGTAATCTGCATAAACGACAATCCTTTCCTTACCATTTACGGCACCTATCAGTCTCTGAGCAGCCTTAGAGACATCGAGTAACTCCTTAGGATCTGGTAGTAAGTTTCTTAGGAGTGGGTTCAAATATGCTTCTACCTCTTCGGGAGGGATTGAAAGCCTTCCTAAAACACTAGCTACGGGAGGTTTTTGTCCAGTAATTTGTGATATAGCTTCCGCTCGCCGGTGCTGGTCATCACTAAGACCAATCCATCTTCTACCCGTAATGGATTTGTGAACACCTAAAACTGCCATAAAGAAAACATTATTTCTTTGGAACGCGATAGATCATGCGCCGCACGGAGCCGGTTTTTGATCGCATCAAAATTGTCTCGGCAGTAATATGAGTTATCTCGCGTTTTATACCTTCCAGGAGTGAGCCACTAGTAACCCCTGTCGCGGCGAAAATAACATCCTGTGTTACCATATCATCCCTGGAATAGATACGAGATAAGTCACTTATTCCGGCTTTTTCTGCACGAAGCTTTTCATCATCATTTCGAAATATTAATCTGCCGTGGATTTGCCCACCCATACATTTAAGTGCGGCAGCGGCAAGAACACCTTCGGGGGCCCCGCCAATTCCCATATACATATCGATACCCGTAATTTCAGATTCGGCACAATGCATAACTCCAGCTACGTCACCATCTGAAATTAAGCGAATTGCTGCCCCAGTAGACCTCACTTGTTCTATCATATCCTGATGCCTCGGACGTTCTAAAATACACACTGTAATATCGTTCGGATCGCAATTTTTTGCCTCAGCCAATATCTTAACCCTTTCAAAAGGAGACATATCAAGAGACAGTAGATTAGGTGAAAATCCGGGGCCAACTGCTAGCTTTTCCATGTAAACATCTGGCGCGTGTAGCATAGATCCCTTTGGTCCCAGAGCAATAACTGTTAATGCATTTGGCATATCCTTAGCAGTCAGTGTTGTTCCCTCTAGTGGGTCTAACGCGATGTCTACACCAGGCCCATTCCCAGTTCCAACTTTCTCTCCAATGTAAAGCATTGGCGCCTCGTCACGTTCACCTTCGCCGATTACAACGGTTCCTGCTATATCCAGTAAATTTAATTGTTCTCTCATCGCATTTACGGCGGCCTCGTCTGCTGCTTTTTCGTCACCTCGTCCAATCAGTGATACTGATGCTATAGCTGCGGCTTCCGAAACTCTTGCCAATCCAAGTGAAAGCATACGGTCATTAAATTCAATCTTTGGGTTAGTCATGGCAAAGCTTTCTTGCTCTAAAGTGGTTCGATGCGTAAAGCGACAGGTTTATCATGTATCACACCAGTTTTAGGAACATTGGCTAAAGCCTTCTCAATAGACTGTGGGTCAGTAGTGTGTGTAACAATAAGAACGGGGGCATTTTCATCAGCATGGGCGTACTGGCGCATCCGGTCGATTGATATTCCAAAGTCACCCAGTAGTGATGCCACTTTTGCCAAAGCACCAGGTTTATCTGACAGAGATAAGCGTAAATAGTATGGTGCTCTTGTATTTGATTTCACAGATTGGACAGTTCTGAGTGTATTTGCCTGTTGTCCAAAAGTTGGTATTCGTACCCCTCGAGCAATGTCTATAATATCTGCCATCACAGCGCTAGCTGTAGGACCTTCGCCGGCTCCAGGTCCGCTCAGGATGATCTGTCCCACATGGTCTCCTTCGAGCATGACCATATTTGTACCTCCCTCTAACTGGCCAAGTGGTGAGGCCGCTGGAACTAAGCACGGCGACATGCGCTGCTCAAGGCCGTCTCCGTTGAGTTGCGCAACACCAAGTAATTTTATTCGAAATCCCATATCTGCTGCATGATTTATATCGTCGATTGAGATCTGACCAATACCCTCTAATTGTACCGCCTCAAAATTTACCTTTGTCCCGAAACCAATTGAAGCGAGCAAAGCAAGTTTATGTCCGGCGTCAATTCCGCCAACGTCAAGATTGGGATCAGCTTCTAAATATCCTAAAGCTTCAGCTTCTTTAAATATTTCATCATAACTTAATCCAGATGACTGCATCCTTGTAAGAATATAATTGCATGTTCCATTCATCACACCAACTACACGCGTTAGGCTATTGCCCGCGAGACCTTCAGTTAATGCTTTGATTACCGGAATGCCCCCAGCTACTGCTGCTTCAAAACGAAGCAATTTATTTTTATTTTCAGTTTTTTCAGCCAGTTGTTGTCCGTGATGTGCTAATAATGCTTTATTGGCTGTTATTATGTGTTTTTCATTATCTATAGCAGCAAAAATGGAATTTTTTGCCGCGCCAACATGACCCCCGATTAGTTCCACGAAGATATCAATATCTTTTCGATTAGCTAGAGTAACAGGATCACTCTCCCAATCGTACATACTCAAATCTATCCCACGATCTTTATTCTTTGATTTTGCGGAAACTGCAACGATTTCGATATTTCTGCCTGCTCGGGCCTGCAGAGTTTCTGCTTTCTGCTGGATTATCTTTACAACACCAATGCCCACTGTTCCCAATCCGGCAATACCAAGTTTTATCGGATTAGTCATGATGTGTTCCTTTTGTGAGTTGTAAGTTACAAATGCGATTTAACCAAAAAGCCGGTATTAAGCAACAGCACACCCATACTTAATAAGCTTTAGGACGTGAGATATTTTGGTCATGAAAATTAGAAAAAAATTAAATTAATATTTAATCTTTAAAAGTAGTTTTGTGTTTTAAATCTATTTTTTGTCGGTTTTAGAAAAGCCCAAAAATATACCCAGGACATAGTAGAGTTATGGAGAAAAAAATGAAAATTGGTTTTATAGGACTAGGTAATGTCGGCAGTAAGCTGTCAGGGAGCCTACTAAGGAACGGATTTGATTTATCCGTTTATGATTTAAGCAGCCAATTAATGGTAGACTTTGCAAAAAAAGGAGCAAAGATTGGGGAAAATCCGGAACACTTGATGAATGTTTGTGATACTATAATAACGTGTTTACCGAGTCCGGCCGCTTCCAACATGGTCATGCAGAAAATGCTTCCATTTGTAAAAGAAGGAAAAACTTGGTTGGAAATGTCCACCACAGATGATGCTGAAGTCAAGCGTTTGGGAGCGGAGGTCATAAGTCGCGGTGGGAAAGCCGTTGATTGTCCAGTATCTGGTGGTTGTCACCGGGCAGATACTGGAAATATAAGCATATTCGCTGGCTGTGACAGAGCCACGTTTGACATTATCCTACCTTTGTTAACCACTATGGGCCGTAGGGTTCTTCACACAGGAGAGCTAGGTAGTGCGAGTGTACTAAAGGTTATTACTAATTTTCTAGCTACGGCAAATTTGGTTTCTTGTGCGGAGGCCCTCACGGTAGCAAAAGCGGCAGGTTTGGAATTGGGAAATGCTTATGAGGCAATTAGAATTTCATCTGGTAATTCTTTTGTTCATGAAACGGAGAGCCAAGTTATATTAAATGGAAGTCGTGATATCTCATTTACAATGGATCTCGTAGCCAAAGATATTGGATTATTTCAAGCGGTTGCAGATAGAGTAAATGTGCCACTTGATTTAAGCCCCTTGTTAATTGAAATCTTTCAAGATGGAATAAATAAATTTGGCCCGAGAGAGCTTTCGCCCAATATCATAAAAAGACTAGAAGAGGTAACAGGTCTGAGCATCACTGCCCCAGGGTTTCCTGCAGAAATGGTCGACCACGAACCGGAAGAGCCAGGTTATGAAGTGCAGGTCAATAAATTTTAGGCAAATTTAAAGTAAATGTATTGTATCAAAGTGTCGTAACAGGTTAATTTAATAGCCTGACAACATGGAGGATCGAATGCGCTTCTCAGCATTGCGCATACTGAAGGAAAGTCTAACGGGCAACAAGAATTGGACCCCGCATTGGCGAAATCCTAATCCAAAGTCTGCCTATGACGTAATTATCATTGGGGGTGGTGGACATGGATTGTCCACTGCATATTATTTGGCACAAAATCATGGAATAAGAAATGTTGCAGTGCTGGAAAAAGGCCATATAGGAAGTGGTAATATTGGAAGAAATACTACTATAGTTAGAGCTAATTATTTATTGCCGGGAAATTCCGAATTTTATAGCCACTCTCTCAAGCTTTGGGAGGGATTGGAGATGGATCTCAATTATAATGTAATGATGTCCCAGCGTGGTCTCATAATGTTATGCCATTCAGATGGACAGCGTGACGCATTCGTACGGCGAGCTAATGCAATGAGAAGTCGGGGAGATGACGCTCATATGCTGTCTGTAGATGATTTACGTAAATTGTTGCCATATCTGAACTATGACAATGCTCGGTTCCCAATTTATGGCGGTCTTTTACAAAAAAGGGCTGGTACAGCAAGGCATGACGCAGTGGCATGGGGTTATGCACGGGCTGCTGATGAGAGGGGCGTTGATTTAATACAGAACTGTGAGGTGACTGGCTTCAACATAAATAATGGCAGAGTAACTGGTGTAGAGACATCTAGGGGTAAAATTGAAGCAAATAAAGTCGCAATCGTTGTTGCTGGCCGTTCTAGTCAGGTTGCTCAAATGGCTGGTATTAGATTGCCAATAGAAAGCCATATTTTACAGGCTTTTGTAACAGAAGGACTAAAGCCCGTTATCAATAATGTAATCAGCTTTGGAATGGGTCATTTTTATATCAGCCAGGCTGACAAAGGAGGCCTTGTATTTGGTGGTGACTTAGATGGATATGCATCTTATGCGCAAAGAGGTAATTTACCTTTAATGGAGCATGTTTTTGAG
>PYIJ01389821.1_pt1 | contig 12818 bp, 7 predicted proteins | sample 3578051 | NCBI WGS metagenome assembly PYIJ01 (sample SAMN08408021, study PRJNA431606) | Marine metagenome isolate SA_KN192-05_S13_5m, whole genome shotgun... | biome: marine; feature: oceanic pelagic zone; material: water; isolation source: surface water sample, 0.2-0.8 um fraction ... | reverse complement strand
TCTTTAACTAAGTCAAAATCATTTACACAATTAAGATCAATAAAAGTTTCAATAAAATTGACATTTTCAACAGAAGTTAAATCTGTAGCAACACCAACAACTAAAGCATTTCTAGAACCCTCTGATAATTTGGATTCCATTTGGAAATCACAGAATTTTTTGAATCCTAGGGTATGGTTAAGAGATCCTACAGCATCACTCCATGTGTCAAAATCAACTTTAGAACGAAGAGAGTATGAGAAATTTTGATAGTATAGACTATCTTGAACTCTCTGTTGATTATCGTTTAAATAACCAGAATTTGTCTGCCACCCCTGAGTTACTTTTGAAAGAGTGTCTGTATTTAAAGTAGACTCAAAATAAAATACTGAGGAAGCAATTCCCTGAGACTTGGATGATTGTCCAACAATCAAATCACCAGCAATTATATCATCACTGGTGGATATCCTAAGTAAACCAGTTTGCTTATCCCATCCAGAGACAGAACCGGTGGCAGAATTTGTTTTTACTGTTTCACCCTCTGCAAAATTAATTGTTTTTAATACAGAAGTGAAAATTGGAAAATGATTTCTATTAATAATTCTACCAGTTGAGTTGGCAGCATTAAAATCACCAGTTACCTCACCATTCTGCAGCAATCCATCTAAACTAAATGATACTGTTCCAATACCACCTAGATTTTCTGTAACAGATTTAATCGTAAATAACTTATAATCATATGCCTCAGAATTAAATCCTTTGCCAGTGGATCCTACACCAACACTAACACCCTCAATTAGAACTTGATCATTAACAGAAAATGGGAAAGAATTGATTGTTGAGAATCCAACTGCCAGAGTGACAGTTGCATCCTTTGTAGTCGCATTATATGCGATTGTACTAATACCAACTCCGTTTGAGTTTTTAATTGGAAGAATAGTTGGTTGAGTATTATTCATGCCATAACTATTCTTCAATATAGTGACTCGATTATCACCCAGAGTGTAACTTAGATCTACATCGGTAACTTGCGCGTTAGTCTTACCATCAAATACTAATAATTGTGGTGCAGAAGAGTAACCTCTTCCAACAGAAGAAATTGCTACGGACTGGAATGATGCGAGAGGAGTGATCTGAGCAACTTGTGGGAGTTGCACGCTAGGTCTAATGGTTTTATCTACTTGAAAATTAAATCCAATATCTTGAATTTTTACATTTTTAATTTTTCCAATTGATGCACTGGCAGTATCTAAAACAGCTCCAGATCCAATACCAGTTGTTCCAATTTGAGATCCTTTTATGCCAGCAGCTACGCTATTAAATCCGGGTAGTTTATAATAATTTTTACCAGTATTTTCAATAGCGACTAAAGAAATTGGACCATAAGTATGAGTACAGTTAGTTTCATATGATAGGATTGAAGTAGAAGAATTATAAGAACTTCTTTCAGGAGTTATTCCCAGAGTATATGTAAAGAAGTTCGTTCCTCCAATACCAAGAGGGAAAGTTCCACTATAAGCACTGGATAATACTTCTACTTGATTATTTTGTAAAACATCATCATCGTTGATAATTTCTGATTTCTCTATTGGGAGATCACTTTCATAAACTGGATCTAAGCGATAGTAAAGAGTGTTTGGAGTATCTCCATTAACTTTTAGAGTAACTTTAGCATCAGTTGTTACACCTACAGTTCCAGTTCTTGTAACATCAAAAGTTGTGCTGACTTCATTCTTATCGTATTGCTCGGAAAATAACTTATCACGATAGAAATTAAGTTCAAATGCAGCGTATGAAGAAGCTTGTTTTGTATATGAAAGAGAAGAATCCGAAACATCAAACTCAACAGTTGAATCTTTATAGACTTTAATCTGTGGATTAATTAAAGAAAGAGTTCCAGAGGATGCGCTAGTTACTCCAACTACCGTTGGTTTAAATTGAGTTGCTTTAAAATAGTCTTCTGCTAATTTAAATTTGTTATTATCAACTCGAATAATATTGTAAATTTTATTATTAGATAATCCCTCAGATGAAGTAGTAGATGTATGAACTACTTTATCTCCAGTTTTATATCCATGATTTGTAATTGTAAAAGTATTGGATGTAGTATTAATTCCAGAAGCAACAAAATCTTTTGGATTGATTAGTGTCCTTCTATTAAAATCATTATACTTGACTGTAAATGAAGTTGTAATAGATGGATTAACATCCACGAATACGACATGATTGCCCAAAATTCCATGAGACTGTGCTAAGGCAACAGTAACTTTATTTCTGGTTAATTCACCTGTAAGGACTGTATGATTAGTTTTAAGGCTATGATATACACCAGTTCCAATACCACTAAAGAATAGTGTGGTAGAGGAACTTACAGTAGTTCCAATTCCAGCAAAAGTACCGGTGCTTCCCAATCCCACACGAACTGTTGCAAGACCAATTAAATCATCGGTTACTTTTGCAACAAATAAATCAGTCCCATCGCTAAGTGTTTTAGATGTTCCAACACTATTCTCTAGATAAACAAGACCGCTACCATTTCCTGGGGAGTATGTTACTCGATCACCTGTTTTGAGTTTATGTCCTGGAATGTATAAGGTTTTAGTTGGAATAAATTTCTCAGTGATTCCTGCTCCAGGATTTGAGAATGATAACGTGGATCCAATCCCGACACCTGCTGTTGTTCCTAAACCTACAGTTTCGCTTGGATTAAAATAAATTTGCTCATTTCTTCTATAAACATAATCTGTTTTAAATCCTGCGTTAATTTGTAATTTTTTACCAACTTCATATATTTTTGTTGTGACTGTATGAGATACACCAACGACGCCCTGTTTACCATCAACCGCACGGATTACTCTGATTCTAGAAAGTTTTTGGTCTACATTTAAAACTCTAACTTGTTCTGTGCCAATACCAAGAATATCATTTTCTTTTAGAGTTGGATAACTAAGATTTCCAGATACAGTAAAATGAGTTACTATTCCGGTAGCACCAAGAGTTCCAATTCCAGAAGATGTAGTTCCCACACCAGTGACAACCAATACATTGGATGAAATGCCTACCGTGTAAGATCCCTCAAGTTGAGATGATGTTGTAGAAAGACCAGAAATAATTAAGGTATCTTTATCTTCAAAATTATGAGGATTTGTGGAGAATGCAATATATGTCCCTTTATTTCCAGGGACAAATTCTATGCCACTTACAGAACTAGATGCAACACTGACACTATTAACAGGTTTCCCTTTAATCCTAATGACTTTTGCGCGAGCTCCAGTTCCACCCCCTTCTTCTCCTTCATTAAACAGAACAACATCATTTACTTTATAATTATTTCCTCCAGTGACAATACCAACCCTTTCAAGAACTCCAGGGTTAATGGATGAAATTTCTAAATTTTGTTTTAAATTATTTGGTAAAGGTAAGAATTCATATTCAACATCTTCTGAAATTAAATTATACGGATCAGTATTTCTCAAGTAATCAGTATTATTTAAATCAAATGAATCCTGATTAGAAGATGGTTTGAAGTTAAATTCATTAGGAATTCCCTTATAATTTTCACCAACAAGATATGGAAATACTGGTCTTTTGAAGTTTAAGAAAGGTCCAGCAGAGTCAACAGTTAAAGTATTAATTGTAGCAAAATATGCATATGTTCCTTTTGGATATTCTGGTGTTACACAAAATCTACCATTATTTTCATCAAGAACAGTTTCATCAGAAACATTTTTATGAGTGTAATCTTCAACAAAAAATCCTTCAGGGAAAGATGAAGTTGGTGGTCTATTTACCTTAAGATCAATTTTATAACCAGACTTCATTTGGGCAACAACACCACCCGCTCTAGCAACATATCCATATGGACCATAAATTGGATGGCCATCGTAGGCCCATCCAATAATCGGTGAGTGATCGGAGGACTCAACTTCTACATTGTTTGCAATTTTAAGATCAGCATTTCCATAAAGAATTTTTCCAGTTTGATCAACTGAATTTAATGCCTTTCTTAAACTTCTAGGAGCATAGAGATGAGAGTATTGTAATCCAAAATTATCATTAACACCAACTCTAAGAAATCCATCATCATTGGTGTAACTTTCAAAATGTTTCTCAAATAAATTTACTCTCCAGTTTTGAACCTTACCAGATAATTCTGCACCTGCACCTGGGAACTGAATTGATGCGGATGTGTTTTGTTGAAGATATCCTGTTCCTCCAGAAAGCACAGTCACTGAAGAGACTTGACCATTGGACATTACGGGTACAGCAACTGCACCAACGCCATTACCAGTTAAAATAATATTTGGAGTAGAATTATAAAGTTTTCCCCTATTAAGAACTAATATCTCTACAATTGTTCCATTAACAACGATTGGTTGTAATTGTGCTTCACTTCCTGAAATTAAAGTGACTAAAGGAGGTCTATTAAAATTAACAATCTCAGAAGATCCATATCCAACACCAGTATCTGATAAATGAACTGATGTTACCGATCCTCTAAAAATAGGTTGAATCTGTGCTTCAAAAGTCTCTGTTCCCACGGAGGAGATTCCAATCTTGCCCTCCACAGAAACTGTAATTGGTTGATAATTAAATGAATGTGTTCCAGAACCAACACTAAACAAATCAAGATATTGTTTTGTTTGGTAATAATATGATTTTGTTGTGGATCCTACACCAACACTAGAAAGTTTAAAATTGTTATCATCAATTTTAGTTACATAATAATCTGAACCATCAGATAAACCACTAATAGAAGAATCTCCAGCAGTGTATCTTAAAATTTCACCAGATTTATAATCATGGTTTTTAATTGAAATTTGATTTGATGCAGTATTGATTCCTGAGGTTGCAACAGTTCTCTGCTTATTTTCATATCCATCTCCAGAGTTAATAACTGTTATAGAGGAGATTACTTGTTTTTTATTATAAGATTTAATTTTATGCTTACCTAAACCAGCAGTTGTAAAAGTAACAGTGTTTATACCTGATATTGCATCTCTTTCAGTTTCAAAAAGTTTAAATGTTGTTGTATTGACAATACCAACAAAATAAGAAGAATTTGTTGTTATACCACCAATTGCACTCTGTCCATCTGGATCATATACTATTCTTTCTGCATTCTTAAACTTATGATATGTTCCAATACCAATTGTGGAATTTGCTAAATTAACTTCACCACCTTCAATCTGAGAGTTAAAAGAAATCTCATGAGTGATCAACTTCATCTTTACGGATGCTGTGGCACCAGATCCGTTTCCACCAGTTATTTTAATTGCTGGTGTGGTTTCATAATCAAATCCAGGGTCTAATAAATTAATTTCATCAAGAGATCCAGATATTGCCACATAACCTGTAGCACCAGTTCCTATTGGATCAGCAATGCTTAAGGATGGTGGAACTAGGACATCGTATCCGTCACCAGGAGCAAGAACTTCAATCTCATTTATTTTCCCATAATAAACAATATCATTTGATTTATAATTTGCTACTTCTACACCATTAACAAGAACTCCAGTAAATCCTGGTTCCGTTCCATAAACATTTCCATCAAAATTTGGTGTTCTTACTTCTCTTAATAATTTTTGACTTTCTAAAGATCTCGTTCTTAAATCATATGGAACAAGGTTGTTATTTGTTACTGTTACTGTACCTGATGGAGATACAAAAGTAGAATTATAAATGTCAGTTCTACTTTTAGCTAGTTGAATTGTTGTAGAACTAACTCTCTTTACAAAATAAAGACCCTCTGTGAGAATAGATGAATTTACAACGGTTCTTTCATCAATTTCTCCACTTTCGTCAATAAACTTTTCAGTGGTTTTTTCTGGTATATAATATACTGCATCTCCACTATAAAATCCATGATCATTAGTTGAAGTAATTTGTAGTTCAGTTTCTCCATTTACAAATGTTCCAGAGAACGTGACAGATCGATTTGTTACTTCTAACGGTTGTGCATTGTAAAATGGAATCGATGGAGAGGAAACAAGAACTTTAGATTGCTTCTCCCTAGAATTTGGAGAACCAACATAAACATTTTGAACGTTCGCAGAATACGCAACCGCAGATGGAGATACACTAGAATTTCCTTTTAGAATGTTTCTTCTAATCTTAAATAACGCATTCGCGTTTAATTGTCCCTGACCTCTTACAGTGATAGAATTTGCAGATGGAACTGCAACCACTGATGAACCTTTTTCAGCACCACTATTGCCATCAATAATTGTAATTGAGTCTCCAATTTTAAAGTAATGCTCTGTTGTAAGAACTACAGAATATGTAAGGTCAGATAAATCAATAATTTCTAGACTTTTTACTTTATATAAAGTTGGAACATTATATACCCAATTTTTAGAAATAGAATCTGTTGCTTTAGATCCTAAAGTTTTTATAACTGGTTTATCATTTTTTTCCAGATACTGGGTATTATCTGATACGGAAAGGTTGCGTAAAACAGAGCTAATTCTTACCTTAATAATTTCCGATGCGTCTACAAAAGAATTTCCATAAGCAAAAGTATTAATTCCAATACTTGAACTTCTTTTTATTGTGGAATCAATATTTGTACATCCATAAAACTGAGTTAATGATTTTGATGTATAAGAAACCACTCCAACAGTTTCATCAGTGTAATTTACATACAATTCTCCCTTGGTAGGGAATCCAACAGTTGAGTCAACATCAACAATTGAAGAACCAGAAGATACTTGACTAATTACTTGAGTTTTGGGATGAGCAGAAAATTTTCCATACAAAGCACCATCAACACCAATATCTCTAGAATATCCAGCGTCAATACTAAGTTTGTAAAAAGTTTTACCTATGCCCTCATTTACTTTTTCAACAGAAGTAATTGGTGCATATGCAGTTGTAAAAAGATCACCATAAGTGTCTTGTCGGAGAACAGAATCACCGAGATTTACAGGATCACCCTCTACAGCCTCAACTACAACTTGATTTACAATTCTAAAATCAGCATTTGATGGAGTGAGAAGAAAATCTCTTGGTTTTACAATAGTTACATCTTCATTATATAATGCCTTAAATAAAATCTCAAAAGATCTGTCAGTTCCCTTACTGAGATAAAAATCTTTTGATTGTTTAATAAAAACATTTTGATTGAGATTTGGAGTTAATGTTCTATTACCAAATCCAGGTGTCAACTGATATTTTGTTTTAGTTAAAAATTCTTTTAGAAATAAAATGCTTAAATTGTTAATGTTGGATCCAGCATCATGATCTGCTGCAACAGAATCTTCAAAAACTAATTGTTCTGGTTTTGTTTGATCTCTATAAGTTGTAACACCAACAAATCCTCTTACACATCCAGTAAAAGAAGAATCAGTCTTTCCGGTATATGTAATAATTTCATCATTTATCTTGATGATTCCATAAGACTCTGGAAACCCAATAGTTCCGGTAGGAGATTTTGTAAGATCAATAGAGATAGTAGTATCTGAAATTTCAATGTCACTACCAAGAATAACGGAATCTGTTAAATTGGTAGTTTCATTAATTTTTAAATATTGATCAATATTTTGAGCAAGATCAATAGGACCACCTTGATATTCCTGAGCAACATAGTATTGCTTTAAAAAATCTACAACTCTTGGAAATTCATCCCTTACATACGCAGGAACTTGATTCTGAACTACGTTGCTAAATTGAACTCTCTTTTCTGCCATTTTATTATTTTACGTTCTTAGTAAGAGTAGGATGAACCGCCGCCTGAGGAACCGCCTGAGGACCCTGTAGACCCTCCAGAGGAACCGGTTTGACCACCACTAGACGCGGGAGTTGTAGTTGTTGTGGTAGTAGTTGTTCCACTAGGTGTAGTAGCAGTGGTAGTGGTAGTTGTTGCTATTGTTCTAGTAGTAGCGTCTGATGACAGTCCATCTATATTTACCGTCCCGATAACACCACTTTCACGAACCAAAGATCCGTTACCGTAACTAGAGGAGGAAACATATGTAGATGCAGAGGGGTCAAGACCAGAAGATATACTATCAACCACAGTATCAAACGTACTGTTACTTATATCTAGTTGCAAATAAAGATCCTGTAATCCGACAACATCATTTGATTGTGGGGTAGCAGAAATTTCAATAATTGGTTGTCCATCCTTAATTTTTCCAGCTAAAATATTAACTGGGTTAATAGTTATAATTCCTTTTTTGTAATTAATGGTTCCAACATTTCTTCTAACGATTGTTGGACTTGTAGAGTTAACAGATGGGACAGTAAAGAAGAATAAGTTACCATCAATTCTGTTTGTGTTTGGCAAATCTCCCAAATAGATATTATTTGGAATTCCTGCAATTTTGAATGCGGTAGATTTAATATTATATCCACTCATTCTCTTAATATAAAATTCATTACCAAAACCAATTTGATATTCGGCAAATGTATTGGTAACAACTCTCAAATCCCTCCTCATGGAGATATTTGTAATATTAGAAGTCACTGACTCATGACTATCATCAATAATTTTTAAAAATTTACTATATTTAAATCTAGCACCATACTTATTAAGTTCTGAAGACTCAGAATACTTATTTGCATTGTCCTGAACATTTGTAGAGACATATTCCGAACTAGGTGCTAGATTTGAATTATAATAGATCTTAGAATTAACTTCTAAGTACAAATATTTTAAATCTAAAATTTCTGGAACAATTCCAGCAACTGCATATTGCTTGAGGCGATTTCTAATATTTTGTTTTACAAGGTTTGGTAAGAAATCACCAAATCTTGGTTTAATGCTAATAAAAACTTTTCCATATTGTGGTGGAATCAAGTCCTCACCACCAAAAACAGAAATTGATTCAGTTTCTGGGTAAATCTTTGATGGAATTAAAGTTTCATAATCATCTGCAGTCAAAGCTCTATTTTGAGATGCGTAAATGCGTGGAGCATACCTTTTAACAGATGAGACGGTTTCAATACTCTCTCCACCGGAGGCAACCAATCCAGTGGTTACAAAAGAGATGCCATCTGTTACTGTGTATTCCCTAGAATTTCGTGTATATGTTAATCTTCCAGAAAAATTGAAGGAACTAACACCATTTGCACTATCTCCATCATTAATAATATAGTTTGCAGTAATAAAATTACCTTCTTCTAGTGATTTTCCAAAAACATCATCACCAAAGAAGATTTCATACTTTTCATCTTCAATTTCTTGAATATAGTAAATACGAGAATCAGACTCAACAGTAAAAAGACTATCTTGAAGAGAATATTTAACTCTTTGTGTTGATTGCTCGTTTGCCTTTACATCAATACTCAGTAAAGCAGTGTCAATACCAATATTGTTTAAAATAAATCTTTGATTTGGATTTCTAGCACTATATGTAAATTCTGTTGATAATAAAGTACCTTGAAAAATTGGTAATTCATCAAATGTGGCAATACCATCAATTACAGGGACGGTAATATCTTCTAAAATAGAGAACACGAAAGATTGATTACCAAAAGCACCTGCAGAGGTTGCTACAGGACCCTTCTTAAGGGTTATAGAGACTGGATTGGGGTTTATATTAGAAGTATTGATAAAGAAGGATATAGTTGCTCTGGCTGCCTTTCTAGGACGTGGTACATATCCGATATTTCTTGCTAATGCGACAACATTTTCTCTTAAAGTTGCGCTATCGATAAATGCCTCATTCGCAACCATGTTTGCGTTATATGAGGTAATATAGGTATTATATGCCAGGACATCTAAAATCGTAGAGAGGTTAGATCCTTCAAAATCATAGTCAGTAAAACTAGAGTTTGACTTTAGATAATCTCTAAGTGTTGTTTTAATCTGGTTAAAGTCCAGATTTGAAAAATTGACTAGTGGCATTGTTACCTAGTTGCTTGCAAAACAAATTCTAATTCCTGTGCTGGAACATCAATTCCAACAATGTCATAAACGACAATTGCATCATATGCATTATTATCAAAATTGGGTATAATACGAACTTGTCTTAAATTTACCCTTGGTTCAAAACGTCTAATAGATTCTTCTATTTGATCTTGTAATGTAGATGCTGACAAATCGTCAATATTGTCAAAAAGTGATCTAGAAACATCCGATCCAAAACTTTCATTAAAAAACTTCTCTCCAGGAAAGGTAAAAACGATATTTCTAATTGAACGAGCAATTGATTGCTCATTTTTAAGTGCAATTAAATCGTCATTCAGAGGATTACTCAAGAATGACATACTAATATCCTTAAAACCTTGACTTACCCTTTGTAGAGGCACAAAAATACAGCAATTATTACTTATTTATTAGGGTATAAATCAAAATTCATTGAGAGTTTGTGGAGGAGTAACAGAAATTTCCTCTTCACTCTCAAAAATCTCAGTTTCTTTTAAAGAATCGCGTTTTTTGGGTGTTAAATCATCATTCGCAATCTCACGAAGCATTTTTTGGTACTGATCATTTGCCAAATTGTCTAAAAAATCGGTCATTTTTCTAAAATTCGGGTAAATTGTCGTTATTTTTGCGTTCTTTCGCAGTTTTCCAGAAATAATTTTCATCATTTCCAAGTCCATCACGGTCATGACCGTTCTCAACCTGATAATAAATGGTTGAAACCTTAAAATCTGGCATTTTTGGTGTCTCTGGTGTTAAAGAGTTGTCAAAAATACGTGTTCTGTTATTAGGATACAGTGCAAATTGACCATTATCAAGTTCAATCAGGTTATGTGACTTATGTTCTGATGGATTTTCACTTGTCGCATAGTCAATTGAGTCAGGATCTTGATGATAGTTATCAATTGTACAGATATAAGTGCCAGTTTGTGTTCCAAAATCGCGTGTATACACTTCATAATGCATAGAACCAATAAACTGCTTTTGTACTACAGTTACACCATAATCCATACAGTTCCAGAACTGTAAGTTATGTAATGTTAGATCAGGTTCTGGTTTCTTTGGTTCGGATACAAATGCACTAATAGGCAATTTATCATACATTGCCGCATATTCTGGTAAATATGTCTCAAAATAAAAAGCACGCCCAGGAATCGATTTAACCGATACCCAGACGCCTTTTACAAATTCACCATGTCCACTTTGATGGTCTGTAAGATATTCCTTACGAACCCATACCTCATAAGAGGGTAGATTAGCAATCAAGCAAGCCATAGAAAAATTTCACTATTCTTACTATCTATCTACCTTGTCCTCTATACCTTTTTTCCTTTCCGTTACGAGAGGTCGCGGAAATCTTAGTATGTTTTCCTGAACCTTGACGAGACTTTTTCGGGCGACCTTCAATGTAACCGCCACCTTTCATAATTGCCATGTGTAATCTCCTTATAATGTGTACCGAGTAACGCGGTTAGATAATACGAGTTTTTTCGTGCCCAACACGAATCCGAGGGTCGCACCAGATCTCATATCCCTCTTCCTTAGCATCAAGACAGAATGAGACATCCTCACCACACATGTCCTGAACTTTACCAGATTCAAAGACTTGCATCTTAGGTGCGAACCAAGGATATTCAAGACCTTCAAAAACACCTTTCTTAATTAATACCCAACCAAAACCTGTGTAATCTACGGTAAATGGTTTGCGTCGTTTAGAGATGGATTCAACAGTTTCATGATTCATTACTCCACCATTGGTTCGGAATTCATCTTCCTCCAACCAGTGTGCTACTGAGGTAGTCGTGCCATCCTCTGTAGCATACCATCCTGCAACAATCTCTTTCTCCTCTCCTTCAGCAGGGAATGCAAGATCGCAGAGTTGCCAGAACTTGTTAGTGTCAAAGACAATATCCGAGTCAATCCACAGTTGGTAATCATACTGTAACTTACCATCCCAAGGAATCTGCTTAGGTCCACGCAGTACATTTGCTCCAAGAACCTTACAACGTGCAAAGTTTACCATTGATGAATAGTCTTGACTAATCTGAATGGCAATACCAGACTGTACCATATCAAAGCACAGTTGTACAAAGTTCTTCAGAAAAATATATGAGCATCCTCGACCGGGCAGACAAAATACAATTGTCTTACCTTTCATCCTTTCTTTGATTGCTGGAATATCCCACTCTTCTTTTTTCTTTGTGGGCGTTTTTGCTTTTACCGTGAATCCTTTAGCCATAACTTGAGTTAACCTTCAGATCAATTATAACGTGTAGTATGTATAAAGTCAATATGAATCACACCCAGGTGGATCGTTGGAGTTTCCCGAACCTCCCCCTTGGGCGCGAACTACCTCCTCATATGACAAATCCTCAAGTTCATAATCAGTCTTCATTAGACCAACCATTCCCTTGAGGGTTTCCCATGTATCATTGAATTGTGTTTCTGTTAGATTATTATATAAACATTCTTTCTTTGCATAGATGTGATAAACCTTTTCCATAAAAATTTTTTGGCGGAATTTTTTTTCTGCTGATGTATTCAAAAGTTCAATTATATATCACTCGCGAATTGTCACCTCTGTAGGTTAGGGTAGTTAGTCGTTTTTATATACGGCATCGCGCCCCGGCACGATAACAACAACCGCCGCCCTAAGTGTGTTTCGGAGGTGTTATCTCTCAGTCTATCAGATTTGGGGCAGAGTGTCAACAACTGCCCCACTGCTAAGTATCAAAGTTCTTCAAACATTTCATTGAGTTCAACAACATTAATTCTAGGGTCATTCCACATGACACCATCATCAGTCGTGGCATCACTAAATGTAGGTGCCAGCAGACAATCTACAAAAGTCTGATAATCGCCTGCCTCTTGTGCTAAGTGATAGAGACCCGCATCATTTCCGATCCAGAGTGCTACATTCCAGGTCTCATAGTTTGTCCACCCGTTGTAGGTAGTATCGGTGAAATCTGTC
>PYIJ01433046.1_pt1 | contig 12842 bp, 9 predicted proteins | sample 3578051 | NCBI WGS metagenome assembly PYIJ01 (sample SAMN08408021, study PRJNA431606) | Marine metagenome isolate SA_KN192-05_S13_5m, whole genome shotgun... | biome: marine; feature: oceanic pelagic zone; material: water; isolation source: surface water sample, 0.2-0.8 um fraction ... | reverse complement strand
GCACCGCCCATGTTAATGTACCCTGCCTGTTTCCTGTTGAATTCTGGCTCTGTTTCTGACACGAGAAGAATGTCATTTTCGTCGATCATTCTTACTTCTAGTTCAACACCTATTTCACCAGCAGATCCGTTTTCTTTTCTTTTTACTTTGAACGCTCTTGACCATCTTCCGTGTGCTACCAATATCCATTGTCCAACCTTCACATCATCTTGTAACCTGCCCACTGCGTATACCTTGCCCCATCTAGGGTGTATGCCTTCTGCTGTGCCGTCGTCGTCAACTAATATGATGCCACCTTTAGATTTAGTTTCTCCAAAATGCATGTCGGATACAAGCACTCTTTTCTTTAAGGGTATAATATCATTCTCAACAGTGTATTGCTTTCCACCATGTGAACCAAATCCTTTGTTTTGTAAATCTTCTACCTGTCCCATATGCGTATTATATACTATTTTCTGTGTTTATGCAAGTTGGAAAATACTTCATGCATGAATAATTCATAAGGAATGTAATAGTCTGGATGTAAAGTGTCGTCGATGTATTTTAAGTCATTCAGATAATCTTTCAATTCCAATGATTTTTTGACATCTCCTGCAAAATCAAAATCAAAAAGTTCTTTTCGGTCTTTTAGAAATTCTAAAATACCATTACTGTACACTGTGAACACGTCCTTAGGTTTATTTTTAATAGTTTTTCCACAGAAATCTATAATAGATTTATTGTTATTAAAATTATTGGTAATAAATCCTGTGGTTATGTAATGAGGGTAAGATTTTATAGCATCGTGTACTATGTCATATTGTTTCTTAAGGATTGTTGCAAAAAAGTCATGTGTAGTTTTATGATTAATTGGATTGACAAGTGCAAGATCCTTTGTTGATCTTCCAACTTCACTAAAACTGACAAGGAAACTTACGTCTAAACTGTTTTTCAATAGCAGATCAATATCATTTTGAAGTGTGTTTATGATCATACTATTACTGATTCCTCCAATGGATCTATTAATCAGCAAATAGTCTTGATATTTGTTATGAAATGTTCGTTTGAAAAAATTTGTTGATAGCCAACTGTCTCCAATTGCGTAGAATATTTTTGTTGGTTTTACAGTGCTATCAGACTGCTTGAAAGGCCATGGATACTTTTCTTTGTCGTATCCTGTTTTATCAAAAATTTCGCTGAGATTTTTGTCCCACACTATTCCAGACCATCAAGCGCCGCGTCAATTCCTTTTTTCGGTGCTGTTTTAGGTTTTGCTTGTCTCGTTGCCCTTGGTTGAGGTGCAGGTTTTTGTTCAACTGGTTGTGCTTTAGGTTCTGGAGCAACTCTTCTTGGTGGTGTAGGTTTGGCTCTTGCCGGCGTGTCGTCTACCATGCCTTTAGGTGCTTCGTAATATTTTGCAACAACTTCTTTCTTTGGCGTGACAATCTTACCGCCTGCCCCTAATACATCTCCTCGTGCATTGACACCCATATTACCAACTGCCCGGGTGTTTTCGTTAGCGGCTCTTAATTTTTCAATATCGACCATGCGTCCTTGCATAGTTCTGTACATTCTTTTTCTGGGTGCTCTTGCTACCATAATATTAAACTCCTATATTAATACTTATCATCTACGATTTCACCGTATATAGAAAGTATGGTCCTAGTGCTATCTCTCTCACTCACTACCGAATGAACGTGTTCAACATTATTAATAAGTGCAGGCCTATTCAAAGGAAGTAATCCGCTTTTGCCAATTTTAAAATAACAATCACCTGCGTCTGTCAAAGTCCAATAGAATTTTTTGCAACCACGTATGTAGGGCACGACATCTTTTTGGTAATCATCATCCTTGTGCATTCTTAGGAAACTATTTGGTTCTAACACCTGGGTATCAATTGTGAGTATGTTTTTGAAACCTATCTGTTTAACAAGTTTTGCAAAGTTAGGAAACTTATTTTCGTCTAGTTGATAAAAAGGCAGTTCGGGTTGGCAACTTTGTCTCACTGAATTTATTATCACTTTGCCGGCAAATATCTTATCTTTGTGTACGCACAACGTTTCACTTTCACGTAAAAGATCTGCCTTAGGAACGGTAATGCTATCAAGAACTTTGTAAGGTACTTCAGCACTATTTTTGTGCCACCAATTTGGTCCGTCACCGTTTGAAAAAAAAGTTTTAATGCTTTCCGGCCATTGTTTCTTCAACTGTACAGGCCTGTCCACTGTGAGCATATAATCTTCAAATAAGTTTTTGCCGAACTTTTGATTTGCAATCTGCTGTAGGAACCTTTGCAACAGTATGCCTAATTGAGTGTGTATCCATATTTTGAATATACCTCTGTCATCCCACATTGCACAGGCAGGTTGATGCGTGTTTCCATTACCGTCCACGTAAAAACCAGTGTACAATATGTTGCCTATGCTTTCGCCATTTAATTTAATATCTGTAATTTCATTTTTTTGACCTGTGTAAGGAAAATTTAGTTGGTACCAGCCATCATCTAGTCTCGACTCCTTGCCTAATTCTATATGGTGTGACCTATCATGCAGGTCCAGTGCATAAACTTCAGTGATAGTGTGCTGTGATGTCACGGAAATTATCATCTCAGAAACTCTTTATAGTCCAAGTTGTACAGCATTGGATTGATCTTATGTATACCTATCAGGAACAGACAAAAACTTGCCACGGAACTACCTCTGCCCACACCCCATACAATGTTGTTTGCTCTTAATGTATCTACAAAATATATCAAGAACTGTAACACACGTATAAACTGTTTTTTCTCAAACAAATCATATTCCAACTGTACACGTTCTTTTTCCTCGTCGTTTTGGCATTTATCTAATAACCATTGCAGTACATTTATTTCATAATATTCTACAGGCATGTGCCAGTTATTAATGTTTGTAGTATCGAACTCCTGAAGGTTGCCACGCTCGGGTGCTTTGTTAATCACAGGAAGATCTAATCCTAAGGCTTTGACTGACGAATTGTAGTGTCCTGTGTCCTCAAAGAATAGTTTTGTAATATCAAAATTAGGATCTGTGTATAGAAGATCTATTGCATCTTGTTCGGTGAACAAAACATCGCCGTGGTCATTTATTTTTGTCTTTTCCGCCATCTAAAACTTTCGGGTTGAACTCGAATATTTTAGCATGTTCTTGGTGCTTCTTGTCAACAGGAATCTCTGTATTTGTCCAACTGAAATGTCCTGTGTAAATGCCTTTTTCTGTTTCTTTGTCATAAGTTGCCGTGTCAGGCCTCAACCACCATGGATCAAAGTTTTTATACTTGTCAGAGAACCAGTCAGGCCTATCTAATAGTATAAGCTCTTTGCTGTCTTTGTCAACTGAATAGGTAATACCGTCCCCTTGCCAGGATGAAAGGTCAATGTGATTGATAGTGATTTTCGAGTCTAATATAGAATTTGCCTTACAGAAGCATACCGCCGCCATTATTTGGTCATAGGGAGGCCTTGGTAATTCAATAAATCTATTGTTGGTGTTCATTTTGAGCACATCATACAGAGGTTCTTCTCTCCATGTAGTGATTGTGTTGGCAAATACTTGTTCGAAAAGATTTTTTAGTCTGTCAAAATATGCGGTTTGTTCCTGCAGACTTGCAGTGTGTGGCGTAAGACTTATGGCCACGTCGTACTCGTTCGAAAACAATTCACCGTCTACTATAATAATTGATTTAAATTTAGTCTTCCAACTGAAACTGTTTGACATGGAAAATATTTACTATTCCATGTTTATCAAGTCGCCCATATCTGGCTCGTTCCTTAGTTTTTTATGATTCTTGTGCCATTCCTCGATACGTCTTTGTCTAATTGCATCTCGATAGGTGTTCAAAGCAACTTGAAGACTTTGTAGCATTTCGGGATTCCTCCCACGCCTAGCAATTGCCACTTTCCTGGCAAGTTCTTTTATTCTTTTTGAAATGTCCTCATCAGACATGTTTCCTATTTCTTCTTGTAATGGATGAAAATACATCACTACCTCCTATTAGATGTAGTTGTTGCCTAACTGGTGCATTAAAATTGTTGTTCCATTGTCTGGACTCATGAACTCGTACAAGTATCTGCCGGAGGTTGGCACAGTAATTGTGTCCGAACTTCCATCACCGCCCGAAACGTTGCCAGAAACCAAAACCGCAGTTGGAATGGTAATTGTGTGTGCAGTCGATGTGACATTGATGTCAAGTATTATCCTGCCTAACTTGTTAGAGGCCGGCAAATTAGAAAATGCCAATGTGATGGACGCATTACTTGTCAGTGTTTGATAGTGCCCGTTCTCATGATTCAATGTGATTGAACCGCCTGTAGTACCGTGTGCATAAACTGTTTCTGAATTGTCCTTTAATTCAGCGTCGGTGACTGTGTTACCCGAGAAATCATTGGCCGCGTTAAGGTTTGCTTTATTGCTTTGCAAATCTTCAATCTCAGTTTTTGCTTCTGTGAAGTTAGTTTTGATAGATGCGAAGTTATCCCTAAAGCCTTGCGAACTATTGTCCTGTCCTGCTGTTGGGTATGTTCCGTCTATGTTTCCTGGTACTATTTTACTTGCCATTATGTTATATCCCTAAATCTTAGATATTTATCGTTGGTTCTTTCGACCGTGATAACATCTCCGTCTGACGGTGCTCCTGTAAGGAAAGTTATTGTGGTTTTCACTGCAGATGTATCGTGTGTTAGTTCAAAATTTGTATCTAATGTCTGGGCAGTTGTGCCTACTTTTACCAAAATATCTTCTTCGTGTACAATTTCTTGCAGTTCAAAAGATACGGTTGATCCGTCGCCTGTGAAACTGTTGGGATCCACCTTGCTTTTTGAGATAGTGTATCTATCAATAATAAAATCAATGTTTTTAAATTCAAGTTTGAGGTCTTCTATTCTCTTTTTTAGTTTAGCAGATGTACCTGGCTTACAATATAGTATGGGAACAGCCTTTATATACCCTAAAGGTCCCACTTCTCCATCCTGTTCTGTTTTCATCCATAAAGGTAAGAAAGTCCATTCGTCATTGCCCAACGCTTTCATTCTGTCTCTCATGTTTTCCACAGCATTTGGCCTGATTGTTGTAGCACCTGTTTCGACTCCGTCGTTGTTTACAAAAGGATCATGCATGTCGAGATATATCACCTCGTATATCACAGTGGATCCTGACTTGGCTTTGGCAGTTTTCAGTGCTCCAAAGTATAAATTTACCGGAGCGTGATTCAGTGTCATTTGATTTTGGAAAGTTGTCAGTGTTTGTGCCTCTATACCCGCCATCATTAGCATCTCAGGCCTTAAACGCATTCCGAAGTTTGTGTCTTCTGGTCTGTAAATCTCAGTTGGTGAGTTTATGTTTGGGTCTTGTGCTATGTTATAGAATATGTTTTGATCTATGAAAGAAGTAGCGTGGCCCATTAGATCTCCATATTCTATTGTTGTAAATGGAACGTTGATATCTAAAGTAAATTCTTTTGATGCTATGCTTGTCTGATATTGATCTGCAACAGTGACAGTAAAAGTAAATGTCCTTGTAGAATCAGTCAATGCACTAGGATCGATAGTTCCAACAATGTTTCCTAGAGGCGAAAGTGTAATACCTGGTGGCAGAGATCCGTCGGTCACTGAATAAGAAAGCACTCTATTTTCTTCTGTAGCAGTGGCTTCGATCGCCAGTGTACTAGGAATATCTGCTGTGAGTGTGCCAACGTTTGATGCAGTTGTAAAAGTCACACCAATGTCTAGGTCTCCTATCACTGTCATTGTAAAGTTGCCGTCTGTGAACAAAGACTGTCCTGTGTCCATGGTTCTCGTTGCTCTGATTGTGAAAGCAAAGTCTTGTTTTACTTCTCCTTGCCTGCCCAAGTTTCCGTATATTTCGCCGGATGATGAATCTATGGCAAGTCCTGTTGGCAATGAACCAGATGCTATTGTGTACACAAACGGATTGCCAGTGCTATCCAGGTCATCTATGTCTATCTTGATCACCACTTTATTGTCGTGTCTAAATGTTCCTAGATCTCTGTCAGTCAAGAAAACCGGTCTACGTTGTGAAGAGTGATCCATAGTAACAGGCACACCGTTTATTTCTGTCATGTCTGCTGTGATGTCAGGATTATTAACGTTCCAGTAAGCGGCAGAGTAAACAAAAATGTTATTTGCCTGTGTTGTTACAGATGTGCCGTCTGTGACTCTTGTAGTGAAAGCAAAGGTCATTGCAATCTGTCTTGTAGAGTCTTCAAAATAATCATCGGTAAGTTGCACGGTTCCTGTTATTCGTCCTGTGGAACTCATTGTTAGTCCAGGCGGCAGTATGCCTTCATATAAAGAAAAGGTTAAAATGTGGCCGGGTCTTGTATCTATGTCTGTTGCTTCAACTTGGAAATCTACTGCCTCGCCATCCAATGCCCAATATAAGCCAACCCTTGACGAATCATCCAATTGAAGTTGTCCAGACGCAGTTGTAAACACTGGTGCGTCCTGTCCTTCAATATCTAATGAAAAAGTTCTGTCTGTTACGGTACTACCGGCCGTGGCTCGCACGACGAAGGTGTAAAGAGTTCTTTTGGCAACCTGGGCCGGAGTACCTGTTAGTAAGCCTGTTGATGTGACCTGCATTCCTGATGGTAGGCTTCCTGCGATAACGGAGTAAGTTATGGCCGTTGAGTCACTAGTGTTCGCTTCTAGTTGAAGAGAATACGAACTATCTTCGTTAAATGTGGCTAGTTTGCCTGCTGTGGTTGTCCACACCGGTGTTGCCATTAATCTTACTCCTTACAAGCGTATTTATTGTAGATTACTGACTATTATTCTGAGCTCGTATCCAGTGTTCCATTTGTTGTAGCAGTTTTTCACGCTCTACTTTGTCGTTCTCCCGCTTGATAGACTCCTTTAAGCGGTTGATTTCTGATTGAGGGGACTTACGATGTCTATAGTTTCTAGTAAATTTTCTCATCTATGTGTAAAATTATAAAAAATATTAAACGTTTATTACAGTTCTTTGGAACTTGAATACAGTACTATTGTCAGATATATTAGTTACTCTTAATCTCACATCACTTCCGCTTATGTCTGCAGTGTATGTGGCCAGTCCGCCTCCTGAATAACTTGATACAGAACCAAAGGTACTAATAAATGCGTCCGATCCGTTGTGTGTCACGTTGGCCTCTACAATCTCATGTCTTCCATTTGTTGAATCAACAGCAGATATGTAATATTTGGCACTTCTAAAGGTGCCTTTTGCGAATGTGTTTAAAGTTGTTGTTGCCGAACTTGCCACAGTGGTTGTTGCATCAGAAATAGATGAGTGCGTCAACGTAGCACCCGCAGTTGCGAATGACAAGACTCCTAGACCGTTAGTAGTAATGAACTGTCCACTGGTTCCATCCGACGTTGGAAAAGTGAACCCACTAATTCTCACACTACCAGAACCGCTACCAGTCAAGAATAGGTTGTCGTCTGATCTATTAGATGTTATTGTGTTATCTGATATTGTAACTCCGTCAATTACTGCACTGGTGTTAGCAGTCAATGTGGTGAAAGTACCTGCCAAAGGTGTTGTTGCACCTATCACTGTGTTGTCAATGGTTCCACCATTTATATCTGCTTTTGCAATTACTACCTGTCCTGTTCCTGCAGGTGCAATGACTAGGTCGGAGTTGGATTGCGTTGTTGTAATTTCGTTGTCAGTCATGTTGATATTTGAATCAACAGTCAAATTTGATATGACAACACTTCCTGTACCACCTGGAGTAAGATTTAAGTCAGCGTTGGAGGATGTTCCAATGATGTTGTCGTTGAATGTAAGATTATCTATGGTGCTTGTACCAACTAATGTCGTAGCGCCAGTGACAGATAATGTTGACAATGTTGTAAGACCCGACGGTACCTCTAGAGTTGAACCAAGTTCGGTCGCTCCAGTAAGTGTTGTTGTTCCTGAAACATTTATAGTTCCATCTACAATTAGTCCTTCATTTATGTTAATTGTAGTAGAATCATCAGAACTTAACGAAGTTCCTTTTATTTTAATCGCACCAAATACTACAGAACCTGTACCTGCAGGCAACAAATTAATGTCTTCGTTTGATCTAAGTCCCTCAATATTATTATCGTTGAATCTTATTGCTGGAAAGTTTATTGTTCCTGTACCGGCAGGTTGGAAAATTAGGTCATCATTACTTCTGATAGCCGCTATTTGATTTCCACTTATAAGGATGGCATCAGATGATATACCCGGAGCAGTGTATACTTCGGTAAAGTTATCATTGATTTTATCCATAGCGACACGTAAAGTGTCACCTGTACCGTCATTAGCGTTAGTTCCTATTCCTATTACTTGTTGCGCCATATTAAACTTTCATTACCCTTCTAACCACCGTAACCGTGTGTGTATTAGTATTACTTATCGTGCCTCTCAACCTGATATCATCACCACTTATGTCCGCTGAAAATTGCACTAGTTCGGAAGTGCTGTTTCCGACTCTACCAAATGTAGACAAATAAACATTTGTTCCGTCGTGTGTAATATTAACGTCGGCTGTTTCATAATGACCTAATGCCCCGGTCTCTGTATCGCTCACTGAAACTGTGTATTTGGCACTTCTGTAAACGGTCTTGTCAAATGTGTCAAGTGTTGCTATAGAACTAGGGGCACCTGCTGACCTTGTTAGGGCAATCCTGTACATGTTGACCGTAGTGTCTGTGTTTTGTTGGGTATTTTCTGCACGTAATTCAACATTACTGCCGTTGTGTGCCACAGTGAAATTCATTAATGGACTGGTCGCTGAATGTGTGCTGATATTTGCAACATCCGACACAATATATGGTGCTGTGCCGTCAGACACAACCATGAGTTCTGCTATCTGTGATTCGTTGGCCGCGTTCTTTCCTACCGCTATGTAGTTTGCCAGTTGAACTCCTGCGTATGCAAAGGTGTCTATCACGTCATAGGCGAATGCATCTTCAACCTTCATGTGAATCCTAAAGGCATTGACTGTTGTACTGCCACCAGCCGAGGATGCCGCACTCAAAGTCACTGTGCTTGATCCATCGTGTGCCGCCGAAAGTGTAAGCATCGCGGTTGACTTTGATGACACGTGGTTTGCGTGAGCAACAAAAGCCTGTGCTCCGTTGGTGATAACAGTTGCTTCTTGTATCTCTGCGGATCCTTCCGAGGCATTACGAGCAATGACCACATAATGAGCACCTGTAAATTGTGTGTCCACGAATGTGTCTATGGCAGTGGCCGAACTTGATACTGTCGTTGCCGCCACTGTATTGAAATCTGTTCCTGTAGAGCCTGATTCGTTATCTGCCAATCTGATCCTGTAGAATCTTATTTTAACATCTGCCGAATTTGGTGTTGCCAGCAATCGCAACTGTCCATTATTGATGTCTGCAGTGAATGAGGTTAGACTGCCATGACTGCTGTGTTCGTTGAATGTTGTAATGAATGCATCTGTTCCGTCATGAACCACCATGGCTTCCAGGTTTGTTATGTGTCCATTTATTGTGTCATCCGCGGAAATATAATACTTGGCACCTCTGTAATCAGCGATGGCCCAACTGTCCACTTCTGTTGTGTTGTCTACAGGTGCCTTCAATTTAACGGCGTAGGCCTGCACTGTTGATGATCCCGACGTGGAAGAGGCTTTTACACTGATCACTCCGGCTGATATCGTGGCAGAGATCTCCAACATGTCTGTGCTTTTGGAACTGACATTTGGACCTTGTGCTACAAAAACATCTGTGCCATCTGTTACGACTGTGGCTTCACATATGAAATTTTCGGTGGATCCTTTTTGTCCAGTGATCACATAATGGGCCGCGTCTGTTTCACTTGACATGAATGTGTCAAATTCTGTTGCCGTACTTGATACTATGGTGTTCCCTATCACTTTCCTTGTGCTGTCTGTTGTTGACTCGGCCGACTCTGAATCAGAAAATAACACCACTCTGTTGACTATGACTTTGGTGCTGGATCCTGCTGTGGCAGAACCTCTGAATATCAAATCAGAACCACTGATGACCGCTGACAGACTGATAAGGCTGTTGTTTCCTGAGAAGTGCTCGTTGTATGTAGTTACGTATGCATCCGTCCCATCATGAGTTACGAGTGCTTCTATATTGGAACACTCACCTGTTGACTGGTTCTTGACATTTATGAAATATTTTGCTCCTACGTTTGAGCCATGTGCAAAAGAGTCCAGTGTGGCGGTTCCACTACCTATGATTGGTGTAAGTGTGATATCATGCACCTGACCTATCTCTCCCACGTAACCTGTTGAGTCACTGTCACCGATTCCTATCCTGTAATAGGCCATTGTGTTTGATGGTGTTACCGATGATCCATCGCCGTCAGTCATTCTCAATCTTATTTTTGATGTGCTGTCATCTGCCGTGACCATGTCAGCGTCGAACGTTGGATGAGTATCACCAGGGTCAGTTCTTGTTACTGACGATGATGTAACAAAAGCGTCATTGAAATTGTGTAAAACTGAAATTTTCTGTGTCTCGAAACTGCCGTTGGCCACATCGTTTGTGACTACATGATATAATGCACCATTGAACTGACTCGCTGTGAATTCGGCGGCTGTTCTTTCAGCGGCAACACTTCCTTGCAGTGTTCCTTCCGCAATCACATGGTCTATCTCTGTTTCGTTGTTACCTCCTGCAGTGACACCTGCGTGTGTGCCTATATTTCCTGATGTTGCACTTGTTGTGTTTGGACCAAGTCCAATTGCGTAATACTGTATAGAATTCTGTATTGTTGTGGAGCCATCACTCTGGCCAGTGGCTTTCAATTCCACATTTGAACCGTTTATGCCAACATCAAAGGCACTGATATCGTTCATTTCTCCTGACTTGATTACGTGACTGTCTGTGACACCTGCCGCTTCTGTGCTACCATCAGAACTGATTCCGTGGTTCACACTCAATTTGTTCATCACGAATTCATTGTTAGTCATGTCCTTTTGTACCATGTGATAGAACACACTGTCGAAATCTGTTTTGGCCCATGAATTGATAACTTTCTGTGAGCTCATGTCTGGACTTGCTGATCCTCTGAAACTGTCGTTGTTAATTGTAGTAGATGCGGTGTTGCTGACTGTCTGTGCACCAATAATACTTTCGTTACTGTTTATAGTTGAGTCAGATTCGTTATCCGCCAATAGTACTCTATACATTGTGACCCTGCAAGTGCCGGCTGTGCCGTTGGCACCTCTCAATCTCACGTCACTGCCGCTAATGTCTGCTGTGAATGTTGCCAGTTCCGTGTTGCCTGAATTTGTTGACAACTTGTTGTACTCCGTAATAAAGGCATCTGATCCGTTGTGCACCACAATTAGTTCAACGTTCATTACTTCGTTTGTGGTTGTGTTGTTCACTGACACATAATATTTCGCACCTCTGAAACTCGCATGGGCAAAAGTATCCAACGTGGCAATAGCACTGTCAAGATCTGCTGTGACTTTTGTGGCCACGTTGCCGTCTGTGTATCCTGATGAATCGTTATCCCCTAGTCCTATTCGGAAAAATGTCAGGGCATTGAATGTTGATTTGGTTGATCCATCTGCAAGTGTACCCGACTGTCCTTTGAATCTAACTGCTCCAACAGAGGCCCTCACGTCTGAGGATGTTGCAATTATCTCGTCGTCATTATTTGTCTTGATAATCTGTGATGTTCCATCGAAAGCATCAAATGTGCTACCGTCTGCTGTTCCTTGTGCAATGGTTGTCTTGAATCCTGCATACTCTATCGAACTGTCGGCGGCGTCATATCTTTGCAAACAGAGATACCATGCACTGTCATATTTTGCTTGATCGAAAGTATCTAAAACACTGTCTGTGCCAGCACCTATATTTTCATGTGCTCCGACAGCCGTGTTTGCGTCTAATTCTGTTATTGACGAAAATCCAATCGTGTTCCGTGCGTCCTGGATGTCCGATTGTCCAAGCAGTATCGGACTTGTCACCCACGAAAGTTGAGCACTTCCATCGGTCTGTAATAGTTGTCCCGAACTTCCATCTGAATTGGGTAAACTGATGCCATTGATATTGACATATCCGGATCCACTAGCATTTATTTCTAGATTATCATTTGACTGACTTGCAGTAATATTGTTGTCTGTGATCGTGACACCGGTCGTGGACAGACTTCCACTTGCCGCGGGGTCAAAAACCAATGTTGTGAACGTGCCGTTTGCTGGCGTTGTATTACCAATGACAGTGTTGTCCACAGTGCCTTCGTTCATATCAACGTTCGAAATTTGCACCGAACCTGTACCATTTGCTGAAAGCACAAAGTCATCATTTGAACGTGTGACTTTGATCACATTGTCAGTAAGATTAATACTTGAGTCCACTGTAAGATTAGAAACATTTACCACTCCAGTGCCGCCTGGTGTTAACACAAGATCTGCGTTTGAACTAGTAGAAATAATGTTATCATTAAAACTTAAATTGTCTATTGTAGTTGGTCCAACAAATGAAGATGCACCAGATACGGTCAAAGTTGACAATGTTGTTTGGCCTGTTACGTCTAGTGTGGAATTGACGGTCACCGCGGCATCAAAAGTTGTTGCTCCTGCATTTAGTGACCCTGACACTAACAAATTTTCATTGATGTTTATGCTTGAAGAATCTGGAGCATGTATGCTTGTACCAGAGAACCCTAATCCGTCAATCATCACATAACCAGTACCACTAGGAACTATCCTTAGGTCACCGTTGGTGTTGGTTGTCTCTATGTTGTTGTCATTTATTTGAAAATCTTTTAAAATAATTTTTCCTGTGCCAGATGCAGACAATTCAATGTCCGCGTTCGAGGATAATGTTACTATCTTGTTGCCTTGGAATCTTATGT